>Ga0116229_10014156_pt1 | contig 11125 bp, 16 predicted proteins | sample S1TSphgellanicum_3_FD_87313 | JGI IMG/M metagenome (GOLD analysis project Ga0116229, IMG submission 87313) | Host-associated microbial communities from peat moss isolated from Minnesota, USA - S1T2_Fc - Sphagnum magellanicum MG | ecosystem: Host-associated > Plants > Peat moss > Unclassified... | reverse complement strand
CTTCTGGTTCGTGTCCACGAGCAGCGCCGGGCGCTGGCAGACATCAACGGATTGGGATGGGAAGGCGATCTGGACGAAATGCGGCAAGGGCGGCCTCGAGTGCGTATGTCGCGCCGGTCATGATCCTCGTCGATAGCTCCGTGTGGATCTCGCATCTGCGCGGCCTTCGAACATCGGCGACTGCCAAACTTGAGGCCGAAGCAAGCCGCCAACCACTCCTGATCGGCGACCTCATTTTGCTCGAGGTCCTTCAAGGCGCCCGCAATGAGGAACATGCCGAGCGTATTGAGCGTGCACTACGCCGGTATTCTCCTGTGCAGCTCCTGGGCCCGGACCTCGCCTCCCGGGCCGCCCGCAATTATCGCACTTTGAGGGGGCTGGGCATTACGATCCGCAAAACGGCCGACATTATCATCGGCACTTTCTGTATCGAGAATCACCACGTCCTGCTCCACGACGACCGTGATTTTGCGCCTATGGAGCAACATCTCGGCCTCATGGTGGCTTAACAAGCCGCCATGCGCTGAGGCTGCCAGCGGATAGAACCTCGCTTTGTGGCGTAAGTTGGCGGATGGGGTGGGATTCGAACCCACGGTGGGCGTAAACCCACGGCGGTTTTCAAGACCGCTGCCTTAAACCACTCGGCCACCCATCCAGGTGTTATAAATCAAAGGCTTACTGGAAGTGACTCTGTTGGATCTGTTTGTGGGGCGCAGCCGGGGTACAATCAGCGCCCGGTTCATGCGGGTTTGATTGCCATATTTGGGGGGAGGGGGGCAAGCGGCCCCGACCGCCGCATCGAATTTCATCGACTTCAGCCGCATCCTCGCCCAGGTCTGAAACCCGCCAGCGGCGCAATCAGATCACCTACAGCCATGAAGATAACCCGCCATGGTGTGAGCAGGTACCGCGATGGTGCTCGCTAAAACTCCAGGAGCCATCGCCGCATCGCGCCGTCGCGCCAGCCGGTCTACCCCCGCTCGTCGTGCGGGTCGGGCTGTGGACCGCATGGCCAGAGACGTTCCTGTAGTAGCGATGTGACGTGAAATCGGCGTCTCCAGATGACGGGGCGCGATGGATGCGAAGTGATGGAGTGTGAGGCTTTGCTTCAGCGACACCGCCGATCCATACCGCAAGGGCTGAAGTGAGAATGAGTCTCAACATAAGCGCTGATCTCCCGTCCTAGGCATAGGGTGACGTGGCCGAACGGGCCGCGCCCATTGGCGGCCAACTCACTCGACGCACACGCGCCAACCCCAACGCTCGAGCGCATGGACGGAAATCCTCGTTAAGAAGATCGCTAATGGCGCACAGTTTTATAGTAATGCCGAATGGGGTTGAAGCGCGCCTCGACCATGGCGATCGCGTTTGTAAGAGCCGGGGCGCTGAAACAGATCTCCTTCACCTGCGGTCCCCAGCGCTGATAAAAGCCCGCCGATGTTGAGAGCGCATCGTCCAACTTCTCGCGGCCATGGTGGTCTCGCCGCATGTGTGGGTAGCCCTTCTCCGACATATATATATTCGTCAGCGTAATGGCAAAGAATTCGTCCATGTTGTCGAAACCTCCGTTAAGGTTTCGATCGGCTAACAGCTTGCCCGTCATGATGTGAAAACCATGGCACATTTCATGGAATAGTCCGCCGTCGGCTGATGAAAACACGCCCGACCTGTAACAATAATTAGCTGGTGTAATTTTGATTATGGTGCACGAGCCGCCGCCAACAGTCGGGGGCAGGGGGCGCAAATGTTGATCTACAAACTTCAGGCCTGCAGGATAAGCCTCAGAGAAATTGGTAAAATTGGTCTCTGCGTTGATGTCCGCGCCAGGGTCGGGGACGATAACCATGATCCGGGGCGCGGCGTTGATGGCGTTTATTAAAGCCGTGCCTGTACGGGTGCGTCTTATCTCAGCCATGCAAAGCTGGATTTGTGAATCCCAATTTTCAAGGTCGCCCTGATTGGTAAGGACGTTGTCCCAGCTCGAGCTGAACCGAAGATTACCAGCCATAGCGTAACTCGCCCTCCCGAACATGGCGCTGTGAACGATATCCTGGAGGCAAAATGTTGGGAAGGCGATCTCTGCCGCGACTTCACGAAGCTGAATGGCTTTACAACAGCATTCGATCTGGACGTCTCGCGAGACGACGATTTTCTACAGGAGATGGCCGCGCTTAAGCTGCCACGGGGCCTCTTAAACCAGACCCACGCACGTCAGGGTTTCAACCCAGCGCCCAACGCGCGCCAAGGCGCTACTTGGTCAAGCGCGCCGTAGTGACCGCGACCTGGAATAGGTTTGTCAAGGCGCCGGTGATGTCGCCGCCAGTGTTCACCTGAGTGTAGAGGCCCGAAGACGCACACGCTTGTGCGGCCGTGGCGATACTCGGCTGGAACGGCGCTATATTGCTGTTATAAAAAGAGTTTGTCGGTAGGGGGTTATAGGTCAGATAGAGGAACGCAATCCTTATCCCCTTGGCCTTAATGGCCGTGCAATTATCCACCAGAGTGTTGATTGGCGCCATCACGCGGTTGCCGTTATGCAACTCATCGATAACGCCATCGGAAATGATGAACAGGACCTCCTGCGGAGAGTCTCCTGGATTACCGGTACCTTGGCCCGGTGAATACATTTGGAATCCGGGGCTGCCGCTGTAGGCTGCGCTTAGATTTGCGGCGAGTGTGGAAACCCCAAGGTCAAGAGCGCTGTCCATGTCGTTCCCTGCGTTATTGGCATTGCAGTTCGTGATCAGGACGCAGCCATTGTAAGCGACTTCGAGCTGCTGCAGCGTACCGACTTGAGTCTGGGCCGCTGCCAAGTTCGTCGCTATGTTGTTGGTCTGATAAAGCTGTCCGACCTTGTAATCCATGGTCGAGATCGAAACGCCGTAGGTCGTATTGTTCTTCGTGGCCGTTGTGGATGCCGTCGACATGAGGCTGGAGACGGCCTGATTGACCAGATCGATCCGCAAGGTCACGCCGAGATTGCGTGCGAGCGCAAAGTTGTCCTCGCCGCCGGGATTGCCGAGATTGTCATAGGACGGGTTTGTCTCGTGACAGGCGAACGCGCACCCGCCCTGGCTGCTGGTGTTCGCAACCATCGTGTTGATGCCGGCCTGAGTAGCGGCGATCGCCATGGACGGAGAGGTGTCGACCAAAAGGTAGAAATTAATCAAGGGCGCCACCTTGGATGTCGCGCCAGAGCTTCCCGCCAGAGGCAGGCTTGTGAAGCCGATTATCGAGGTCAGGTAGGTCACCGACGACCCGGTGAAGGAAACAGTGACATTGCGCAGGACAGCGGTTCCCTGAGCCGTATCTGTAACCTGAACCGAACCGGTAAGGCCCGTCACGCCCGACACCATCGACGCCTGAGACGACCAGAACTGCTGGGCCATGGTCTGCGCCGTGCTTGCCGGGTAAGTCATCAGGGTCGGGGTCAGGGCGTACAGCGCTGTGGCGTCAGCTATCCCCGAGAGGCGGTCCTGCCGCTGCTTCTGCATCGCATAGTCGATACCCATGCCAAGGGCGGTGACCATTGGGATCATCATCAGAGCCGTCAGCACCGCCACATTCCCGCGGCGATTGCGGAGTGCGGCAGTCCAGCGGGCGGCCAGACGACGGAGGGTGAGAAGTGGGCGGGGCCGCATCAAATCAACAGCTCGAGCAGGGGATGGTCGCTGATGACCGCGGCGCGCTGTAAATTTGGTCGGTCATGGTTATCGCGGGAAAAAAGGTCGACCCAACGACCGGGCTATAGGCGTAGCTGGTCTGCACCCAGACAACCGACATACCGGGCTGCAGCATGTTGGAGGGCAGGGTGACCGGACTTCCCTTGGCGAGCGCCGAACCACCGTTGTAGGCCTGGCTCCAGGTGACGGTTGCGGACCCGGATGCGCTCACCCCGACGACGGTCAGCACCTCCGCGAGGTTAGTGGTGCTGTAGGGCGACATAATCTGCGCAGCGGCAGCCATGACACCCTGAGCGTCGGTAGCCTGCATGGTCGTGTATTGCGACGCGACGTTAGCCAACTGTGACGTGGCGTCGGACAGTTTGCGCCAGGTCCCAACCGCCTGAGATGTCGCAAAGCCTCCGAGGTAGAGGACCATAAGCATCGGCATGACCAGGGCGAATTCGACGATCGCTGCGCCGCGCTCGTTTCTACCGAAACCGCTCTTGAAAACTCCAAGGCGCATCAATAGGGCTCCGTCTTGAAGACGGCGGTGCCGACCATCAGGCGTGTTCCATTGGACTGGTTCGCGAGACCAAGGCCCAGGGGACCGCCGAAGACCGGCCAATCGTACATGACCCGGACGATCACCGCCGCGTTCTGCGTGCCCGGGTTGAAGTTCATATTGTTGACCGTGCCGTCGGACCCGTACGTCGGGGTGATCGACGTTGTGTTCAGCGTGCTGAACGAAGTCGCGGACTGAACGTCCACCATCAGCCCAGAGCAGGGAAATATCCCCGCTGCAGCGTTGCAGACGACCGTCTGAAACTGAGATTGAGTGAGGCCCTGCGACTGGACCGATCCGGTCAGGATCTGACGCGCCGCCGTTGTCGTGACCGTCTGAATGGCCTGATCGTAAAAGAAAATGATCGCCGTCTGAAGCGCCGCCACCAGGACGGCGATCAGGGGAATCCCAATCAGCGCGACCTCAACGGCCGTCGCGCCGCGTTCATCGCCGACGAACCCGACTGTTGGCGACGGCTGCCTGCGGCGCGTCAGTCTGGCCAACGTTCAAGCCCCATGCTTTCCGGCCCCTATGGCCGACTTCGTCGCCCCGCACATCGCGTGGTGTTGCAGGCTGTCCTAAACCTTGGCGGTTAATTGCCCGTGAAGTCGTAAGGTTAGCGGCGATGCGAAATGAGACGCGCACGACGACAGGCCGGGACCATAAGCTTCGCGCGGCGAGATCGAGGTTTATCGCTCTTAACCACGTCGATTAGCCAACCCGAAATGGGCGGGGGGTAAGGTCGATCCTTAGCGGACGCGAGAGCGATCCGTCGGACGTCGCAAATGCGGCGTGGCTCAACAGGGACCAGAATGGTTTCGATAACATGTATCGCGCCGGTCCTGACCCGTGCGCGCACTGCAGCCCTGGCGGCTTCGCTCGCCGGACTTCTGGGCGCATGCGCCAATCTTACACCCGAGCCGCCGGCGGCGACTGGGTTCGGGGCGGCGGAAGGCTCCTCATCCGGCCGCTATGCAGGCCCGGTCGGGACGTTGAGCGCGCCGAACGCAAACAATTCCGCTGCGGCCCGCTATAAAGTCGGAGCACCCTATCAGGCTGGCGGGCTCTGGTACGTGCCGGCTGAGCAACCTGACTATGATGAGGTCGGACTGGCGTCCTGGTACGGCGACGCGTTCGACGGACGGCCTACCGCAAACGGCGAAATTTTCGACATGCGCGCGGTCTCCGCCGCGCACGCCACCTTACCGATGCCGTGTTTGGTGGAGGTCACCAATCTCGAGAACGGTCGCTCCCTCGTTGTGCGCCTAAATGACAGAGGCCCCTATCACCCTGGCCGCATCATCGATCTGTCCAAGGCCGGCGCCGAGCAGCTTGGCTTCTATCTAAAGGGAACGGCCAAGGTGCGGGTCCGCTATGTGGGGCCGGCGCCCCTTGATGCTGCGCCGGCGCAGGGTTTCTCCTTAGCCCAGCCTATCCATGGCCGTCTGGCTTCCCATCCGCAGTCGCCTGGATCCGCGCTTTCACCGTTCTCGCCGGACCTTGGGACCTCGACACCGTCCGGCGGGTATTTAGTTCAAGCAGGCGCGTTCTCTTCCCGTACCGCCGCTGAACACGTCGCTAGAAGGATAGCGTCCGCCGGCGTCACCCAGGTCATTCCGGTCGAGCACGGCGGCGTCACTCTTTATCGCGTTGTCCTTGGCCCATGGAGTGACAAGGCCGCCGCTGCCGAGGTCCGGGTTCGGGTAGCGGCGCTTGGATTGGAGGATGCCCGGCTTTCCGGAGGTTTCTGAGGGCAGGATCGCCGAGGTCCCGCTTGCGCCGGGCTCCGAAGCAGCCAATCTGAACCGCGTGGGCCGAGGTCTATTCATAACGTTCGAAGGCGGGGAGGGCGCAGGCAAGTCGACCCAGCTCCGGCTTCTCGCCGCGCACCTGTCGATGTCTGGGCGTGAGGTGGTGACGACGCGTGAGCCGGGCGGATCGGAAGGCGCAGAAGCCGTCCGCGGACTTTTGGTCGAAGGTGCGGCCGACCGCTGGTCTCCTATGTCCGAGACCCTTTTGCTGTACGCCGCCCGCGCCGATCACCTCGAGCGCCTGATCAGACCGGCGCTGGCGCGCGGCGCGGTCGTTCTTTGTGACCGCTTCGCCGATTCTACGCGCGCCTATCAGGGCGCCGCGGGCGGCGTTGCGCCCGCGTTTATCGACGTTCTCGAGCGCGCAGTGGTTGTTGAGACGCGTCCAGATCTGACGCTCATTCTTGATCTGCCTGCCGAACGCGGTCTCGCACGCGCTGCAGGACGTGGCGGCGCTGAGGCGCGCTTTGAAAGCAAGGGGCTGGCGTTCCATCGGCGTTTGCGCGAGGGATTTCTGGCGGTCGCTGCAGCAGAACCCGACCGCTGCGTCCTGATCGACGCCGACCAGCCCCCGGGGCAGGTCGCCATCTCAGTCGCCTGCGCCGTCGACGCCGCCTTGGCGCGCATGGAGACGCAATGATCCCCTTGCAAAATATCGAACTGCAGGTCGCGGCCTTCGAAGATGCCTTGAGGCGGGGTCGGCTGCACCACGCATGGCTGCTTTGCGGGACAGAGGGGGTTGGAAAAGCCAGCTTCGCCTGGCGCGCCGCCGCGCGGCTGCTCGGCGCCCGAAGCTTCGACCCTCCGGATGATGATCCAGCCTTGCGACTAATGACTGCCAGCTCTCATCCCGACTTCCTTTTGCTTGCGCGCGAGGAGGAGAAGGGGGTCGTCAGAAAGGGCATCACCGTTGATCAAGCCCGTCGGTTACCTGAGTTCTTCTCGAAGGCGCCGGCGATAGGACCCTATCGGGCGGCGATCATTGACGCTGTGGATGACCTCAACCCTAGCGGCGCCAACGCCGTCTTAAAGACCCTAGAGGAGCCATCGGCGCGCGGCGTCATCTTCCTGGTTTCCCACGCGGCTGGCCGCCTATTGCCGACGATCCGTTCGCGTTGCCGCCGCTTGGTGTTTCCGCCATGGCCTCAGTCCGCTGTAGAAGAGGTTCTGCGCGCCCACGGACAAGATCCGGCCTTAGCAAGGTTCGCCGAGGGCTCGCCAGGCCGGGCGCTCGCACTGGCTAACCAAGGCGTCCAAGGCATCGACGCAGAGGTCGAGGCATTGCTGAGCGCAACCGCCACGGGGCGGCTCAAGGCGATCCAGGCGCTCTCAGACGGGCTTAGGGGTGAGATCGGCCGGCTACGTTTTGCCCTTGTGATGCAGCGGCTGGCTGCGGCAGCGCGGCGGCGCGCCATCGACGGGGGCGCGCTCGGCGATGCGTGGGCGCGAGTCTGGGAGCGACTTGAGCAGCTTACGCCGATGGTTGAAGGCCTAAACCTTGATCGCGCCGACGCGCTCTCGGCAGCGCTAGCCGAGCTCGATACCGCTCAGCGGGTCGCCTAGTGCTCATCGACAGCCATGTGAACCTTCATGCGCCACAGTTTGCCGAGGATCAGGCAGATGTCATCGCGCGGGCACGCGCTGCCGGCGTTGGTTTGATGGTCAGCATCTGCGACCGTGTTTCGAATTTTCCAATCGTAAGAGCGATTGCTGACTCCCATGAAGATATCTGGTGCACCGTGGGAACCCATCCGCATGAAGCCAAGGAAAATCCTCTTCTTACAGCGGACTCTTTGATCGACTTGGCCGCAGCGCCGAGGGTTGTCGGCATCGGCGAGACCGGGCTCGACTATCACTACGACTTCAGTCCGCGCGAGATCCAGCGCCAGGTGTTTGCGGCTCACATAGAGGCGGCGCGCGCCACAGGCCTGCCGCTCGTGGTCCACACCCGTGAGGCGGACGCCGACATGATCGCAATGCTAGAGGCCGGGCATGCTGCGGGGCCTTTCAAGCTTCTGCTTCACTGCTACACTTCAGGCCCCGAGCTTGCGGCCAGAGCCGCTGAGCTGGGGGCATGGTTCTCGGTATCAGGCATCGCCACGTTCAAGACGGCGGACGCAGTAAGAGCGGTGATTAGGGACATGCCCGCCGACCGAATCATTATCGAGACCGATTGCCCGTACCTAGCGCCGGTTCCTTATCGGGGTCGGCGTAACGAGCCCGCCTATCTCCCTCACGTCCTGGCTCGCTTGGCGCAGATTCGCGACTGGTCGTTGCAAGAGGCGGAGCACCGTACAGAGAAGGCCTTCTTCGACCTTTTCGACCGAATTCCCGCGGTCAGCGCGTAGATGGGCACACTTGAGGTCACTCTCCTCGGATGCGGCTCCTCTGGAGGCGTCCCGAGGGCGGACGGCGATTGGGGCGCCTGCGATCCTCATAATCCGCGAAACCAACGCTCCCGTTGCAGCTTGCTCGTGAGACGAAAGGGCGCTTCACCGCAATCCGACGAAACCACGATCCTGATTGATACATCGCCCGACCTGCGCCTGCAGACCGCCGCCGCAGGTGTACGGCGCATCGACGCCGCCTTGTTGACCCACGACCATGCGGATCAGACTCACGGGATAGACGACCTGCGGGCCTTTTTCATTCGTATGCGCCAACGAATTCCCTGCTGGATGGACCGGCAGACGAGCGCCACCATGCGGTTTCGGTTTGGCTACATCTTTGAAGGCGAGGGCGGTTATCCGGCCATATGTGACGCCCGCGAGCTCCCCCCCCACGGTGAGCCTTGGAGCATCGATGGACCGTCGGGGCCGATTCCGGTGATGACCTTTGACCAGGACCATGGCGGGGTACGCTCGGTCGGTTATCGTTTTGGGGCAGTCGCCTACAGCAGCGATGTCGTGCGGCTGCCGGCCTCTGCTATGGAGGCGTTGCAGGGCGTGGAGGTGTTCATCGTTGACGCCCTCCGCTATCGGCCGCATCCGACGCATGCCACTGTGGCCCAGGCGCTGGACTGGATCGCCGCGCTAAAGCCCCGCCGCGCAATCCTAACGAACATGCACATCGACCTGGATTATGCTGGGCTCGCCGCCGAGCTTCCGCCCGGCGTTGAGCCAGGCCACGACGGGCTGCGGTTCGAGGTCGAGATCTAGCTTACTTAAGCTCCAAGAGCTGACCGCGGACTTCTCCGCCCTTATGGGCTGAGGTGTGGATGTTGAAGTACCACTTTCCAGCTTCGAGGTCAGAGATCTGGGCGTCTGTCAGCGTCGCGGACCCGTCGATCGGGTTAGCCAGGCTGGTCAAGGCCACCACAGGACCGGCGTTTACACCGGGTGCAGCGGGGCCGTGGAAGTGAGCGGCGATGGCTGGGCCGGTCAGGCCCGAGTAGGTGACATTGTAAGTGAAGGATTTTGTGGCGGTATCGAGCTTGGCCATCACCATGCCGGTGCCGCCGCTGTCGTTCGCCGGCACCTCATCGGCGCCCTTGAGCATAGCCATAAACGAAAGGGTTTCAGCCTGGGCTAGTCCCGGACCAATTAGGCTGACGACCGCGAAGATGCTCATAAGACGTGGGTGCATGGCGGAATCCTCCGAGACTGTTGGCGCATTTTTGGCGCTCCTGACGCTAATCCTGTCTCGTTAGGGCTGCAACGACAACCGCCCGCCGCACGCCGCGCTCGTCCACGCCAGAACCCCGCCCTATTTGTGATAACAAATGAAGTCAGCCCAGAGGTCGCCCTGGTATGCAAGTTTGACAGAGTAATTCGGCAAACGCCCTTTGCCTGTCGTTCGGACCCGGCATTTGCAACAAATTTATTCGCTCCCGAGGGCTGCCGCATGGCGTCGGCGTGGCGCAAAACGAGAAGCTTGCGATCACGACAAAAATGACTACCTTTATGGTCATAATGGGGTAACGCAGATGTCTATTTACAGCGTAGCCGACGCAAAGAGCGGATTGCCCAGGCTGATAGACCTCGCCTTGGAAGGGGAGGAGGTTGTCATTTCGCGGCATGGCAAGGTGGTGGTGGAACTGCGACCGATACGTGCGGCCGCTCGAAAAGCACCGGCGACCTACGGGTGGCTGCAAGCGCGTCGAAAAGGCCGCAAGTCCACAGGACTGACCTCAGTCGAATTGCTGAACCAGCTCTATGAAGACCCCGTGGGATGACCGTCTACCTTGATGCGAGCGTCCTGCTTCCTACGCTGGTCGAGGAGGCCGGGAGCGCTGTGGTCGATAGATACATCGAAGCCTGCGGCGAGGACCTGATCATCAGTGAGTTTGCTTCTGCAGAGGTGGCGTCCGCGCTTTCGCGCTTGGTGCGCACGAATTTGCTGGACCAAGGGGACGCCGCAGCCAGGCTTGCGGATTTCGATGCATGGCGCGCCGCAGCTAGCGCGGACTTCGACCTCCAGGCGTCAGATATCCGCCTCGCCAATATCTTTGTCCGCCGCTTTGAACTGATGTTGCGCGCGCCTGACGCGGTGCACGCCGCGATTTGCCGCCGAGCCGATTTTCTGCTGGTGACCATGGATCGTCGCCTTAGCCTGGCGGCGACCGAACTCGGTGTCCGGGCCGAACTGCTCATGGCATGATTCAAGCGGATTTGTGATAATATATATTAGGCGCAATTGATGATGTGTAGCCGCCATTTAGTAATGTCGCACCGTGCCATTTAGAGATGTCACCGTCTCTCGCGTTTGCGTGGGAGGCCTCCAGGATGACGTTGCATTTCATGAACGACAAGGAGCTGTCTCGGCTTGAGATCCTGCGCGATCTCGGTAGCGGACGCCTCACCACCTCGGCGGCGGCAGAGCTGCTCGGTCTGGAGCGCCGACAGGTCCAGCGCCTGGCGAAGGCCTACCAGGAGCAAGGCGCGACGGCGCTGATCTCCAAGAAGCGCGGCCGCCCGAGCAACCGTCAGGCGCCCACTGGCCTCAAGGACCAAGTGCTGGAGCTGATCCGCACGAAGTACACGGACTTCGGCCCGACCCTGGCGGCGGAGAAGCTCCGCGAGCTTCACGGGATTTACGTCAGCCGCGAGACCCTGCGGCTGTGGATGCTTGAGGCCGGCCTCTGGGCG
>Ga0116229_10014154_pt1 | contig 11127 bp, 12 predicted proteins | sample S1TSphgellanicum_3_FD_87313 | JGI IMG/M metagenome (GOLD analysis project Ga0116229, IMG submission 87313) | Host-associated microbial communities from peat moss isolated from Minnesota, USA - S1T2_Fc - Sphagnum magellanicum MG | ecosystem: Host-associated > Plants > Peat moss > Unclassified... | reverse complement strand
CGACATGCCGGCGGCCCAGCGCCTGGACCGCTGTGGCAATCTTTTCCCATTCGCGCAGATTGGACACCGCCGTTGCGAGCATGGCCATGAGCTTTTGACGCTGCTCCGTCATGTCCGGCTTGAACAGTGATCGCAACGCCGGGTCGCGATGGAATAGCTCGTCGTAGAAAAGGGTGGCGGCGACATCGGCGATCGGCACCACTTTGGCGAAACTGCGTTCCACCAGCGTCTGTTGCTCTGGGGTCATGGAAGCCTCCGTGTCTTTATGTGTATCCGATAGTCTAAACAGGTAAATAATGTACCAGATTAAAATAAGTGCATAATCCGCAGCGCCAGATTTGCTGTGCGCAACCTTAGTGCGTCCGGTCGCACTTCTTGCACACTAAAGGAGCCCCTCTGCGCCTTTCGTTGTACACCGATTTTTCGCTACGGCTGCTGATGTACCTCGCCGCCATCGAACGCGGCGCCTGGGCCACCACGCCCGACGTCGCGCGTGCCTTTGGCATCTCCACGCATCACCTGCAGAAGGCAGTGCAGGGACTGGCACGCGCAGGGCATGTCGAGGCGCTTCAGGGGCGTGGTGGCGGTGTGCGCCTGGCAAAGGAGCCGGGATCGATGCATTTGGGCGCCATCGTCGCTGAGCTTGAGGGCTCGGGCTGCCTGGTCGATTGCCGGCGCGGCCCCTGTCCGTTGGCGGGTCGATGCCTGCTCAAATCCGCTCTTGATGAAGCGGAGCGCAGCTTCATCCGGGAGCTGAATCGTTTTACGCTGGCGGATGTCGTGGCGAATCCGACAAAGTCGGCCATTTACAAGCTGGTCGCGATGTCGGCACCAGGGCGTTGAGCCCGCGGCAGCTTACGCCAGGCGCTGCACCAACATGATCGTACCAAGTACCGCCGCGGTAGCGCCGGCAAGGCGTGGCCACAGCGCAACGCCGGCCGTTCGCAGAAGCTGGCGGCCGAGCGCTGCCAGCGCCACAACCGCGGCCAGGAAGATGAACTGGCCAAGCTCGACGCCGATGTTGAAGCCGGCCAGCGTGCCGAGTCGGTGCCCACGATCCAGCCCGATCTCGCCGAGCGCGGAGGCCAGTCCCATGCCGTGCAGTAAGCCGCAAGCGAACACCAGTGCAATCCGCCATCGGCTGAAGATGCCCGGACACAAAAGCTGATGTAGCGCCATCAGCACGATACTCGCGGCAATGGCCGGTTCCACCAGCCGGGCCGGCGCATGCAGGATCCCGAACACCGACAGCGACAGCGTGATGCTATGAGCGAGCGTGAAGCTCGAAACGACACTGAGCCAGTAGCGCCAGCCTGTAGCGCCGATCAGGATCGTCAGGAGGAACAGAAGGTGATCGGGACCGGTCAGGATGTGCTCGACTCCCATTTCCACAAACTGCGCGAACGTGGACCAGAGGCCGCGAAAAAACATATGTGTGCTAATCAGCGGATCGAGTACTGCAAGCTCGGTATCGTTGCCGTGGAGCTGATCCCGGGTCGCTCGGATGGATAGCGTGGCTTCGCCATCGCCGCTGCCGAAGAGGTCGGTACGCAGCGTGAGTTCGTCGACGGCTCTCGAGAACTGGACCGCCTCGAGCACAACAACGTAAGTCATGGGCGCGAGTACTCCGCCTCCGGTCTGAGGGGAGAGCACCCAGATCGTCAACGCTCGTCCCGTCTCCTTCGCCATCGTGAGTTGGAAGCGCTGCATGAATTGTCGGCTGATGTCCGCCTGGTGCCGTCGCAGCTCGGCGGCCGAGAGCTGGCCGTCGCCATCATCGTCCACGCCCGATAGCGCCGAGACCGGTACCGAGACGACGGCATAGACCTTGTCGCCGACGGCATGGATCGTCGCGTTCTGCGGCGGCAGCAGATGGGCCGCGGCGGGGCGTGGCAGTATGGTGCCAGCCGCCAGTGCCAGCAGTGTGCACGCGAACCCGACGAGACGCCGCTCGCGCACCGGGCGGCACACACGAGACACGAAGCTGGGCTGCGGTCCGCGAGCCACTCCGATCACGGCGGACCCTCGCCGGAATCGTCCTGGGGCGTGCCAAAGGTGCAGCGCTGGATGAACGGGTAGGTGTCGGTGATGTAATAGTGGTAAATGCCGTCAGGAAATTCCGGCGTCACGTCGAAGCGGCCATTGCATTGGTCGAGATCGCCCAGACCCTCGACGTACTCCCAATCCTCGGTAAAGGTCCCCGCCGGTATGACCGAGGTGGATGGCCGACCGCTGTCGAGTGTCGTCTTGATCTGGTAGCTCGCCTTGATGACCTTCAGCGCGCTGCTCGCATCGGTCGGCGAGCTGTAGCCGTAGCGCGCATAGATCGGGAATCCATCCTGTGCGAATCCGACCAGCAGCATCTTCGGGTTGCCGCTGGTAACTCCATTGTTGTTCAGGATGCCGGTCGGCATGCCGTGGTAATGGTAGGCACCGCTCGGCTGGACATGTGCATTATTGCTGTCCAGGCCAAAGTCGAAGGTCGTCTGACCCAGGGCTTCGATGTTCCAGGAGCCCGCGTTGCCGAGCAGAGTGCAGTCGGTGGTGCTGGTGGCGTCAGAGGGGCAGGTGCCAGCCGTGCTGGGGTCGAATTTCACCCCGTTGAGCGCATAGCCGGTTGGTGCCACCGCTGTGCTGGTGGTGTTCTGGGCCGGGGTCAGTGTTGTGTACCAGGAGACCGATTGCTCTGAAATCGTATTGGGGTTATTGGCATTCGGAAACGTACCGACCGCGTGATCGGGGATGCCGTTGGCAGTCAGTGAGCGCCGCCCGCTCGCGCAGCTCCAGGTGGCATTGCTGGTCAGACCGATCGATGAATTGTAAGTGCTCTCACTGTAGGAGCACTCAACCGATGCCGTCGACGCCCCGCCGGAACCCGAGGAACTGGATCCCGAGGAACTCGATGACGACGAGCTTGATGACGAGGAACTGGATGACGACGAGCTGGATGATGAGGAGCTGGATGATGAGGAGCTGGATGACGAAGAGCTGTATTCCGGGGACGAGTCGCCACCGCAGGCTGTCAGCGCTGCGGCGATCGCAGCGCCCAGAATCAGTGCGCGTAACCGCGTCGATGTCGAAGATGCCACATAACCTCCGCGTTGATCGAATGCATCGATGCAAAGGGAGGTTGCAGGTAAAAAATGGAGAAATTATGGAAGCTTCTCGAAGGTACACCGGCCGCAAATCCAACCAATCATTCACGCAGCGGCGCGTCGAAGCGATATCCGACGCCATAGATGGACACGATGTTATCGAAAGCAGGTTCCACGACCTGAATCTTTCGACGAAGGTTCTTGACGTGACTGTCGATGGCGCGATCGCTGACGTCACGCATCTCCTGGTGAACGCTGTCGAGCAGCTGTGCCCTCGAAAACACTCGCCCCGGCCGGGTCAGCAGCAAGCGCAACATGCGGAACTCCACTGGTGTCAAGGGCAACCACTGGCCCTTCCAACTGATGCGATAGCCAACCTCGTCGACATGCCAGTCCTGCTGCGTCGTCGACAGCAGTCCGTCAGCTCGCCGAAGCAGCGCGCGCACTCGGGCTACCACCTCACGTGGGCTGAACGGCTTGCAGACGTAATCGTCCGCACCAACATCCAGGCCAAGCAGGCGGTCGACTTCATCCACGCGTGCCGTCACCATGATGATCGGCACATCGCTGAACCGACGCACCGCTCGGCAAACAGCCATGCCGTCCAGGCTTGGCAACATCAGATCCAGCACGATCAGGGCGGGAATCGATCGCTCGATGTGGCTCAGGGCCGCTTGCCCGTCGGCGATAGCGAGGGTGTCAAAGCCATCGCGACCAAGGTAGTCCACCAACAGCAGTGCGATCTTCGGATCGTCTTCAACGACCAGGACGCGCCGCGGGCCGGCCGCAGTCATCGCGGCGGCTCCGCCGATACCGGCATATCCACCAGGATCGACAAGCCACCGAGCTCTGAGGCTGCGGCCGTGATCCGACCGCCGTGCGCACGGACGAGAGCCGCGCAGATCGCAAGCCCGAGGCCACTGCCGGCGCGGTGGCGTCCGCGAGCCGAGTCTGACCGGTACAGCGGGTCGAACAGGCGCCCAAGATCTGCCGCTGGTACGCCGGGCTTGCTGTCGTCGACGAGCAACAGGACCCGCGCCTGTTGGCGCTGAATAATCAGCCGAGCGCGCCCAGGGGCATCCGTATAGCGAAGGCTGTTGTCGAGCAGGTTAGCCAACACCTGCTCCATCCGCTGTGAATCCCAATACACCGGCAGCGCGTTCTCAGCCGGCATCGTGAGTTCAAGGGATATCCCTGCCGCGCTCGCGCGCCGATCGAATCGTTGCTGCACCCGCTGCGTAAGCTGCAGCGCATCGCACTCCATGAAGTAGCAGGGCAGCGCATTCAGATCCGCCATAGCCAGCAGGTGCAAGTCATCGACCATGGCGCCCAGCCGCAATGCCTCTTCGCGCAGTGACCCGACGGCCTCGAGAGTCAGCGGTCGTATGCCTTCGGCGAGCGCGTCGATCTCGCCGCGCAGTACCGTGAGCGGCGTGCGCAATTCATGCGAAATCTCTGCGATCCAGCGGCGTCTGGCGGTCTCGAGGTGCTCCAGTCCTTCCGCCATCGAATTAATGTTACGGATCAGATCCCCGATCTCATCGGATCGTGTCGTGGGCAATCGGATTGTGAGCTCGCCGCGTGCAATTCGCGCCGTGGCCTCCTGGATACCGAGCAAGGGTCGTACCCAGCGCCCAGCCATCCAGCGAGCTCCCAGCAGTCCCAGGGCCAATAATGCGCCCGCAAGCACGGCGATCCCGAGATACTGGCGGCGCAGAAACGCCGCCTCGACAGCGTCTGGCACGAGCGCGACGGGGCGCATCCGAACCCACGCCACCACGTTACCTCGAACCGTGACGGGCCGCGCCAGCACTCCGGGCGCGCTTGCTTCGAGCGGCACGCCGAGCACGAGTCGCCCATCAGGTGCGTAAACGCCGATCCGGGACCCGAATCCTTCCGGTCCGGGCAGTCCTGGAGGAGAACCCGGCGGCAGATCCATCGCTGCCGGTGGCCCGATAAACCCGTTTCTCAAGTTCGGAGGAGGGGCTGGCGGCGGGCCGGGAATGGGCGCGCGGACCGCCAATCCCTGGCGTTGCGCGAATTCATCGAGCAGTTCCCGCAGCTCGAGTCCGCCGTCCGTGAGCGCTTCCAGGCCGGAGGACTTCTGCAAGTGTTCGGCGATGAGAGTCGCAAACTGCTGCAGACGCTCGCTGTCGCGAGCCGCCATGTAATCATTGAAGCCGCTGCGCAGGTTCCACGCGAGCATTCCGCCAAACGCCAGCACGGCCGCGAGAATCACGCCCAGCAGTAACAGGGATAGCGTATGGACGAGCAGTAATCGCATACTAAAGTCACCTCGAGTGACCCACCAGCATGGCTCGTGCGGTCTCAGGAGCCGCTGATGATCGCCTGGAAGTCGCTTTTTGGCTTCTGTACCGTCAAGGGTCCTATGAGTATCCCGGCCACACGGCCGCCGGGATCCCGCGACTATGTGGCGAATAGGTCCGAGACTGCGCCGAGATATTGGATGAAGTGTGGATACGCTGGCCGAACTATTGCCGACGTAGGGCTATGGGGAATCCGTGGCAGCAGGCCGATAGCGAAAGTAATAGAGCAGAACGAGTATCGCCAGGAATGGCAGGCCAAACAGCAACGTGGTTCGAAAGGCCTCGGTGAAAGCGGTGGTGATGAGCAGTGCTGCCATCAAAGAGGCTCCGAGCAAGCTCGTAGCCGGAAATCCCCAGATCCTGAACGACGGTACACGTGCAGACGCGCGCCGAAAGAAAAAGTGTGTCACGAAAATCATCATCCAGGTGAACATCGCGCCGAACGCCGATATGCCAAGCATGGTGATAAAGGCGCGGCCCGACGCAACGACAGTGATCACCGTCGCGAACGCGATACCAACGGTGGATACCAGCAGGGCGTTCAGCGGCACGCCACGCCTGCTCAGATGTCCCAGGCTACTGGGGGCATATCCGGCGCGCGACAGGCTGAACATCATGCGCGTCGTGATGTAAAGCTGGCTGTTCATGGCTGACATTGCCGCGATGAGCACCACGAAGTTCATTACGCCGCCTGCGGCCGGCAGGCGCGAGACCTGCATCACCCGCACGAATGGACTCTGTGTCGAACCGGCCTGCGTCCAGGGGATCACCGCCAGCATCAGCGCCAGCGTCAGCAGGTAAAACAGGATCAGGCGCGCAACGGTTGAGCGGAAGGCACTCCTGACCGCAATCTCGGGACATGCCGCTTCGCCAGCCGCGACCGCGATCATCTCGATGCTGAAGTAGCTGAACACGGCGATGATGACGGCAATCCACACGCCACCAATGCCGTGCGGCAGGAAACCACCATAGGCAGTGTAGTTATGAAAGCCCACCGCACTGTCGGACGACGCCGAGACCACATAGGCAGCGAGCACGATAAATGCAACGATGGCAGTGATCTTAATGAGCGAGAACCAGTACTCGACCGAGCCGAATGCGCTGACGCTTAACGCATTCACGCCAATCAGTGCGCCCGAGAACCCGATGATCCAGATCCAGCCGGGTACCGCGGGAAACCAGAGTTTCATATACAGGGCAACCGCAGTGACTTCGGTCCCCACTGCCAACACCACGCAGGTCCAGTAGGCGTAGCGCACCAGGAAGCCAGCCAGCGGACCAATGTAATACTCCGCATAGGCGCCGAAAGATCCGGTGGTCGGATGAGCGATCGTCATTTCGGCCAGGCATCCCATCAGCAGCAGTCCGATGAGGGCTCCGATGGTGTAACTGATCAGGACGCCTGGGCCGGCTGTTCCGATCGCGAAGCCGCTGCCGAGGAATAATCCGGTGCCAATGGCGCCCCCAATGGCGATCATCGACAACTTGGCGGCGCTGAGCGTCTTCTGCAGCCCGCGCTCGCGCTGGACGATGGGCGAGAATCCGCTATCAGTTGGTGTGGCAGCGTACACGCGGCAATCCTATCCTATTCCAGCAGGCTGCAATGTCATGTGCGTCGACCTGCTGAAGCTGACGAACAGTGAGCTTCAACCCTGGCGCATGTAGACGAAAGCCACGCCATTGTGCCAACCTTTACCTGATGGCCACCAACCTGATATCCGACAATTTGCAGGCGATGCTCGATATCGCGATCCAGGAGGCGCGGTTGGGGCTGGCGGAGGGCGGCGTGCCGATCGGCGGCGCGCTGTTCCACAAGGACGGGAAACTGCTCGGGGCCGGCCACAATCGACGCGTCCAGGAAAACGACCCTTCTATCCACGGCGAAACCGACGCGTTTCGCAAGGCCGGCCGGCAACGCCGCTACCAGGACACCATCATGGTGACCACGCTTGCCCCGTGCTGGTACTGCAGCGGACTGATTCGACAGTTTCGCATCATGACGGTGATCGTGGGCGAGACGCGTACCTTTCGCGGCGGTATCGACTGGCTGCGCGAGCACGGCGTGCAGGTCATCGACATGGAGTCCGCCGAGTGCGAGCGGTTGCTGGCATCGTTCATTGAGCGGTATCCGGACATCTGGAACGAAGATATCGGCGAATGTGACGTCAGGTGATGTGACATCAGGTGAAGAAGACGCGTTCAAGCCACATTCGCCTGACGTCGCACCCGTCCGGCGTCAAACCGCTGAAGTTTCCGCTTGCCTGGGGGGCATCGAGCGCGCAGCTACGTGGTCCGGTGATTGGTTCCACGACGGCGCGTGACGTCCGCAATGTGATCGGTGCCCACGGCGGCACCTATTCGATCTACCGCGCCCTTGCCGTCTCGAGCGGAACACTCGATCCTCAGGCGCACCCTGATCTGCAGGGCACCGGTCCGCTGATCGAGATCGGTCCACACCCGCAATGGGCCGAACCGCACAAGATCGTGTCGCTGGACCCCTGGGGTCATCGGGTGCTGTTGGATTTCGCGGCGGACATCGTCGCAGGCCTGGATATCCGTCCGACCATTGCGATCACTAAAGCCCACTTGATGCTACCGGAGGTGCGCGAGGCCATCGAGATGGGTCGGCTCGCTGAGGACGGCGTGGTGGTACGCGCGGGCGGTGAGGTCGCAGTGACCAAGGCAGCCATCGATCCGGTATGGTACCTGCCGGGTGTGGCGCAGCGCTTCGGTACCACCGAGACGCTGCTGCGGCGGACGTTGTTCGAACAGACCGCAGGAATGTATCCGGAACTGGTAACCCGGCCCGACCTGCAGGTCTTCCTGCCGCCCATTGGCGGCACCACGCTCTATCTGTTCGGAGATCCGTCAGCGATCGGCGATTCGGCGCGCCCTCTGACCTGCCGTATCCATGATGAGTGCAACGGCTCGGATGTGTTCGGCTCCGACATCTGTACCTGCCGTCCCTATCTGACGCACGGAGTCGAGGAGTGCATCCGGACCGCGCAGGCGGGGGGCGTCGGACTGATCGTCTACAACCGCAAGGAAGGCAGGGCGCTTGGCGAGGTGACCAAGTTCCTGGTCTACAACGCGCGCAAGCGTCAGCCCGGCGGCGACCAGGCCGCCACCTACTTCGAACGCACCGAATGCGTCGCCGGCGTACAGGATGCACGGTTCCAGCAGCTGATGCCGGATACCATTCATTGGCTCGGCATCACCCGTATTGATCGCCTGGTCTCGATGTCCAATCTAAAATACGATGCGCTGGTCGGCGCTGGTATCGACATTGGCGAGCGCGTTGCGCTGCCGCCGGAACTGGTGCCCCCCGATGCGATGGTCGAGATCGCCGCCAAGAAGGCTGCCGGATATTTTGCTGCCGACACGCCGCTGCCTGAGCCGGGCGATGGCGCACCATCAGTGGTGGGACGTGACATCAGGGACTACTGAGCGTCGGTCGGTATTCGCGGCAGATACCAGCGTAGCGGCGCGCGGTGCCAGAACCCTGCTGAGTGCCGCTGCGGTACGGCGTGCTGGCCAGCGCATGCTGCAGCTGGCTGTGGATTCAGCACTGGAAGACTGGAGCGTCAATTTAGGGCGTTTGGCGCCTGTCGCTGACTTCGTGGCCGAGGTCATCAAACTGCGTTACCCGGGCCTGGATGTCCCACTGCATTCCCGATGGCGCCACTTCGTGCTCGAAGGGGTGGATCTGTGGGCAGGCATCGCCCACGACGCCCATGGCCGCGAGGCACATGAGCGCGCCGCCCGGTGGAAGACTCCAGGTGCCGCCGCACGCGCCGCATTCGATCTGGTGATCACCTCGGTGCTGCTCGACGCCGGGGCCGGCTCCGAATGGCGATTTCGGGACCGCGACACGGGTCTCGTGGTCGCTCGATCGGAGGGGCTTGCGCTCGCGAGTCTGCGCTGGTTCCAGAGCGGCGGGCTGTCGGGCGACCCGCGTGACCCCTACCGGGCCGATGCGGCCGTGCTGCGCCGAATCGATGAACGATCGATCGAACATGCCTTCCAGGCAGGGCACGACAACGCGCTGGCCGGTTTGCCGGGACGCGCCGCGCTGCTGAACAGGCTCGGTGCGGTCGCGGAGGCGAGGCGGGATCTTTTTGCCCTCCAGGATTCGCCACGGCCCGGCGGCCTGTTCGATGCACTGCACCTGCGCGCCGTCGATGGCCGCATCAGCGCTGCCGCTGTACTCGAGATTCTGCTCGACGCCCTGGGTCCGATATGGGAGGGTCGGCCGCATCTGGCGGGCGTGCCGCTCGGGGATTGCTGGCCGCATCCCGCGCTCAAGGGCGAGCGGCCCGAAGACGGCTACGCGCCTCTGCACAAGCTGTCGCAATGGTTGACCTACTCGCTCATCGAGCCGCTCGAGAGCGCGGGCATTGCCGTGACCGACATGCAGGACTTGACCGGGTTGGCCGAGTATCGCAACGGTGGCTTGTTCATCGACATGGGCGTGCTTGCGCCGCGCGAACAGTCCGCCATGTCGGGTACGCATGCGGTCGCGTCTCCGTTCGTCGTCGGTTGGCGGGCCTTGACCGTGGCGCTGCTGGACGAACTCGCGCCGCTGGTGGGCGCAAGACTCGGTCTGACCTCGGAACAGTTCCCGCTCGCGCGCATGCTCGAGGGAGGTACATGGGCCGCGGGACGGATCACTGCGGGCCGGATGCGCCCCGGCGGCGGGCCTCCCTTTCACATTTCGAGCGACGGCACGGTGTTCTGATGGACAATGTAACGACGGTCACTCATCCGCTGGTGCAGCATAAGCTCACGCTGATGCGCGACAAGACGACCTCGACCAAGAGTTTTCGTGAGCTGCTGCGCGAGATCGCGACTTTACTGTGCTACGAGGTGACCCGCGACCTGTCGCTGGATTCGATCCGGATAGAGACGCCGCTGATGCCGATGCAGGCGCAGGTGCTGGCGGGCAAGAAGCTGGTGTTCGCGCCGATATTGCGGGCCGGCATGGGATTCATCGAAGGCATGCTGGACCTGGTGCCGTCCGCCCGCGTTGCTCACATCGGACTGTATCGCGATCCACAGTCATTGATGGCCGTCGAGTACTACTTCAAAGCACCTTCCGATCTGTCCGAGCGACTGGTGATAGTGGTCGATCCGATGCTGGCTACCGGCAATACCGCGGTGGCAGCCTGCGATCGCCTGAAGGAATGCGGGGCGAATGAACTGCGGCTTGTGTGTCTGCTGGCATCTCCCGCGGGGATCGCGAACCTGCTCGGGCATCACCCGGACGTGCACATCTGGACCGCTGCCATCGACCCGGAACTGAACGATCACGGCTACATACTTCCGGGCCTGGGCGACGCCGGTGATCGGTTGTACGGGACGCGATGAGCGTGCCGCGGGCACAGCTGGCCCGTCATCTGACCGGATGTGTCCGTGAACCCAACGTCGATAGGGTAGCCGTACTGTGTGCCGGCTGGGCGGTGCCCGACGGCATGACGCGGCGCATAGCCGCTGCTTTGGTGTTCAAGATTCCAACCTCGGGAGAGCTACTTGCGCAGGCGCTGGCTTAAGGCGCACTCTAATCTTCGGTAGAGGTTACTTAGAAGTCAGGCGTGAATCTACACGACTGGGTTGGCAAGGCGCGCACCCTGGGTGCCAGCGACCTGCATCTGGAGGCGGGCACGCCGGTGGTCGCGCGCGTGCGCGGGGAACTGCAGCCGCTCGAT
>Ga0116229_10014151_pt1 | contig 11129 bp, 6 predicted proteins | sample S1TSphgellanicum_3_FD_87313 | JGI IMG/M metagenome (GOLD analysis project Ga0116229, IMG submission 87313) | Host-associated microbial communities from peat moss isolated from Minnesota, USA - S1T2_Fc - Sphagnum magellanicum MG | ecosystem: Host-associated > Plants > Peat moss > Unclassified... | reverse complement strand
TTTTTTGATTTTCTAAAGATAATTCTTCAGTTATTTTTATAATTGTTTATTTTATTGATTTTTTCTTTTGTGGGGGTGGGGTTGCTTTTGGGTGAGGGAGGAAATGTATTTAACAGTACATGTGTTGAAAATGGTAAAAATATTTGATAGATGCCCAAATAAGGGGTGTGGCTGGAGAAGCTCAACGTAATGAACTTGGTGTGGTGGTGTGCATAGACATTCCAATAAGATAAATTGGTAGTGTATTATTGTGTTTTTTTGTGTTGTTTAGTTGGGGGGTGGTGCTTCCAAAGTTTTAGAATTTTTTTTATTGCAATGAGCCTCTTTATTGGTACATATCTCAAGAAAGTTCTTAACCTTTGAAAACTCTCAAAGTAAAACTTTTCACTCCCATTATAAAACTATAAAAGATTACAATTGTTTTCCACCCCCTCAAAACAAACACACACACAATTTTTTTTTTTAGTGATGAGTGTTTTTGGTTTTTTTTTTCCTTTCAAAAGGAGGAGAAACATGCAAAAGTTAGGATAATGAACACCACCATCGTCCATGTTAACCACATGTTAAGAGAATATGCAATTCACAACCAAGGTGAACTAGCACTCACATTGGTACCTTCATCTTTTTTATTTATTTATAGTGAGGTCTCTTAATGGCCATATTAAAACCCCAAAAATGTTAGATTTGAACTCAAAGACCTTGATTTAGTCTAAGCATGGAATATTTCTAATATTTAGAAATAATTTAAATAGATTTTGAGATTTTTACCATGGTTCCAAAGTGGGTGCTGGATCACCCAAGGCTGCAGTTCACCACCTACATCAACAATAAAAATTTATTTATTTAGTTATTTAATTAATTATTTATTTATTTATTTATATTATTATTTAAAAAGTGTCACCACCTTTGCTTCAAAGGTGTGCCATCTAAATAGTGTCAGAACCTTTTGCTTTAGTGAAGTGGCATGTGGGTGGATACCAACTCATTGCTTTCCACTTCTCACAAACAAACAAACAAACAAAAAATACCCATAACATCAACAGACCAAGTCTCCTGGGTGCCATGTAGCAGAGCTTCATTGGCTGAACAGAGAATTTGCACTCATTCAGATGTTCCTCACCAATTTTTTTACTCAGGGGAACATGGGTGTCTCTCTCTATTGCTGGAGTTTTACAGGAGTTCAGGAATCCAAGGTTCTCCAACAAACATCTGTTGATACCAGACATGATGATGTTCATGCCTGGTATCAACAATGGTATCAATCCAAGTCTCAAAAACCAGACCATCCAACTAGGTAGTAGCCAACTTTTTTGAGGTACAAAGCTGGTGGGTAGCCTAGTGGGCAATGAAATTACTAAGATCTGCCCACAAGTCTCATTTGTAGGCATGTTTTGATTCCTGCTATACTATCTCTTTTCAGGAATCCAATCTACAATCCATCAGTTCAGTCACTGTCTCAACAGCAGCAAAAGGCCATGCAATGTTCATAACATCAAGTCCTTCCTCACCATCTTGTCTATCTGCAATATTGTAAATGCAAGGGATTTTCTGATGGCAAAAGAATGATTATTACATATATGACAGTAGTAGTAGTAGTAGTAGTAGTTCATAATCATGTGATTGTTATTCCAGTACATTCTGTGCTATAGGGTGAAGACCTTGATGAACAACATGATGGGGTTCTCTGGGCAATTGTTCATCATCATCATCATCATCCCAGCTTGTGTTTTGGGTGTGATCAATTTTCAAAACATAATAGAATTTATTGTCCTTCCCATAATATGTGATGGGATTCCAATGTATTCCATGCTATTGGACATAGACCTTGATAAGCGAGACATCATGCAGATTTTCAGGGCGATCGTCATCCAGTTTCCAAATGGCGAATCCTCGCACTTTTCAGGGCTATATGCTCTCAGGATGATCTCGCTAAATCTTTCATAACAAGTCCAAAGAAATTGAAAGAAAAAAGTTTTCAAGAAAAAGACAATAGTCCTTTTTGCCATTGCCAAAAACCAACCCACATCTGATATCCATTATGTCCTAAGCGGCAAATGCCGACAATAAGATGAAAGTTCAAGGTTGGCATCAATTCGAGTGTTGGTCTACTACCAGAAAACCTCAGTTGTGAACCCAGTTATGCAGTCGGGTATTAGTTACCTTACTTGCAGGTTATCAAGCATTGGAACATACCATTGCACATATTGGGTTCAGAAACTCCATAAATCACCTTGTTGACATCATACTGGTAGTACCATTGAGTTGTTTTGTAGTGAATTTTCATTATTTTCATGCTACTTTCGTTTTTTTCTGGTATTCTTTTGCTTTGTGGTATATAAGATACATATCACATAGGTAGATCACGATTTGCACATGTGTTTATGAAAGTGTGCAAATAATGGATATCATTTCATCATACCTATATACTAAAGTTGAAATTATTTGGTTTTCCAAAATTCTCATGAGCTTTTTGTCAACATTGGTAGTTTAAGAGAATCAATTTACCATAGAACTCTAAATGTTCATACATGTTGTCTAGATCAAGTCTACATGTCATCTATTGAAATATGATTATTCACACTAACATACATATATATATATGAAAAGCATGAATTCAATACCTCTAAATAGATCTAGAATTGGATCTAGCATTGGATTTGTTGTATATGTACTATCGATTTTTGTGTTGGATTGACATCATCATTCCAAAAAGCAAAACACATGGTGGAGTCAAAATTTGTGGATCACATGCTATGCTCCCCACCATGTTTTTTTCACACTATAATGTAAAAAGCATGTTGGTCTAGATTGTTGGTTCATATGATTTACTTTATGAAGAATTATCACAAATTAGAGTGGTCATCATCATCATCATTGCTAGATCTAATATTCATAGTTGTAGAAGTCACATCTAATCATAATATTTTAAAATTGAAAAATCAATGAAATGGTATCATCACATTTTAAAAATTAAACAGACCATTAAGATTCAGTTGAAAAAATGCATCAGAAATTTTAAAAACAAAGTATCTTGGGTGTAAGTTCTGCATCTGAAAATTGGGTATTAAAGATTACTGAAAATAAAAACTTCGATATAATTTTAAATGACAAACTCAAGAAAGTTAAAACAAGACCAAAAATTTCACTGAACATAAACTTTTTGGAGTTTCCAATGTGGAATTGTAATTCAAACTTTGAAATGACAATTTTTGGAAACTCTTCACTTTAGTTGTAGATCTCAAACCCATAAATTGAATGCCAACTATATTGGTTTATTTTTGGATAAAATCATATTCTTTGTGTTTTAGAAGAGGTGCCAAAATATCTTATCCTAAGAGAGCTCTAAGTGGGTTAAAATTAAATAAACTTGAAAAGAGAAGAAATCGACTCACGAAATACATCACCATCATTCCAACATGAATTCAACACATTTCATATACATAGTCGAGGTTTGAAGAAAGTTTGTTCACATTGGCAATCATTTATTGGTTCTGAGCAGGGATGTTATGCATTGTAGCCTTGTTGTTCTTATCAACCTCATAAGTAGGTATGTCAATAGCTAAAGTGGTAGGTTGCAATCTTGACTGCAAATGGTATTCAATAGTGTTGTGCAATTCTTCCTTTTTAAGAAAATCTCTAATCCTGGTTTTGATAGTTTATATTTTCTTGGAGGTTTTTCAGGGCAGATTTGAGCTTGGGCCTTCCAATTTCAAAAACCCCTCAATTCTAGTTCTAGCATATTTTTTCAAGTTCAAGAACCTTTGGTCATGGTTCAAAAAGTAATATGGTTCCATGTACACACTACACACTCTTCAATGCTAAATATTTTTAAGTATAAAGTTTCACATAAAATCAAAACATGGGTCTATTCAAGTATGGAGTTCAACAATTAATTAAAATTAATATTCAACTATAAATTTTACTCTAATTTTTATTTTTATTTTTTAAATTCAACTTGCCTAGCTAAAGAACTTGAACCTATATTCAATAATGTTTTTTCATAGTTTTGGTTTCAGTTCTGATTCTAGCAAAAGGTTAATTCCATGATTTGGTTCTTATGTTGGTTCTTACAAAAGGTGTTAGTTTAGGTCTAGGTCACAAGAACCCAAACCCCTAGATTTAACATCGCAAACCAAATACCCTCACAACATTGGTATTCACTACCTTTTTCTTTCAAGTTGTAATAACGAGCCATCTAGCCAATTGAGGTGTGAGATTGAGATAATAAACTATACTTTATCTATAGTAAAGTTTAAATTCACAAGGAGGACAATGAAGGAGGGTGTGAAAACTCAAAGAATAACTCCACCCACACTTGGCATTTGGCCCTATAACAATTATTCACACATTTGAAATTACTTATTTATTATTTCCCAAGCTCCACCTGTAAATATGAAATGAGATTGTAAAAGGTCAACACCTAGTAATAACAAACCACCTACACCAATCAATATATTTGGCCAATCAATAGTAGGTGTCAAACTATGCAATGGTTTTTGCCAACTTAACATACTAATGAAACATGTTAAGGCAAGATCATTTTATTGAGCTTGTTGGGCAAATTTTTCAATTTCATACACAACATGTGCAACATGCTAGTGGAGATGTTTTAGATCTTGAAGTGAATCCTCTTTGTATTATACATATATATATGCTAGTTATGGCAAGTTGGTATTTTTGCATACTTTGTTCATACCATCATCCTACTTCCCCCCATGAGTAAGGATAATAATTTCAAGGGGAATTTCAACAAGAAACGAGGCAAACTCTTTTGAGAACATGAATTTAGGGCCTTGAGAACAAAGATGGGAACAAACCTTAGGACTTGGTTTGTAAAGGTCAATGGGGATCATGGACATGTCTTTGAATTTCGTATTGTTGACATGTCTATAGAGTAAGCATTTTACTCTACATACATGCTCAATCTTTTCTTGATTTTTTTAATTGCTTAATTGCCTTTGAAGTTCCAAAAAGTATTGTAGACCTCCACATGGCACACCCATAGCCATGGAAATCGCTTTAAAGGGCAAGAAATGAAGAATATATGGATAAGTGTTTGGTTGTCGACTTGTGTTCAATCATGAGCACGTCTACCCTATCAAATCAACTAAAAATATTCATACCAATCATGTATTGGTATAAAGTGATTATTGCCTCATGTCCCTACTAGGTAGATTAGTTCTTTCATACCAAGATTAATATCAAAACTTTATATATCATGGTTCCATTGATATAACCACCCAACATTGGATTAGACCAATCAATGATCTTAAGTTAAAAGTATTGTGCATTGGACAAAAATGGACATTGTAGTCATTATTTTTTGCAAATGATGGAATATAGTCAAAAGCTGTAGGATAATTGTACTGAATTTTTTATGGTTTCAATTCAAATGTATGTGGTAATTGATATGTGTAATGTAATGCATAAGACATTTTTGCAATTAGAATTGATTAGATTGTATGTATGGACTTTTAAGTTTGTAAAGATGTTGACTTTGTTTCCCATGCGAAAAAAATAAAATGAAAATTTCAATCACATGAGTTGATCAAACATATTATAAATGAAATGTGAAAATCAAAATTCGAAATTTTTTTTTCACATGTGCACTTTAAAGCAAAATATACTAGAAAGTCCATCAAAAATAAAAATGAAGAATTAGGATAGTTTATTTAGGAACAATATGTATGTAGTATCAATATGAAAGATGGTGTGAAATCAATGATTTCATTCAGTAAGGTCTAAGGCACTTGATGAACATCTAATAAACCCTGACTTTTTCTTAAGAAGATTAACATGAGGGCATGATGTTAGATTTTATTTTGGAAAGCTTGAATTTAGATTGTGACCCACGTAGTTATGATTGGAAAAAGAAATAATTGAAATGAAATGAAAGAAAAGGTTCATAATGATCTTAATCATTATAATAGACTTATATAGGGAAAGAAAAGTCATAAATCATGGTGATTGAATGATTTAAAAGGAAGTTATGAACATTCATCTTTCAAAGATGAATTTAATGATAGGGCTTCAAATTATGAGAGGGTTAACAAAAGGATTGCAAATTTTGTGTACTCATGTGTAAACTTTGCATTTGCCAAAATTGGTCCAGTACACCATATTTTCATGAACGAAGTTTATAATGGGTAGACAATCCTTCTTGAACTTAAGTATAATATTAAATTCAGGGAAATGCCCCATGGTGAAAGTATTATCAAAATAAAGGGCTTAGGCAAGGTGTAGATAAACCTAAATTACATTTCAGGAATGCCTTCACTTGTGAGTGACAAAACTAGTGTGAAGTTATTAAGGGATAAGTTCCCTAGCTTAGCTAATCTAGAGGGCTTCTTAACAATTTATTTGTTATTAGTGATAAGTGTAGATTTATTATCTCTTATTTATTAGGGGATGAAGGCACTATAATATTTTAAAGATAAGATGGTTGGCAACTAATTTCCCACTATTTGGAAACTTGGGTAGGATATTTGGATTAATCATTTTTTTGTAGGAGAGGACGAAATGCTATGTGGGCTTATGGGTGGTGGGGAACCTTGTTAATTTTCCATTTATTAGTTTTGTTTTTAAAGCTTAGGAGAGGAATTGAAAAGAGGAGATGTACCTTGATGTTGCAAGGTTTGTATGTTCCAAGGAAGTGCATACGTTGTGCACTTTGTTTTGTTTCGTTTCGTTTTGCAAGAAGATGTATTTAACAGTCTTTTGATATAAAAAACTCAAACTCTCTATTGTTAATTCTTTTCTTTGTGAATAATTGTTGGACAATAGTTGCAACAATGGAAGGTGGCAACAATGGAGGATAACAACCCCAAATAGTCAAGGGTGTAGTATGCCCTTCATGGGATAGCCTACAATAAAACTAAAAGATTAGGTGGAAACATAGCTACTGTGTCACAACCCTAGCCTTGGGCTCAAGACCAAGGCAAAAACTTGCAAGGTTGCGGGCCAAGAAAGAAACCCAGGGGTCATATTTCATGCTCCCAAGAGTGCAAAGAGTGTGAAGTAATGAACCCTCCACTCCCAAGTGAACTCCCATTTTGGGAGTTGGAGTCTCAATGGACTCTTGAATTTTTAGAGGGTAATTATAGGGGTCAAAACCCATTGGATTGAAGAATTTTTTATATCATTGGAAAGTTATTAAAACTTAAATGTCTAAAATGGGCTCACACAACCCATTTGGACACACCTGAAACACAAGTTATGGCCAAAAGAAAAGTCGGGAGTCAAATTGGTAGTTTGACTCCCGACCATTAAAAGTCAGGAATCGACCCGATTTCCTTGCGTGTAGGTGGCTTGCAACATACCGTTGGAAAGCTCTCGACAAGTTATATAACTTTGCTTCAAACCTCATCTCAATTGGAGGTCTGCAAACAAAGTTATGGGGCCCCAAAGTCACGGAAGTCCCAACTTTGAGAATTTTGGGACTCCCATTTGGGAGTCCTGAGACAAAATGCCATTTGAATGTGGGCCTCGTGGAGAGGCACAGAATATACCATAAGGGGAAAGGTGGTGGCTTCCCCCAAGTCCGAGCCATGGTGAAACTTGTATGTCGCAACCCCACTTTGAGGGAGTTGTGAAGTCGCCACTCACACTCCCGAAAATGGGACTTGGGAGTCCTTCGGGACTCCTGAGAACTCAGAGCGTGATTGCAGGGGTCAAAACACCTTGCATTGATGCGTTTTTTATACCATTGGAAAGGTTTTGAAGTGTAGATGTCCAAAATGGCCTCGCATGAGCCATTTGGACATCTGCAGCACAAGTTATGGTCGAAAGAAGGGCCAAAAGTCAAACTGGCAATTTGACTCCCGACCACTAAAAGTCGAGAATTGACCCGATTTCGATGTGTGCAGGTGAAGTGCGACATATTGTTGAAAAGCTCTTGAAGAGAGCTACAACTTTGGTTCAGACCTTGTCTTGATCCAAATTCAGGGTGAGAAGTTATGAGCGCCCAAAGTCCCGAGAGTTCAAATCGGGACAGTTTCGGGACTCCACTTTGGGAGTCCCGGGAAAAAGAGCCATTTGGACGCAAGTGCGGCGGAGAGCTGTAGAAAATACTATATGGGGGAAGGTGGTGGCTTCCCTTGAGTCCGGGCCGTGGTGAATCAAATGAATCCAAGGTAGCCCGTGGCTTGTCCCAACACCAAAATGGTGCAGAATGAGTTCTAACCAACTTGTTGGTTGGATTTGGATGCAGGACCGTATAATTGAGTAAGCTTGTCCCTCTTCCTAGTCTATCGCAAAGCTTTCAACACGCCCCTCTCACCCCCTTTAGTGCTGGAAGCTGGGAGCGTGCCCCAAATCCCAGAAATTCCGCAATTTGAGCAACCTAGCCCCAACTTGGGGCTAACTTGGGACTTGGGAGCGCGTCATTGTAAGTCCGAATTTGCCCGTGGCTCGTCCTAGCACCAAAATTGTTTCAACTATGCATTAACTAATTCGTTGTTTGGTTTTGTGCAGGTTCGTGTGAGTGATTAAGTGCTTGTCATTCTTCCTAACCCCATCCCGGAATTCCAACACGCCCTTCTACCCCCAAAGTGTTACAAGCCATGGAGTGTGCCCCAACTCTTTGCTCTTCCATTAGTTTCACTTCAAACTCACATTTGAGTCTATCAAGGAACTCAGGAGCGCATCATATCATCCTATCACAACATTCATTTCTTAGGTTTTTTTCCCCCCAAGGTTTAACTTTAGTTTACGGAAGGTAAGGATGTTTAATGAAATGCAAACCTAGGGTAAGATTTTCCTTACATTTTATTTGTTTTCATATTTGATAACCCTAACCTCATGTGGATATGGGACTACACGCTGATTTGTGGAAATACAAAATTACAAGGCAAATAATCATGAATTAAACATTCATAGACTATGAGCCAATGATGGATATGTAGATCATGTAATAACTACATCTTTAGGTGTAAATGCACCTTAAACCTCCTAGGTGCCACATTATGCCTATTTGTTACATGTAATGATTCATGTTGGAAAATAGTTACATGCCTAAATTAATTAGATATGATTACTAAATATTGGTTAGGGGGTAAAGAGGAGGTTTTAAAAGCTTAGAGATATTAATTTAAATTTTCAAGCAAGGAACTTAAATTACCTTGAGTTGAATATTTCTTCAATTTTTCAAAGCAAATCATCTTTGTGATAGACTTTGAAAATTGGAATTAGGGTGAAATAATTATGGGTTTTTCAAACCCACTCTCCTTTCACATATTTGTTACAATTTTTGAAGTTGAAGGTCAATTGAGTAATAAATTTGCAAGTAGAATACTAGATAGGCTAGTTTGATATTAATTATTAGAAATCAGATATCTAATATGCAAGACATAACTAGGTGCATTTTAAAACATTTTCAATTTTACATTGCATTTGTGCAAATACTAGAAGATTATATCAATTTAGGGTTTTTTTTGTTCACATGTTCATAATAATGTTCCAATTTATTTTTTGTGTGTTTTATAATTTTATTTCATATGTTTTATCACACAATTGTAATGTTTTCCCCATAGTTCCCATTTGCCTGCCACAAGTTGTTTTATTAATGTGAATTTTATTGAATCAAACTTATGGCCACTTATTGACATAGGATTAAAAACATGAGCAAGTTTGTTGACAATGTGCATAAAATAAATTATAAGTTGATACACTATGTTGTGGCTCCAAAAGTTGATAGCCAAGTATATGTAGGGATATGAGCATTGAGTTTGGTGTGAAGTGTTGCTTTGTTTTAGGTAGGATTTTTGTAAACCTTTTAACGTCAATAAATATTTAAGTGCCACATATTGCAATTCTATTCCTACGATTGGATGTTATAAACAAGAATCAATTATAAGCTTACTACATTATTTATGTGCCCTAGAATTGGCACATTAAATCTTACATGGCAAAAAGTTATTGTATACACATTAATCTATGTTTTTCAATAAACACCATGGGTAATTAAAGTTATGAATCAAAATTAGGTTTGCTTGGACATTTTGCATCAATTGGATTAATCGTAGCATTAGCAATAACACACAACATTTTGCACATGTCAATTTACACTAATAAAATCTAGTTAGCATAAACATATCACTTGTTGCATGTGCCATTTATTGTCATTAGATAATTTAGTTAACACAACATAACATTTGCTAATTCAACTTGCATTATTTATGAATGTATGTTTTTAGTCCATGGCATTCATCAACCCACGTCACTTTAACATTATCATATAGTTTAATCAACAACAGCATGATGATTGATAACTCATATCACCTAACATTGTTAATTAACATACAAATCCATGATGGCACCATGTTCCTAATAGTATTAAACAACTTATCAACATAAACATAATAATTATTGTTTCATATCAAATAACACTATTAATCAATGTAGTAAATCCAAACATGCCATTTGAAGTCACTTTTGTTCCATGTCCTATTTGATCAGAATGTCATTATATGTTAATTGTAAAAGCAATTCCACCAAAACTCAACATTTGGCCTTGCAAGAATAATTCTCCCATATTTATTTACTAATTTCACATTCTACCCATAAACATGAACCTAGGACAATAAAAGGTTAGAATTTATGAATAACAAACTAGCAATATATTTGGCCAATCAAAAGTGGGTGTTAGACTATGCAATGGATTTTGTCAACCTTAGCATATTAAGCCAAAATGTTATATCACACTCATTTTACTTAGCTTGTTGGGCAAATTTTGACTAATTTTCATCCAAAACATGTGGTGTAGTGTGTTGGTGGAAATGTTTTTTAAAATTGGTTTTTATTATGTTTAAAAGCATTAGTCTCCATTTAGGTATACTATTCATGAAAAAAAAAAAATACTATTATCCACCACAATGGATAAAATTACATTATAAGTTTTTCATGAAACATCTTGAATAAAACATGGAAAATTAGAAGATCCAAAAAAGTAACATAACTTGCTAAAGAATGGACCTTATAAATTTCTCAAAACTCATGAAATGGATCAAGATGAAAGGATTCATAAACACTCAAAGTTTTAAAGTTTTCAATATTTGGGGGGCGGGGGGGGGGGGGGAAAAGAAAAAGATGGCAAAAATAGGACTTTATAAAGAATGGAACTTTAAATTTCA
>Ga0116229_10014149_pt1 | contig 11130 bp, 7 predicted proteins | sample S1TSphgellanicum_3_FD_87313 | JGI IMG/M metagenome (GOLD analysis project Ga0116229, IMG submission 87313) | Host-associated microbial communities from peat moss isolated from Minnesota, USA - S1T2_Fc - Sphagnum magellanicum MG | ecosystem: Host-associated > Plants > Peat moss > Unclassified... | reverse complement strand
TTTGTGTGATATAAAACACTAGTGTGAACCCTGTGCATAATGCATAGGTGTGTTATTTCAACAATGTTTGGTTGATGTTTTTGGTTTTTTAAAAAAACTTTTCTTTTCAAACAACTGTCCGTGGTTTGGGCACCGTTCTCGGCAGACGAGCTGATTGCCTCCGGGGCCTTGTCTGGTCCGGTCTAAGGTAAGGTGGTAGGTACCTAGGATGATCCCGTGGCTTCAACAGGCTCTATGACCTAGGCTAGTAGGTACCTACTACCTACCTTACAAATAACGGCGCGGTGAAATCACTGTTTGTCCGAAGTCACTTGGGTAATAACTGTCAATTGGGTACAGACAAACAAACACACTGACAGACTTACTGAATTAATATATTAATATATAGTTGGAGCTTTCCTAATAGCCACAACACCAATATTGCAATAATGATGGAATATGTTTGTTGGAAAAATAATGGTTCCTTCTTTCTAAAATATAAATCCAAAATTTGTGATCTTATTAACATATAGTTGGAGCCTTCCCAATAGCCACAACATCAATATTGCAATGCAATCACAATGGTGCCAAATTATCTAACAAACATGAAAGCACAATTTGAACCATGTTTATTCTTTACACCAATTTGTAGCAAATTCTTTGAAATCTTCAACACATTGTTGGGCTAAAGTTAGCCTAACCCAATTTTGATTAATGAGTGTAAATCATCTAAAGAAGTTTTGGGGTTAACCAAAGAGTTTGAAGGGGTTAGGTTAGTACCCTGACCATATCCTTGCAAGACTAAATAGGTGGGTGGCTTGGTTAAGTTAAGGAAAGGGGTAGTTGGGCTGGATTACGATAAAAATCGATGCCTTATCCTAATCCAGCAGGGGTAAGCCTATTGGATAAAAAGGTCCGGATAAGGGAGGGGTGTGAATTTTCTAAAACCTTCTAGCAATTAAGGTTAGGTTAGCAACGTGAGGATGGCATTTCTTTGGAGTTGTGAGAGAATGAGAAGGTGGTTGTTGATCTTCCTTCTTTTTTCGCAAGTGTGTGAGACACAAAGGAGTGTGAGAATAAAAGAATGATGATATTATGCTAAAGATGGGGAGGTGGTGTTGAATGAAAGGTTGAATGAGATGGGCAAGGAAGGAGGTTGGATTATCATGAAAAAACAAGCTCCTCAAAATGAAGTCCAATCAACATGTGTCCTAGGAAGTGGGGGCAAGAACCTCGAGTGGTGGGGGGTGCAATTGCTCAAAGGGAGGTGCTCATGATGCATGATGGTTAGAGGCAAATAGGAAGGCCAGGAAGAGACGTACCTAAATTCATTGCTGAAATTGGAAGATAGGAGTAGAAAAGGAGAAGATGGAACTGTTTTTGGGTGTGGGAGTTGTGGTAAGATTAGGTTGAAGAAAGGGACTCCCTTTGAGAAGAAGAGGAGTGGTTGTGAAAAGACAATTGCATGTGTAGGTGTTTTTTATGAGTGTTGATAGTTGTAGAACTAAGAAGTGTGGTAAGGGAGGGACCAAAGGAAGGTTAGGATTAAGACAAGTATAGGAACAAGATTGGAACTATTGGAACCTTTGAACAATGTATCATTCTTGTTTTTTGAAGGTGTGATGAATGTGGTACAAGAGCTTGCTAGATTGTTTGATCATTGATGTAAAGAAAAAAAGATGCATGACTCGATTAGGGTTGTCATTAGTTAATCATTTAAGAAAAGAATTAGTAGAAAATAGGGAGGTTCATTGTTTGTAGCAACCAGGAAAAGGGAAACTAAAATCAAAAAAACTAAAGAATATAAAAGAACTTGAAGGAAAAAGGAAGGGGTTGTAGGTTGCAGTAGATAGGAAAATGAACTAAGAAGAGGGAAGAGGGGGAAAAAAAAAAGGTTATAGAATAAGGTCAAGAGTTGCTTGGGAATTAAGGAAAGCTATTAAAGTAAAACTAAATATTAAAGGAAGTAAAAGATGAGTTGTAAATTGTGATCCCCCCCCTTGACCATATCCAAGGGGGTAAGGGGAAAGGATCCAATAAAGGGTGTTAGAGGTGCGTTAAATTTGCACTTAACACACATTCTATGTTACAACCAACATTTTATTAATGCAAATTTAATCATTTGGAATACATCAAAATTATCAATTGTTCAAAAGCAATCTTGTATGATTAACAATCACAATGGTGATAAGCATTGTGTCCACTGTTTATTATGGTTTGATCTTTCAACACTATACCATGATATGTGCAATATGTTTTTAAATTATTCTAGATTTGATGTTCAAATCAAATAAATATTGAAATTTCATTACACATAATACATGGGGAACCAAATAAAAATGCTTCATATGGTTTTGCAATATTAAAACACCAAACAACACAATATATGGAAATAATAAACACATGATTACACCTCCATTTGGTTGTTAATTTGTAAACAACAATTTTTTTTTTGTGCCAATGTTTGCATTTTTTTCTTGATATGATTTTGGTGCATACAAAGGGTTTTTGTGGAAAATTTGGCCCCAAATTTGCTAAAATTTGAAAGAAAAAATGTATAATCCCCATATCTTTACAATAGGTTCCAACATGAAAACAAGAAAAGATTCTTAATTTTTTAGAATTTCACATTTGTTATATAGCCAAATTTGGCTAAATTTTCTAGTGGATGATCACCAATTTGGCTTCATCACAAATTTTTAAAAAAACCATGTCACATGCACACAATTGATGCATGAACTCTAAATTTTAAACATACACCAAATGCACACAAATTGCCAACATTTAAGAAAATAATTGTTTGCTTGTCAAGAAATTGACTATATTGCCTGACCATATTTTTAAAAAAAGGAATTGGAGTTCTACATGAATTTTTTTTTGTAAAGGGATGCTTTTAGTAGGTGAGTGAAGATGTTGTGCTTTGTGCCATTGATTTTGCATAGATTGGGAGTTCATTAATTTGGCACCTTATTAAGAGTGAATTCCTACAAGCATTGACATTCAAAAAACAAAACATGTGAATATAGTTCCATTGAAATTCAAAATAAATACACATATATGCATTTAAATAGTATGAGTGTCGCTTATTTACACTTGAATTGTGATAAGATAGCCATTGGCTCATAAATGGTCCTTTTGCTCATCAAATTCCACATAAGAAGTATTGGATGCAATTGAAAGGATTTTCAAAGTTCCAAATGTTCGATACACATTTCATTATCACTTTCCATGCCAAAAATGTCCTTATAGTTGCTCAACATTTAAGGATGTTAGCCCTTGAAGTTTTGAACATTTATTAACATAAGTACAACATCATAAACAATATTATATACAAGAGAAAACAAAAAAATGAATAATGTTTTTAAACCTATGCCTACGGATAAACCCATGGACATATATTGTAAATGGAGAAACTAAATGTTTCAATGAGGGCCTACATGAAGACAAGTAACTTCTCATGCACACCACACCATGGTATCAAGCTTGCTTCCATGCACAAAGGATTCTTTGTGACATGGTTGAATATTCAATGGTCATTTGAAGGGTCAATTGATTTTTTGATTTTTGTTCCAATAGCCTTCAAAACCAATTGTTGCATATCACCTTTGTGCACTTGAATTTGTTTATAATATGTCATCACATTGAAAATTTTAGCTTACAATTTATGAATGAATGTTAATACAATGTTTGCCATGATGCAACCCATGAAAATGTAAAGGAAAAATATTTTCTAAAAGATAATAGTTATATACCCCTATAGAAGGATAGACTCCATGGGTCAATGGTAAAGCATTGATAGAACTCAAAGAAAAGATGGATCTCATCCTAGAAGCAATCAAAACTTGTCTCTTGCTTTTTGTTGTTGCTTATTAGTAGCATATAATATTAAGAATATTAGGCTTCATCATTCAAGAACCTTTGAGTAGATGAAAACCCATAGCTTTCGTAGAACTCTTTAAAAGGTTCAATTTTTGCAATTTGAAGAATGGGCAAACCATCTAGGATATATGAAAATAATCAAGTCTACAAAAAATGGTGATACTTGATTGTTCGACCATAGTTTTCAAGCCATTTGTTGCACTTAATTAATTGTTAGGATAATATTCAATGTGGTAGAGGTCTAAGATGAGAATTACAATCTACATATGGGTAAATGAAACATGAACATTTGAAAATGAAATGAAATATTTTTTTGCAAAAAACTTTGACTTTGTTCCAATTTCTTGAGTATGGAACAATGGTTCCAGTAAGCCAAGATTGTATCATATACCCAAGAAACATTCTTTGGGGCCAACTTTTCAATATAAGAAAAAGGAAATTTTCTCACAAAAAACATGACCTTGAAAGAATGTGATTACTTTGTTGTATGACCTTTCCCATGACTATTAGTCTCCTTAAACATTGTGTCACATATTGTTTGTTTTTTAGCTAAAGGAGGTGTCGAGTGCATTCACTATGTAAGGAGCCATTCCTCTGCAACAAATGGTTGATTTTTCCATTGTTTCAAATCATGAATTAAATTAATGTTGAAATTTTTGAATGAACTTGGATAAAAATCTTCCTAATGTATAATGAAAACATTTGAAAATGTTTGAAATGATTCTAATGAGTATAGAGTACCCAAAAGCACATTTAATGTAGTGTGATGTTTGCTTTTTTCACTATATAATAGTTTCTTTGAAAGTCTTCAAAAAAACTTCAATGACATATTTATGGGATTCTTAAAATACATCTTTGCATAATATTATAATGTGACATTTTTTTGAGTTATTATTTTCTTAATACAAATTATGATGGCATATAAATCATGTTTCTATGAATATTTCCCCAAAATGATTGATTGTATTTGACCATGTCATTTTGATTATACTACCCATTTTTTATAAAGACTTGATCAACTAAATACTTATGGTTTTTATAGACAAAATGTAGCCTATCACAAAATTAACCTTCTCCTTGCTTGTTGTAAAGTCCATTCCCAATGTTTTTTCATCTTTTTCAATTTCATCAAATGAAATTCAACAATTGAAAATTGAAATTCCTCCTACTCATCCATAATTCCATGGGATCTATATCATATGTAAATGGGGCAACTTGATTAACCAAATGGTCAACCTCTACCCTCAAGTCAATTTCCCTTGAAGGTGTTGAACTTTTAGGATAATCAAAGCACTAAGCAACAATGTTTAGATGAGTAGGCAATCACTCCTTACCAATGCATTTCATTTACACATTATCCATAAAATTAGGATCTTTTTAATTACTAATTGCCTTTAGAGGGCTTGCTAATGCTCCTCTAGTAACAAACTTGAATATAACATACCTAAAGGTTCAAAATGAAAATTTAATGAAATCAATATTAAAAGGTAGCAAGATGGGATTAGGAAAAAGAGGTGACAACATTTGAACTTGGTAATAATCCTTTGACATGCCATGGGTGCTCCAATTTGTTCAATTTACTTTTGTTTGTAGGAGACACCTTTGGGGTCAAAGAATTCAATTGAGATACATGTTCTAGGTATGATATTTTTATTATTCCTTTGCATATTTTTTCATACATATAAATTTGACCTTCGAGCAAAATTCAATTTTGAAATCTCAAATCATGTCTTTCCAATCCATTTCAACTTTGTGGATGATCTAATCATGCAAAATTTTCGACTATTAATATTTAGAATTTTATGATATAAATGGAGAATTGGTGTTGGCAAAGTAAAATGGACAAAAAAAAGTGGTCTGCTCAAAATCCTAAAATATGTTTTGACATAATCACATGAAAGTAGAGTAAAATGTTTGTAAGTATAAATATGAAACCATTTGTGGTAAGTTATATATAAAATTTGAAGAATTTTAATATTATAAAAATTGGTTAAAAGTATGTTTGAAATTGACTAATCAATATGGTGTTCAAAACTACTTTTACATTAGAAGTTTCATAACATTATAATCATACTTATAACACAATTTGGGAACATATAAGCATCTTTTAAGCCTCAATTAACTTGAAAGTAAAAAAATAAACAAATCATCTACTTGCAACCCATTTTGTGAAAGCAAAAATTTCGTTGCAAGTGGATGCAATTTTTATGAATCTACTTAAATCTACTTTCAAAATGAGATTATTCAACATTTTAATAATAAGATGAAATATTAACATCATATTAATCATTGAATAAATTAATATTTATATTTTCTATACGTTAAAGTTTTTTAATTGTTATTTGTAATTTTTTGAAACAAAACAATGATCCATCTACTTTACCTTGCTTTCACTTGAGTAAGAAATGGAACACAACTTTGAAAAACTTGAATGAATAAAAACTAGATGGAACAAACATGAGATCACCATGTCCTTTTGGGGAAGAAACTTTCAAAAGATTTGTCACTTGTTAGAACCTTTGGGAAATTGTTTTTTGTCCCTTTAAGATCCTTTACTTGTATTCCAAACTCAAAGCCATTCCACTTTATGTTCAATTTCAACTTGACAACAAACAAGCTTGTAAAGTTTATCTTTTGTCATGTAAAGTTCATCAATATTCTCATAATGAATCTATATATGTTTTAAAAAATAGACCCCAAAACCAAATTTGCAATTGTCATTAACTTTTGAAATGAACTAACATTAAAGTTCAATAATGTGGTCATATGAATGAAAATATGTTTGGTCATAAGTTAGAGCACATGTAGTTTTTATTGCATTCTTTTCACATTGTTAATATTGGCAATTTAGCAATTAATTGATTCAACTGGAATGTTTTGCGTCCCACAAATTGCATATCATATAAGTCATGGTATAGGTTGATTGTGACATATGATGTTTCATTGTGTCTATACAAATTAAAGGTTGGGAATCATAAATGCAAGATAAAAAATGAAATTAATGAAAATCATGCATAAAGATTGGAATTTGAACGTATCGATGGTTGTCATAATTTGGTGGACAATGAGCTCCATCCCTTTGGATAGTACAACAATATTAATTTATAGGCCAATACTTGTGATGTTCTCATAATCATGAAACAATTTTTTGACATTTAATAATCCTTTGACATGCCATGGGTGCTCCAATTTGTTCATTATATATTTGGTGGTTCCTACTCCTAGAAAAAACATTTTGTTTGACAAAATCTTCATTTCCTTGTTGATTTGAAGGAACCTTTCAAATGCATCTTTAAATGTTTGGTCCAACATTCATTCCATTACACTTTCACATTAGCAATGGCATCCATCACACCCATCAACATGGAATGGAATATGAAAAAAAATTGAAAATTTTCAATATATTTAGTTATTTTCCAAATATCTTAATGTTGTGAACTCCATTGCCAACTTCACATGTTGCATATCAACCATTTTACATCATGGTACAAACATATGAATATGGATTTTGGTCTCATCCAACGTAAGGTTTAAGTTAATAATGTTTGTAAATTCCACCATTTGAACTTCCTACTTGTAGTCCATGGCCTCATCATCTCCACACATGATTTCATCCCCAAATTTTCCATCCTCACCATGAGCACCTTCCCCCATAACAAATTCACCTTTATTTTTGTCCATATGAATATAATTTTGTTATAAGTGGAAAGTTAATATTCATAATTGAACTCACAAGGAATGTACTAATAATTTTCTTACCTTTCCATGCATCCCCGTGTTGCCCCTTAACATTTAGGTCAAGATTTTTTTTTTTTTTCTTGCCAATGTGATGATACAAACCTTTTTAGATAATGAGTACCACTATTAATGTATCCTTATAGAAAATTAAATCACATGAAGAACATGTATCATATTTCTTATAATCAATTCAATACATTAAGAAAAATCCAACTCACTTTTCAACAAACTACAACAATATTAAACCACACTATAACATAAACATGTTTTTCAAGCTATCAAACTTCAAGTTAATGTGTCCCTTTTGATTGATAAAATTGTACATTTTGATTAGAAACAAAAAAAGTTGATTGTACATTTCACTTTTGACCAATGAAATTGACTAAAATTATTTTTTACTATTATTCAAATAAGACATCTAGTCAAATATGACAACAAAAAGACATCTCTATTCAAAAAAGACAATGGTGTAATGAAATGGGGCCTGATCATGTAAATGATGATTTAACTAATTGTATTATAAGTTGATATTACAAGTCAAACATAATCATAAATGTATGTTAATCTTGAATGTAATTAAATGTAATCCCTAAGATTGGGGATTGGTGGCAAATGGGTGTACTTGACTATTAAATTTGAAAAAATTGTGAAACTTTTAGAACATGTATGGTACATGGGTTTAGGATTTTAAAATAATGTTATAAGATTATTTGTTATTATTTCAACATTGCTTTTATTTTGTTCCATGTAAGTGATAAATTTTGATGATAGGAAGATGTGTTTGAAAGTTGCAGAAACAAATTTTTAAAAATTAATTCCATTTAAAATTAAAACATTTAATTGAAAAATGTAATAGGTAGTTCCTTAAATCAACGTTGTTTATACAAGACATGAAGGACTCAATAGGGGTATAAACATGATGATATTTACAAGGATAAGACATTTCATGTTTTGGAATGCCATAACATGGTTCAATTTTTTGGACACATCTTGAGTTCAAATAATGTTCTGGTAGCCACTATTCGATCCCCCAATATTTTGCACAAACTCTATTCAAATTTTTGCTGCCTTCCTTGGTAATGTTGAAATGTTTGAATATATCCATGTTTGAATATTAAATTTTCATATTAGATATATTCAAAACACATAATATTGTATAATGTATTTTCCATATTCAAATTTATTGAATATGAATGTTTGAAAGAGTATCACACACTTGAATTTCTAAACATAATTCAGTTTCAAAACAATCATCACAAATGATTTAAAATGTTATATATTATGTCCAACTCAATAAATATTTATTTTTAAATAATTGAAAAGAAAAGTTCATTTGCTTTACTTAAGAAAAATTCATAAAGAAAATACATTTCAAAGTTTGGATGTGTAAGAAGATTTGAAATGATCATGTCTATAAGAATGTGTTGACAAATTTTATGACAACATGGAAGTGTGATGAGTTGCTTTAGGATTTGGTTTGTGGCCTTGAAGGTCTAAGGTTAGACTCCTACTTCTAACATTTTATACTTGCAACTTATTACATGCCTAAAGGACTATAAGCTACTAATGACCAATATGGTAGGTTGTAGGTACATACATTGTAAATCGTAAGTAAATAAGTATTTAAATTGTAGGTAAATAAATATTGAAATTGTAGGTAGGTACATGATCTACCTACATACATAACTACTACCTACTTATTTACCTATTACAACCTACCTACACCTATCTACTACCTATACAAAAAGACATTATTGTCAAAAATTATTCATAGAATAATGATTTTTACATGAAAAAATTCTAAAATGTAACTTGTTAACCAAAAAAAAAAAGATTTTCAAAATTTATTGTTTAATTTGACTAGTCAAATGATCCATTGTTCAACTAGTTCAAAAGACCCACCAATCAAGAAATATTGTACAAAAATAATTCAAAAGACCTAAAACAATTATATCAATATTATGAAATTGATTAGATGTCTATCCTAAAACTTGAATCAATGGGCTATTGAAAGCTCCAACGATTTGCTTTGCCATTAATGAATGGAAGATCTATCTGGGACTCTAGATTCAAGCATAAATCTCATGGAGCTATAGAAAACCCCTACAATAAAATCTAATTATGGAAGATCTAATTAGTGAGTACATTGTAGCAAAAAAATGAATGGGCTATCGGATGCCCCTACAATTCCCTGTGCCATGAATGAATGGAAGATCTAACTAAAGAATACATTGTAGTACGACATTCAAGAGCTATTGAAAATGATCGATCTTTGTGCATGTAAAGCAAAAAACTAGACTTCTAAAGAAAACCTCAATGGGAGGTTTTTCAGGATGAAAATGAATGTGAATTAATGTAAAAACTCCAAGAAAATGATGAGCTTGTAAGAGCCCCACAATCTACCATGTCATTGAACGAATAGAGGATCTATCTATTTGTTGTGCACCTTGCATGTAACATTCAAAGATCAGAATTTTCTCGTTGTATTAAACATGTTATCCAACAATTCTTTTACGTGTTACATTGATTAATTGAAATTTGACACACAATATTATTAATTACTATCCAATGTCTATCTTAGATTAATATGCATACAAATCTTTCATGTTTTATATTCAAAATGAGTTTGTGGATTTGCTTGTACCTAATTTATCATGTAACCATAGTAGTTGTTGGGAGGGATGAATACCTAGTTATTGGGAGTTCCAAACACTAGCTATATATGGGTAGTTTGGTTTTGTTGAAGATTTTAAGGGGTCTACTTATTAGTAGCAGTTGTTTGTAAATATTTGTTTTAGGGATTACTTGGGTTTTAATAGAAGAAAAAATTGAAGGATTTGAAGTCTAATGCTTGGGATTCACAACATTTGACCATGATAGCCCAAGAAAGTAGATCTAGAGTGTGCTGATCCACCATTCAATATTATGTATTGTCATAACATAACTGTTGTAAGAATTAGGTTATCAAACATGTTTTCTCATTATCAAAATGCAATTGGAGTTTGGCACTAAGCATTGTAGTTTGTAGTAGATGATTGAAGATTTGATGTGTTTTGTTTTTTTTGGTTACATTGGTGGTTTTGATTCTCGGGCACCCAAACTATTAGTTCAAAATTTTGAAAAAAAATTAAGAATTAGAATGAAATTTGGTTTAAAAACTAGACTTGCGCCCAAAATTAAAACCAATTCAACTAGAACTGGAACCCATAATTGGCCTTTAAACAAGCTTTTGTAGGGTTTAATTCTTCATTTTAAAAATAATAATTTAAAAATTTATATATATATATAAATCTTTTTCTAGCTAGGGTTATAAATGATTTTAATGTGAAAAAAAAATGGCATATATAATAATTTAAAAATAAAATTGGGGGTGGGGTGAAGGTATGACATTAGTCTAATGTAGTTGTTATTTTTGGAACATGACTCAAGTATGCAAGTTTTTTTTTTTCTTTTGGTAGAGGTATGCAGGTCTGAATTATTTATTTAGTGGTTGGCTATCAACAATATTTTTTCCCCCTCTTGTTTTTTTTTTCC
>Ga0116229_10014148_pt1 | contig 11130 bp, 8 predicted proteins | sample S1TSphgellanicum_3_FD_87313 | JGI IMG/M metagenome (GOLD analysis project Ga0116229, IMG submission 87313) | Host-associated microbial communities from peat moss isolated from Minnesota, USA - S1T2_Fc - Sphagnum magellanicum MG | ecosystem: Host-associated > Plants > Peat moss > Unclassified... | reverse complement strand
TTACCATTGCAATGCCAAGTAAGTGGACTATGATGAAAGGTAGGTAGAATGTATATGTAATAAAAACCATTTATTTATTTTGTTAAAAGAATTTGATGTTTTTATTAATATGAAAGGCCTTAGAAGAACAACAAAAAGGGAAAAAAAAATTGACCTGAAAATCTACAATCTTGTGGTCAAAGTGGTTCAAACAAGAGGTAACATTTTGATTAAAAAAGAAAAAAATGCAATGGTTATAGGTGGAACATGTATCAAAAGGTAGGATGGCCATATACATATATATTTGAAAGATATATTTTTAAAATGCTAATGGCAATGACATTGCCATCCATTAGTAAGCACAACAAATTTGGGGTATGGTTTTTCTTTTTTAAATAATTTGTTTTCATGTTGCTAGCTGCCTTAAGAGGCTCCATATTCTTCTATTTATAATTTTGTGTCTATTCAGTTTTCATGTTAAACTTTGCAGTACCATTGATGATGATTTATTTTCCATTCAACATAATTCAATTCAGTTGATTCTGATTGGAATTGAAATTGAATTCAATTGGACTATCATTTTAGTTACAATTAAACTTGTTTTAACAATTATAAAATTAAGGACATTTTTAGGTACACTTTGAAAACTTACTTTAGTCAAAAGATTATGATGAGAATCATGATGCAATGGAGTGATAGTTTTCGTAGGGCCAAGTTAGGCACAAATTGAATGCAATTCACCATCTTCCACCAAGCAATAGTCCAAGATCACATTGTTTGATTAAAGCTCAAGGTCATCAAAGAAGGACCAAAAGAGCTAGGTTATTGATGGTAATACTTATGGAAGCATATGAAAACAATTGTTGATTATTATTACATTTGTGGACTATTGGTGCATCAATTGAATAATATGATTCAAATTTTTGTTTCTCAAGTAAGTGATCACTAACAAAATTGCAATGAAACTTAATGGCATTAAGAAAGATACCATACATGTGCAAAATGGTCCTTTTGACATGTTTAACATAAGGTCAAATTGTTTTCAACCTTCTTCCCATAAATAAGTTAGCAAAAATATGAATTCAATCAAATATTTAAACAATATATGTAATTCACGACTATTTATCATTTAGATAATTAATTAAACCCTAAGCATCAAATAGACTCAACATCAGTTACTTTTAAATGTAAATTCACATTGTCCTAACATTTGAGGGTTAGATATTCTATTTTTAATAAATTTGTGTACAATAATATGATCCATTCATCAACACAATAGACATTTTTGTTTGAAATTTTATTGCCTATATCTTTAATTTGATGTTCAAGGTGGAAACTTAATCTTGAATTTACCTCAAACAAGATCAAGTCATATGATTGACAAAGATTAAAATTCAAGTATTTATTTCATGTTAGCAAAACAAAATAGTTGTAAAAGGAAAATCCTATACATAAAAAGGAATAATCTAAAGTTTAACATAGGAAATCAAATTGTGTTTTGTACATGTTTTTTGGAAAACAAACCACTAATAACATTGAGCATTCACCATTGTCAAACAAACAAGTGTGATAGACATTTCAACTCAAGCTTTTAGAATCCAGGAAGATTCATCAATGATCATGTGTGTTATGTTTCATTATTTAAAATTTTATCATCCATCAACAATTCCAAAAAATTATAAAAATGAACTTCCATGTATATTGATATGATTAAAAACCCTAATACTTCAAATTGAGAATATTCATTAGTCCAAGATCTTGTGTGATTGATTGCAAGATCATCTTGATTAGTGAAGTATGCAATTAGCAACATATGTGAGAACTACCATAATGGATACCATTATTTTTATGATTATCTTGTACACCATCTTGTCTTGTCATTCATCCATGTCATGTTTGTTCTATTCTTGAACACTTGCCATTTTGTGTGTTTTTTGTTTTTACTTAATGCTTGGGCTTTTGTTGTTGAATTTGTCTTGGCGTTCATGTCTTGGGGAAAAGATTGTGCTGATGTGCAAGTATATAGGACTATAACACTTTTTCTTTTTCTTTTTCTTTTCTTTCATTTGTTTCATAAAAAAGAAAAAGAAAGCTTTACTTGGCTTTTATTTCTACTCATGCTTGTCCTTTACTTTCTTTCATTTTGTTCATAAAGAGCCTCCTAAAAAAGCCTGGAAGCAAGTTCTCAAATTGCTTGATTTTTTAAACTCAGAATGTACAAACTTTTAATGGGTTTTTCATGCTTTTCAAGGGCAAAATGTCTTTCTTCTGTAAATTTTCACAACAGAAAAAAAGGGCAAAAAATATGTGGCTTTTTTGCTATTTTAACCATCCATTTAATTTTATTATTGGTAGAAGTTCACCATAATAGGTTTCAGTAGGTAGCCAAAAATATAGACAAATGCTTACTTTGCTTACTTGGTTATAGCCGAAATTGCCTAATTTTTCTGAAGAATTTCCTGCAGAACCTTGGCTGATTTGGCAGCAAGGTGCCTAATAATAATAATAATAAAATTTCATTTTCTTTATGAAATAATAATAATAATAATAATAATAATAATAATATAAAATTACACACTATACTAACTTATGAAGGTAGTTTGGTTGAGAATTTTTGGCATGGCAGGTGGGTATTTTTGAGTAGTTTTGACAAATTCAAAAATAATTATTATCAAATCAGTGCATAACCAGCCTAGGTACTAGGGTATAAACTATAAACCTCAAAGTTCTTATCCAGCGGGTGATAATAGAGAGATATTTGCAAAGTAATCCTGCCTTTGATCCCTTGTTTCACCCCTTGTTTCCGGTTAAATGCTTGTGAACTTTTGTTTTTTAATGTTCATTTATTTATCTCAAGCTGGTGTTTAGCCAAACTGCGGTTCTTGCCCCCATATCTGCTGACTTTATGCATATCTCTAATAACATAATTTCTTGGCCTAGGATAATAGCGTCATCCCTAAAGTAACCCTGTCTTCACCCTGTCATTTTAATAAATCTCAGTATGAAATGCTGATACTCAGCATTTAATGCACAAGGTCCGAGACTAGTTATAGTAATTGTACAGTTTGGAGCAGTGAAAATATATGTAGCAGCGGCAGTGGAGGCGCTCAGGAAAAAGGAACGACAGGATGAAACTCGGTTTACTACCAAAATTGATGGTTTTCTGAGTTTCATCCCCCCCTAGAATGCCAATGTACTTTTCTGCAGGTTTTTTTTGAATCGCACCCTGTGTGTATGACCAAACTCGGGGTTCTGGTGCTGTGTTTTTCTTACTTTACGGAGAACTCTAACCTTCTTAAAATTCGTGGCCTAATGAGAAATTATTATAATGTTTAATAATTTCTGATAATGTTCTAAGAATTTCTTGGCCTAATGGGGCTGTGATCAGTGATCACCTCTCTTACATGAGATCTTCTCCATTCTGCCACGTCCCTGTGCTTCTAACAGCTTTCAGACTTTGGCCTCTGTTCTGTTCTGTTTCAACTTTCACTTTGCAACTTTTTCAATACTTTTTTCAGTTTTTCGTATCATCAGGGCCCAAAACAAGGTCCCACTTCCCTGTACATACATGCTGGGCAGCAGCAAGAGAGAGAAGGGGAAAAGGGGGCATGAGGTTGGCTCATACTGTCTATAAGATTTCGTTTGAACATTCCAAGATAGACATCATCAATGAGATGTTTGAGTGCTTGGGTCCTACTGCCCTTTCCCGGAAAAGAGAGGTGTGATGCCATCTGACCAAAAGCCCAAATTTCTACTCAAAACTAACAATTAAGATGGAGTCAATTGTAGTAGGGCAAGGTTCAAGATTATTCACTGTAACCAATACGCTGAAGAGCTAATTATCAGACATAACTGATTGTACATTGGAATTGAGCTTTCCAGGTAAGGGACACAAAAGAGAGTGAGTTATGAGGTTCAGCTGACGGATGATCAAGAACCTGCAGAAAAGGGGGTTTAGAGAAGTACAAATGTGTTAGAAAGTAACAAAATATGTAATGTAACAATTGGGAGTTCTTGTCCAATGGCGTATTGCCACATTAGCAAGACAGGGATTACAATCAGTTATGATCAACCAATCAAAAGTAATCATTTTCTGTTATAAACCCTTTTGGAGATCACGGTATGAGGTAAACCCTAAATGAGCAAAGGGTCCTAAATGCTGGCAGTACAAAAGTACTAAGAAGACCTTGAATGAGCCAAAGGTCCTAGACCCAAGCAGTACAAAAGTACTAAGGAGACGTTAAATCAGCTAAAGGTCCTAGACACAAGCAGTACAAAAAGTACTAAGAAGATGTTAAATCAGCTAAAGGTCCTAGATGCAAGCAGTACAAAAGTACTAAAAAAATGTTAAATAAGCAAAGGGTCGTAAATGCAGGCAGTACAAAAGTGCTATCCGCATTTCTTTTTTCATTTGCCTACCCTTAGCCCAATTCATATTTTTCCCAAAAAAAATATGGGTGATGCCCAAAACACATTTGGACCTAGCAATTACGGACCTTTGTGGGTGTGTAATGGATCCTAGTGTCCTTTACACACCTAAAACATGTATAATTACTGGCCCAAATGTGTTGTTTGGGTATCAATGAGATGTGTTTGGGCTCCACAAGACACAGCTTAATTGGGCAATTGGGCAGGCAATGGAAAATGAAATGCAGGAGTACTTTTGTACTAACAGCATGTAGGACCCTTTAAGCTTGTTTAACATCTTTTCCCACTTTATTATTATATAAGTCCAAACTTAAATTTTTTACTATTTAAAATTTGTACTTCATCCAATGTACCATGTACATGCCATTTAACTGCTTTTGGGTGCAGATTGCTCTTATGAGCTTGCTCCTCCATCAGCACATTCAGATTCCAAATTTGACCCAAAAAATTGGCGAAGATTTTCAAAAGCTCAAAAAAATAGTCAAATTTTCATTAGGGTAATAATTTTTTAAAAATTACCCCAAAAAAATATTTTAATCCAAAAAACTAGAAAATAAGTCATTGCTCACATCACCTCACACTTACCATAGGTTAAGAGGGCTATATGATTTGGTTTGGTTTGATTTGATTTATATACGTGCATTTGTAACAACATTTAAAACAACACTTAAATGTCGACACTGATGACAATTGTGTGACAAATTATTACAATGGCATTTTGTGGAAATAATAAGCATCATATGGTGGTAACATTGATGCCCACTCATAAAGTTTAGTTCATAAGGAGGGTTTTTAATGTCTTGCAAGAGATGGACTCAACACTCACTCATAAAGTTTAGTTCGTAAGGGGGGTTTTTAATGTATTGCAAAGAGGTGGACTCACAATTTGGTTGGGAATCTGTAGTCAGCTGCCCTCCTTTAAAGGGGAGTTCTTGGACCACTTAAAGTGAAAGCTACCCAACATAAAGGAACCTCCCAACATTGGCCTTTGTTGTTGAAGTTGACGATCCTGTTGGGTCCACAGAATTCCAAACATACCCAACAAAAAAAGAATGAGTATATTATCAAGTTATTAGGGATTCCATTGCGGGCAATGCTTCATATCATGTGACCCCAAATTACCTTTCCCTTGAAAGAGCCAATGCTTATAGAGAGTAAACCTGATATGGGAAAAAGGCAACCACTTCCAAAACCCTATTTCTATTGAATAACACATTGAGCATTGTGAAAGGACGTTCTATCAATCAGGCAACATAATTATGATTTTCCAGAGGTAATTTTAAGCACCATACAATATGGAAAAGTCATGTAAAACATTGGAGGAAGAAGAAGGGTCCACAAAACTTGAACTATAATTTAACTTAGTGTGTACCCTAGTTGCTCAATCTCCACAACATCCCAATGTTTCAAGACTTTTCTTCACAATTATGTGTGTGTGTGTGTGTGTGTTTAATGCTTTTGAGATATTTGAAGATGACTAGGGGGGAAGTTCCCAAAGCTCCAAGCTGGGACGATGTTCAGTGACCATTTTATACAATCAAAGGAGCTAGCTAATATTGCTGGTTTTGAGTTTTGACATCTTATGTTACCACAAGAAGTTTCAATGGGTCATAGGATATAAGAAGGTGAGTAATGTTCAATTTATTTCTCTTTTCCAAATGGACTCTCACCCATATATTCATAACCACACCTAATAATAATAATAATATTCTCATCACAAGAAAAATTTCTCCTAGACTTTCAAAGTACAAAAATATTTGAACTGCTATTTTTCCTCACAAGATATTTCTCACATTATGCATTATTATTAGATTGATGCCCTACACTATTAAAAACTAATCAAAATCACACAAATGAATACATGCATCCAGAGATGAGTTCCAACAACACTTTTTTTGGAAAAAAAAAAGATAATTATTCTTCAAGATTTTATTTATCTATACTGCAAGATCTTATGAAAGATACTTGACCACTCATAAGTTGGATCTCCCAAATGTGATTGATATTGCATTTGGGAGATTCCTAGAGATCTTAGTTAGAGTTTCATGGTTTTTAGCCTCTTTCTTTAATAATAGATGGTTGGGTCTCTTTCTTTTTTATTGGGTTTTCTTGTGTTAATTTTATTGGCTTTGGCCTTAAGGGTGGGAGAGACTATGCAATGACATGTAGTTCATTTTGTCTTTTTATTTTTTAATTTGTTTTGTCCTTTCTTAGGGCACGCACATTAGGCATCTGGCTAACTTGTTTAGTGTTCAGAACTCCTTTGGTCTAGCCCAGTCATAATGGCAATTTTTTCAGTTTGTAAGAGGGGACCCATTAAATGGTGGGGTCCCATATAAAGGACCCTAGTGCTTCTTCTTTTGGCTTGAACTTACCTGAACCATACTTAAAAGCTCTTGGTTCAGTCATTCCTTTTCTATTGATCAATTCTGCACTTGCACACTTTTGTGGATGCTAGCCTCTTTATGAGTGGAACTAGCAAATTTTTTAATAACAAAAAGAAAGCCTTTTCTTTGTGGTCATGGAGCACTTTGTGATCTTTTGCAGGTTTGTTTGTTGTTTGTTTGCTCATAGTTGCCCCTCTCCAGATATAAAGGGGCATGTTCTGGTCGTAAGAATTGCTTAGCACCTTTGGGGGAGGTTAGGTGGGGGCCTCCTCTCCCCTCCCCTCCCCTCCCCCAAGTGGGTTATTATCCCAACTACCCATGCCCATTTGGAGCCAATTGTCCTTGAATGTCCTAGAGAAGGGTAGTAAATATATTCATGTGTTTTCAGTCTTGTGGGTCCAACATAAGATTTGGAGAGATGTTTCTTAGATTGCATGTTCTAGATGGGTCCTGAAGTTGGGGAGGGGAGGAAGAGTGGGGGATCTATGTCATTCTTTTTGGCCCATTGTGGGACCACATGTGAAGACAAAACTCAAAGGTGATAATAAAACTCAACAACTCAACTTGGGTAAATCATCTCAAGAAAGGTTTGTGTTCATGGACAAAATTAAACCCAAGGTGAAAAATATGGAAAACCACATGTGAAGAAGACAAAGCTCAAAGGTGATAATAAAACTCAACAATTCAACTTGGGTAAATCATCTCAAGAAAGGTTTGTGTTCATGGACAAATTTAAACCCAAGCTGAAAAATATGGAAAACCACATGTGAAGAAGACAAAGTTCAAAGGTGATAATAAAACTCAACAACTCAACTTGGGTAAATAATCTCAAGAAAGATTTGGGTTCATGGACAAAATTAAACCCTAGGTGAAAAGTATAGAAAATCTCTGATTGCGGATTACGTCAACTGATTTTAGGCAACATTATTTCACATGGCAAGCTAGAATGTGAGAGAACCTTTTAGCTAGCTTCTGAGGTGTCCCCATTGAGATCATCCTCCTTGAGAACTTTGATAATCTTGGGTGCTCTCATTTTGCCCTTTGCACCATAGACAATCTTAAAGTTGTGGAGAATTGTCAATTACTCAATTTAATTGACTTAACCAATTAGCGTATTGTTGGTAGTTGTCATGTGCTTGGGATGTTCCCTTAGCTCTTGCAGTTCTTGTTTTCCTTTTTGCAATGGATGTGTTCCATTTGTTTCCCCCCAAAAAAACAAGGTATCAAAATTTGATAATGGATGTACTAAGGAGGAGATAAGAATAAGCTCCACAAGTATGAGATGGGATAAAATTTAGTCTAAGTTTTGGTTTGGTTACTTTTAGTGTGACAAAATATTGTGGCTTTTGGGTGCGATATAATAATTATCCAAAAAAGAAAGGGGATTTAGTGTTAAGAGTCTCGATTTATAAAAAAAAGGGGGTGAGCTCAAGGTGAGATAAAAAAGCTAACACTTTTTTTTTTAATTTATAAAAAAAAAACTTAATGAAGCTCCTTTTTCCCCCAATGTTATTGTAAAAACAAGTTTTAAAGCAAGTTTTTAAATTTGCTTTCATTACTATTGTCATTGATGCTATAGTTATAAACAAATGCTTCAAATTTTATTCAATAATTATTCAAATTTTAACATTTAAAAACTCATTTGAAAATTAACTCACTTTGCAAATAATGACATTTAGGGAAGTGAGAAAGGAACCCAAAAGCAAGATTATTTTAAAGGATAACATCATTGAGTAAAAACAACTGAAGCTTGAAGAATTTTAATAATCAATACAAGTGCAACAAGTTAAGAGTTATGGGTACTTTTCTTTGCCTATGGAATCTAGCTATTGTATTTGCATTTTTGGCTTTAAAAAACACCATAACCTCTGTGTGTGTGTGTGTCTCCACATTCATTTGTTTCATACATGTATCTATCTATTTATCTACTATAGAGAACTGAAACCCTGACCCTCTCCAAATCTTTGCAGAGAAGACTGTAAAATGGTTCATAAGATCATGCCTTTTCCTTATAACAAGATATGCCTTGTATGTAGACAAAGTCATCTAAGGAAAATCTTTGTGCACTGAACCCTTTTTTCCCCCTCTTTTTTGTGTTTCTTAAGGTCGTATGTGTGTGTGCATGCAATAGTGAAGGGTATCTTACAGGCCGTTAAGAAAGACCATGCATAATTGTTCTGGTATGCATGGGCATAGTAGACAGGTGCCTGACTCACTTACTCTTTCAACAACATTGATGTCGGATGTGCTCTCATTTCATCACCTTTGCATTGAGGGACAAGAACAAATTGATTAAACCATGTTATTTTTTGGCCAGGTAATTGACAAAATACCCACAGTCTCAACACACTTAGTTTGCCACAAGCACTCAACAAGTGCAACAAGTTCAATGCAATGCCAATCTCAATACTAGTAAAAGACATATCCTTATGCATAAGGCACTCAGAGAAATTTCCTTGGTGTATTTCTTAGTGTATTTGAAGGGCCCTTTTTATCCATGAATATCACTCCCCTCAAAAAAAAAAGTAGGGATCTTACAACTATTCCTTAAAAGTGGGTTCGAAATTATGTCTATGCATAGGTGTAAGATCTCTCTCACTCTTAAGGACGGTGTAAAAACGTCCCCCCTTCATATGCCTCATTCTTTATGTATGTTTAAGTTCATCATAATGTTCGCCTTATATGTTGCAATAAAAACTAGGGCATTATAAGAAATGGGTCCGAGAAGCAAAGCCAAGACACAAGGTGAAAGAAACATTTTTCTACATGAACTCAGAAATCTTTGGGAGTCACAGACAAGCATCCCATGATTCTCAAGATGAGCCCCCACTTTGAGAGTAGGGATTCTTTGAGATTTTGAATGTTTAAAAAGTGATTCAAAGGATCAAATCAACTCCAAATCAAGTCATATTCAACTTGTCAAAAAGATCTCAATGAAAACTATTAGCCCCCTCAACTTGGGGGGGGCAGGGGTTCACATGTTAAAAAAACTTGTTTTGAAAGAGTATGATGAGGAAGTTACATAGCAACCTACCTACATAGGCTAGGTAAGTTAACTTAGAGGCCTCTGTAGTCCTATGTAAGTCCAAGGCCTGTGTAGGTTTTAATTAGGCCTTATGTAGGTTTATGTATATCTAGGCCATTGATAGCCCCTATGTAAACCTAGTTAGGCCCCAAATAGTCTCATATATATCCCATGGGTAGCCTTAGAACATAGGTTCTCATCCTAGATAGGCCTAGGTGGAAGTAAGTAGGTTTAAATAAACTTAGCTAAATCTATGTAAGGCTAAGTAGACTTAGGTAGGCCATAGATAGATCTAGGTAGGTCATAGCTAGCTACTAAGATAGGCCTTAACTAGCTAACTAACTACGCTTAGTTAGATATTTAGGTAAGTCTAGGTAGGTTTTATGTAAGCTTAAGTAACCTTAAGTGGCCCTAGGTAAATCTAGACATACAACATCAAATTTTGTTCTCAACTTGGGTTTACCAAGTTTGGTTTTACAAGTTCCAATTTTAGTACAAAATTGGTTTGCAAGTTGTGAAACCCAAGTTATTTCACATGGTGGAAAATGACATTTTTTTGTTGTAGTGAAGTAAGCCTAAGTAGATATATGTGAGGTCTTAGGTAGGCCTTAGGTAGATCTAGGTAGTCTTGGGTAGATATAAGTAGCTTTCACATAGTCTTAAAAAAGGTTTTACATAGACATATGTAGGCCTAATTAGACCTATGGGTAGCCCCTAAGCAGGCCTTAAGTAATTATCTAGGTAGATCTAAGTAAGTTTAGGTGGGCCTAAATAGACTTAGGTAGAACTTAGGTAGGTTTAGGTAGATTTAATAAAGATTAGGCTAAATAGGCCTAGGTAAGCCTAGGTAGATCTTAATGGAGACCTTAAGTGGGCTTAGCTAGGTAGACATAAATATGCCCTTGGTAGACCCTAGGCATGGCTAAATAGACCCTAAGTTAGGCCTATTGCTAACCTAGCTTATCCATGTTTATTTAGGCTAAGGTAACTCAACTAGGATCACCAAGCTAGGTTACTTATACAGGCTAGGAAAAATGTTTATTAAAATGTGATGACATTATATATTACATAAGATATTTGTGAATTGTCTTTCAAAATGAAGGTGAGAGGACCAAAGTCTAACACTTCCAACCTAAATGACCCATTTAGCTAAATCACACTACGTAATTTAGGTAGGCCAGTTACTTAACCACAAGTGTCCTAAATTTCTAGCAACATTGGTATTGCATAGTATACCATTAAAACCATTGTTTGTTGTGTAAACCTCTATTAAAGTATGATGGTGGCAATTTGGGTTCATATTCTTTTCCA
>Ga0116229_10014147_pt1 | contig 11131 bp, 11 predicted proteins | sample S1TSphgellanicum_3_FD_87313 | JGI IMG/M metagenome (GOLD analysis project Ga0116229, IMG submission 87313) | Host-associated microbial communities from peat moss isolated from Minnesota, USA - S1T2_Fc - Sphagnum magellanicum MG | ecosystem: Host-associated > Plants > Peat moss > Unclassified... | reverse complement strand
TCAGTTTGCAGGCTGGTGCTTGGCACTGTCCTTTACCCACTGTAGGGAGCTGATGAAGTCAGTGGGGAAGGTGTGATAGTTAAGTCACTATCATACATGCTACTGTTGATGGTCCCTGAACAGATGTGAGACTGGCACTTTCGTTCATACCGCTGTGTGTTTTTCGTGTTTTTGTTTTGTATCTCCCCTTGACTGGTTCTTTCTGTGGCTTCCTGAAGAAGTGTTAACCTTGCTGTTTTCTTCTTCATCGTGAGAATGGAGATTTCTCTATTCTTATGAAAGATACATTTAATTTGAATGCCACACAAACATTGAGTCCATGCCAGGGTTAATACAACTCAGAATATGTTCCTGTCTCATTATATCCTCTCTACTGGTGCAGCTGACGAGGAAGACTGGGATAACGTGCTGAGGACTGGTTTGGATCTTGGTGGAGGGCCTGTGCAATCACAAGAGTTGTTCAAAGCTCTTCAAAGAAGGGTGGAGCGAACTCTGATGAGAACAGTAAGCTCACACCATTCATATCCTTGCAGCTCTTTGCCACAGGATTTTCATCTTCCACACCTGCACTAATTCTCATTGAGGTTCATATAGTTTAGAGATTCAATTGTGAAGTTATTTTTGGTTCGGAAGAGTTATAATCCTGTTTATTAACTGATGCAGGAGAATGGGTCATATCAACAACGGATTCTTGTGGAGTACTTGAGAGGGATAGAGACTCGGGCTCAAACACTTGTGGAAGCTTTTCAAGCCTCACCTCCATCTCCATCTGCCTAGATTAGGGCTAGCAATTCCAATATGAAACTGTAAGAACATGGCAAAACAATTTTTGCAATTCATTCAATTCTCCATACGCAAATCCAACTAATGTTATTTTTGCAGAGTGCATCAACTGGTGTTCCAAAGTGACAGCCACTATGTAGCACATGATTGCCTTCAGTAGTAAGGCCATTCTTGTGGCAATTACTCATGGGGACTTATCCTCAAGTCAAGTCACCTGCCATCCTTCAACAATACAAGTACCAGTGGAGATGATCAACTAGACTGATCTGCACTGTGGTGGAATACAGGCAAGAACTATGAAACATACATCAAAACAGTGTGTGTACACATGGAACTGGAATCCTATAAACATCTGCATCCTGAGTGACTTTCTGTCCCCCAGCCAATTATTACTATCCCACCAGTGCAAAGGACCTGAAGAATTTTCTGCCAATGGTTAGACCTTGGTATGATAGCGAGCAAGAGAAAGCAACAAGATTTGACACCAACGAGAGCTATGGTTCCATTGATTGACATGTTATTTTTCCAACACAATTGATGTTAAGATACCTTCTCTGATTTGTGATCCCACCAAAAAGAGAACTCCCACCGCAGTTTCTCCAGGGACTACTGAAAAACCGTCTTTCAAGTCATGTAGTTTGAAACATGGAAAGCCATGACAAAGTACAAGGTACAAATTTATGGAGCACGGTAGTTTGTTTTGTTTGTCATGCTTAGATCTCCCAAACCATGGCACTTCATTCCACACTCTTGGTATCTTCGGAAAGCTCTTGATGAGTAGGGGTGCACCAACTTGGTTTCAGACTGTTTGGAGCTATGGTGTGGAAGCTATTGATTATTGAACCATTTTCTCAATGAAAACTAAACAAAATTGAAACTGAAAACTGCATTGGAATTTGGGGGCGTTCTTGGTGTTGTTGGAAAGCCCTTGGCGAGTCAGATTTAATAGAGTTTATTTCACAATTTTCAAAGCTAAGGTATGGAAGATATTGATTTTTGAGTGGATTTTGTTGTTGGAAGTTCAAACAAATTGCAAAAATTAGGTTTGGAAAGAAAAATCAATTGAGTGCTCAATGTGTTCACATTGCTGAATTTAGAAATTTTCAATTCCAAAAAAGTGAAATATAAAAATGTGTTCACACATGAACCAATGGCATACGCTACATTAGTACGTATTAAGGAAAGTAGTTTGTTTGTTTGTTTGTCTGGTTGAGATCTCCCACAACACAACATCCCTCACAAATGTTCTTGCTACTATTGAAAAGCCCTTAATGAATAAGGTTGCATCAAGGTGATTTGATAGTGTTTAGACCTTTAGACCTAAGGTGCCAAAGTAATTGAATATTGAACAATTTTCTCAAAGAAAGTTCAATAAAATAAAAACTAAAATTTTAAGGAAATTGGGGCAAGCTCTTGCTCTTTTTGGAAAGCCCTTGATGAGTGAGATTTCTTGGAAGTGATTTTGTAATTTTAAAACCATGAAATTTGAGTAATTTTCATCACTAAAAATTAATTTAAATTTTAAAATAAAAATTTCACAATCAATGAATTCTATTGTTCACACTTGGACAAACGACATAGGTCGCATTATTCTCCTTATAATATACTTTGTTCCTCCCATGAGACTTCATCAAAACTAGTGCAGCATGTGCCATCGGCCCAAGTGTGAACCCATTATAAAATAGGGAAACTCAACATGTGAACATTGTTTTGCAATCTATGTATTGATTTTTTGAACAGCCAAATATGAAAGGAAATCATGCTTAAATTGAATGGTAAGCCTTCAAGTGATACCACATTCTCAACTGATCTTTCCTTCCAAAACCTGGTTTTCTGGAATTTATTTGAATTTTCAACAGCAAAAATCACTTAAAAATCAATATCTCCCACATTCTGAATTCAAATCTTAACAAATAAATTCCATTAAATCCTGCTCATCAAGATCCTTCCAGCAACACCAAAGGCACATTTCAATTTCTCTGAAATTTTCAGCTATGATTTAATTTAATTTTCAGTGAAAATAATCATTCAATATCCAAGAACTTTTGCACCACAAGCCCAAACGGCATCGAACCAAGCCCATGAACCCCTCCTCATGGAGAGAATCCAAAGACACGAAGAATGCGATCTAAAGCACCCTGGTTCAGTGGATCTCATAAGTACAAAACAAACAAACTACCTTCCTTCATAGATAGATGACACTTTCCCAAATTTCTTTAGTTTGGATGCTCAAAAAGTTAAAAAGTCATAACTTTTCAAAAATGTGTTTGATTGGGATGATATTAGAAGTCTATCTTATGACCTTCAAAATGAACTTTTCAACTCCGTATCAAACTTAACATTTCAAAATAATTTGCTTCCTTAATTTATGTTCTAAACAAATGAGGGTCAAACTTTTTGCTCTCATCATAATTTTTCAAATGACCATAATTTGTAGCAATTAAGTTAGTTTTGGCAATGTGAGCCCATCACATCATAACTCATGTTGAGAGCTTTTCAATAATTCTATTTTTCACTCAAAAAAATTAGGGTTTAATGGTACTATGTTTGATATTTCCTTAGTATAAGTACAATATTGAACATATGCTATAATTGTCACTATCCCCACTCAAAAGGTGTGGTCCAAAGTTCATGTTGACATATTAACATTTAGAACTCATAAGATTGTAGGTGCAAAGGACAACTTTAAAATGTAACTTTAATGTTTAATTTTCTAATGAACAAACCTTTCTTTGATACAATGTTGAAAATTGACAATGAAAAAATGAGGGAATAGAGATTTTAAAAAACAAGATTTATTATGAACCCTCCACCAAACCTTAGGATAAAAAAGTGGCTACAAACTTTATGGTCCACCCCCAAAGTTTTGGTTTCATTCTTAATATGATGCACTCAAGTTGTCAATGGTGATAAATGGAGTTACCTCCACAAAGATCAAGATGAACATCCCCATGAAAAATTATCACATACAATGAGATATCTTATATATGACTAAACTAACTCATAGTTCTAAACTTAGAGATGTATGCATAAATAATGAGGGATGTAGAAGTGATTTGGGAAGATGTTGATATTTAACAAATGTGGCATTTCAAACCATTCAGAAATACTCGCTCATTCATTTGTCCTTTCATTACGTGACTTGATAAAAGTTTTAGTGGGATGGAAACAAGTTCATGTTTGGTTGGACAAATGATCGAACTTGAGGGTGGATGTGATTTTAGATGTAGAAACATCCATATCCAAATTGTCATTCTTTGCATTTAAAGATAAATTACCTCTCAAGAGTACTTTTTTTTAGCAACATCAACCTCTTAATAATTCAAGATTAGTTCTATCAATATGGGGGACAATTTCCGATTGCAAAAGTTAAAATGTATAAATTATATGCAATTTGTACAATGAAAATTATGAATGCCTTGAATGTCGAATCAAGTTGTAGACATCACCATGAACAAACATATGAATATGGAAAGTAAGTGACCCTAACTTGGGTGCACAATCGATTCCAAAGATGGGTACAACTTCTTCTCATTTCAATACCTAAAACATGTTTTTTTATTTTGCATTAATCATGATTCCCAAGTTGTCAATTTTCTCCTTTGATCTATTGGGGGTTGCTATTTGGGGTGCATGGTTTAAATATGTATAGGTGATTATGGCTTGTTCATCATAACAGAGAAAATTGGAAAAATACCTTCACTTATCTAATTAAAGAACCTATAGTTGGTTTGTTTTGTTTGTTTGTCACCTTGAAATCTAAAACAATTGAAAAAAAATGCTATTAATTATGTTCCAATCTTGCCACAAATAATCCTTTGGGTTGCCTAATCACACAAAGTTTTCTCAACATTTTTTGTTATGTTATAGCTCTAAACAAAAAATCAAAATCAATTTATAACCAATAAAAAAACATAATTTAAAAGACGCACTGAGCAAGAATGATAAAGAATGGAAGTCAAAAACCTTTAGGAAGCCACAAAATTGCACTAGAATTTATTTCTTCCTTTAAACTCCCAAGGATGCAAGCAGGAGCTCAAGGGAACAACCTCAAAGAAATAACTAATTGAAAACAACACTAGTGGGTGTCAAACATGTGCTCATCTCAATGGAGATTAACATTAATTAAAAAATGGAAATTAGCACTAATTCCTAGGTGTGTGCATGGTTGCCATGGAGTGTTGGATGTTGATGAAATTAATGTTGATCTAGAAAACAACCTTGATAATAAATCAAACATCTCAAATATATGTGAATTGTAGGTTTTTGTGAACAACTTATTTGTCGTATGACTTAAGGTCATGATTCCCTTTAAATTGCACACCCATTCCTAATAAACCTACATATCCCAAAGTTCATTGTTGAAAAACTCATCCTCCACCTCCCCCAAATATCCAAACTTGAAGATAACAATCCAAGCTTCCCTCTGTTGAAGGTTACATTGATAAATGTTGGTGGGTGTGATTTCACCAAGGGGCATGATATCATACATACACCGATTCAAGTGAGAAGCCTAATTGCCTTGCAACAATATCTTAACTCTAAGATCTATAAGCTTGAGATGCAGAGACCCATTCAAGGAAGAAGACCCATCTTGCAATAGGTTGAAATGTCCCAACTCCTCCAAAGAAATCATCTCAAAGTACTCAAACCAAGTTTGATTATTTCCCTTCTCCTTCTTTATGTCCTCCGTTGCCTTTTTTTTAATTTCACCAAGGGCCACCGTCCTCTTCACCTTATTAGAAAACTCCATTTCGTTCTGGTAGTGCTCTTGTATGTCCTACAACTGTTTTTACATGTTTACCATTTCCTTCTTCCACTATTTTTACATGTTATTGACTTTCTAATCTAGTTGCTCCATTTGCTACTCCATTTGATGTAAATGCTAATGCACCTTGTTCTCCAAGGCCAACATTGCTTGGGCATGCTCAATTTCACTCATGTTTCTTCCCTCCTATAATCTCTAAGTTGTTCCATGCACATTCTAACCCAATCTCGGTTCTGTTGCACCACATCTCCCTGCAAATTACTAATCTGATAACTAAGAAGACCTTCCCCCTCCTTGTGCTGGTAATCTAACACATACATCATTGAAGACAAAAAAAAAACCAAAATTTCTCATCACCCACTCCTCTCTTTCTCTTTCACTATTTTTGTTTATGTGTGTGTGTGTGTGTGTGTGTGTGTGTGTAAGGTTCCTACGACCTTCCTACTTCTTGTGTTGTAACCTAAGGCACTAATTAAAAAGACAAGAACATAGTGAAATTTTTTTAACATTCATTCTTTTGTCGTTTTTTGTGTGTCCATGTATAGGGGACACCTTGTATGTATATATATATAAACAAGGATGGAAATCCATCCACAAAAAATACAAGGCATGTCGAAGCAAATGTAAACACACAAAAGGAAAACCAAAACCATCAAATCAATAATAATGAAGTGGAAAACATAATGCCGAAAGGGTATCCTTTGCCACAAATCAATTAATGATGGAGTTGCACTAATTGGTATGTGTGGAAGAGGTGAAAAATTGTGATTAAGCGTTGCAACCCATTGAAGAATCAGGATGGCTTGTGCGTGCTATAAGGCTATTGTCATTCATTGCTTATAATGATATATATGCATTGAAGGTACCAAGGAGGTATATTGTTGATGAGTTATGTAAGCATGTACAAACGAAATAAAAAATGAATCAAAACAAGGATGGAGACAACTATAGGTCTCTATGGTAAGGGGAATGAAATCATTTCTTAGCATTCATTCTGTGTAGGATTATGCCTTGTCTTGAACAACAATTCTTGCTACATGTGTTATCATTGTCGAAACATGCTGCATCAAATTGGGATGAATTAGATTGACAATGATAACGTCCGCAAAGGTTCCAAAATTATTTTTGGTGATGACAATATCCACTTGTCTTCATGTGTTGTAACGGAAAAGGTTAAAAACCTCTTTCTATACTTGAGCTCCATTCTTTGATGCAATAGTTACAACGATATTTCAAAGTGTATCATGGGCTACAATGCATTCATTCCTGCTTGGGGAATGTAACAAATGGATACCCGAATCATCGATGGTATCGTTGACATTGTGAAAGATGCGCAACTATAGGATGTGTTATACCAGGATGAATATGGAATGTTATAAAAAAATGGGAAGAGGATAAACAAAACGAAGGGGTGTTAAGATGAATTAATAACCAAGCCCTTGTTGTTGGACATGCACAGGAGCAAAAATGTGCTCGCACAACATCCGAAGGAACATCTACTAAAAGTGAAATAGATTCTTGCTCATGTAGTCGGTCCATCAAAGAAGACTAGATTTGAGGAAAGGATTGCACTACTAAACTTTTGAAAGGCAAGACATGTGATTGGATGACTTCATGTAACAACGCACAGGTATCCCATAGTGTGACTTGGAAGGGATAAATATTGATTTACATGTGCCACCACATCAAGAGGAGTAGGGTGATCATTCTAGTAGAAACAAGAGACTAATGCAGGAATGATCAAAGCTTAACATCCTAAAAAGGCGGGGGCAACACATCAAACCACTTAGGGAAAGCCTAGCCCCTTTGAAGAAACACGAAGAGTGACCTAACAACGAGCCAAATGGCCCAATGTGGTGCCAAAGGATCCTAATGTTAATAACTTTTATAACATAACGATGGTACAAGCATCAAATTTGGTATAATGTTGCAAAATATCTAGTGATGGAAATACAATATGTTACAAGTAGCTTGGCCAATGGGCATAACAAAGTGAAAAACATTGTAAAAGTTGCTTGAGGATTTGTAAGCATAAGAAGGCTAGTAATCATGTTGAGGTACTTTTGGAACGCCTTTGATATGAACGACTCCATAAATGGTAAAAAACCCACTAGAACACCTAGAATATGAAAACCAAACTCAAGTGTAAAAAAACCTAAAGAAAGTGATTAGATTAATTTAACCCATGTGGAGACCAAGCTACATATTTTGTTGACTGAATTGAAAGTCTTAATGTTCCAAATTCCTCTTGTAATTGTAAAAAAAAGGTGACACATTTGAGATAAAATCAATTATGTGTGTATCATTTGCCAACAAAGGAAAAACACAAATAAGGTGGGTTACTATAATAGGATGGAGAGCACGAAGATGAGCTAATGCAAACAACACTCATCTTAAAGGATCCCATGTTGTGTACCATACTTGGATGAAATGGCAATGAGATCCCCGTGACTAGAAGGCTTCGAGAAATATAGTGATGGGCATGTGTAAAATTGATGAACAAATGGGAAAAATTGATCCAAAGTGCCGATAGAAAATCGCAATTATGGAAAAATGGATGTTTAAGATATTAAATTAAATGCATTTCAAACATCCACCTGTAATACCACTCACTCCAAATGTAGATCCAACATAATTTTAACCCCATGAACCATTCTCTTGCATTCGCTCGACGTTGTCACCCTAAATTGGTGTGGACTAAAATGCTTTGCAAATGTATTTTTGAACTGAATAACCAATGTGTGGATGACTAACCAATAAATCACCTCTCCAATCGTGATGGGTTAAACACATTTTACTTGTTTCTTCAAAATCAATAGTTGCGATGCAACAAGCAAGCATGATATTGATGAGGAAACATGACCACGAATGATGTGACTGCATATTTAAAAAAAAAATCAAAGCCATTAGAAGAGTTGTCAACGACAAAATAATCTTATAAAGGTTCATACACTATACCCAAAAAACCACCAAATAAAAAATATGAAAAATATGTTAAAACACAAATAAATACCTTTCTATTCAAAACAAAATTTGTCTCTAAAAAAAAAACATTCAAAAAAAAAAAAAAAAAGATAAAAAAAACGAAGGTCAACCTCAGCCAATGGATGAAAATGGTGAAAAGTCACAATGGCCTCAACTGATGGGGCTGCAAACGTGCTGGGGCCAATGCACGTACTGCAGGTTTAGGGTGTACGTGCCAGACTGAGCGCGAGCATTGTAGGATTTTCGTAGCATTGATTCAAATTCAAGCATCGAGTGCGATGGGTTCTTTCAAGCAGGCAAAATCTGCTTCTTGTTCATCCTCTCTTCTTCATCTCTAATCACTAAAACCCAAGCGCCAAAGAAGCTAAGATTCTTCATACTCTTCTTCTGCTGAAACACTAGTCTTCATCATCGATTAGGGTTTCGCAGGCTTTGCAATCTCTAAGGTTGGAAGGAGAAATTCAATCACGGCCAGCAAAGAAAGATACCAGAGAGAAGAGACGAAGAGAGATTTTTGTGCGCAGTTTTTTCGGTGGTGGTGTTTGCAGTAGATAGATAGATTGCCGTGTGTGGGTGATGGAGATTTGGAGGTTGCCGCAAGCGCAGTACGTGGATAGTGTGCGATGGTTGCCGCCATCGCCTGGCTCTCCGCGTCTGCTGGCGCTTGCCGTCTGGGACTCCCTCACGCGTAAGTCGTTTCTGCAGCTCAAGGCGTTAGAAGAGAACCCTGAAATGGTGGAGCAGCAGCAGTTGCAGTCTTCTTCTCCATGGCTGCTGGAGACGCAGAATAGCTGGAGTCTTCCCGCCCGTTCCACGACCTTCAAAGTCTCTCCGTCTCAAGACCACCAGCACACCGTGGTAGCTTCCGCTTCCAGTGTCGGCTCCCTGTCTGTCTTCTTGCTGGACGCCATGAATCCTTCCGCCGACGAAGCAGACTTGTCTCCTTTCACTTGTGAGAAGCTACATCGTGGCGCCGTTGCTGGGCTTGACATTCAACGAGGAGGAGGAGGCGCCCCGGATTGCATCACTGTTGGCATTGACGGAAAAATCAACCTGGTCAAGGTCGGTCAGAATCCACAATGCTGATGACCAACTGATCCTGATTGTGCATCCCAGCTGATGGTGATTCCGACCCACAATCGTTGCAAGCTTCTTGATGATGATGGCTGGTTCTTTCAAAGATTTAGTTTTCTTTTGGTAATCTTGAGAGTATTTCTGGGAACAGGTTGGACAATCAGAGTTGCAGGTGAAATGTGTGCATGACAATCATGGCGCATTGTCATATGCAGCAGCTTGCTGGGGATCACCTGTGGAGTTTGCCACAGCAGGGCTTGGATTGGGTCTTCAATGGTGGGATCTCCGACGGCCTGGCAATGCTGTTGCTCAATCTCCTTCCAAAGGGTAAACACTTACTGAAACCTCAAAAGCTAATTCTTGAATCCGGGGTAAAGAAAATGCACTGAAACCTCAATCCATAAGCACTGAAACCTCAATCTGTAGACACTGAATCCTCAAATCTAGCACTTGAATCTGGGGGAAGAAAACACAAATTTGTAAGAAATCATAGCTTAATCACCAAGGATTAAGGTTTAGGGTTTAGGGTTACTCTGATAATAGAAGATATTGCACAAAGACAAAGTCAAACTTGATATTGTTGTGGGAGAGGCACTCAAGGTTGTAAGTGAATTTGTGCATGCGGAATGACAGGGTTGGAGCCGGTGGAATTCATGACATTGATGTTCATCCTTCCCGCAAACACTTATGTGTTGTAAGTCTCTCCTCATTTTTGTTTGCATCATTACATCCTCATCTAGTTAAATCTGAATTTGGGGAGTTAAATGCTTTGTTGTTCAGCACTTCAAGATTCTTTGTAAGATTTACCTGATGCTAAAGAAAATTTTGCAAACATCTAACCTTTTTCATCCTCAGTCAAATGTGTGATGGACCATATGTATGGTGTTACATATTCATTGTGCAAAACCACCCACCATGTGCAGACTGGCTGTTGGATATAATCCATAACTTTGTTTTACTATGCACTATTTTGTTTGTCTCCCTGATGGTTGGGTTTGTTTTTCTTTCGAGCAGACCCAGACCACCTCCTCTAGTCTTCCTGAAGCTATGCTGAATTTACTTCTCATATGTATGCTGTATGTGTATCACAAAGAAGTGATAGCAGACATGATAGTCACACATCCTGTAAAATTACAGTGCAAATGTCATTCCTTCAATCATGATCATGAGGATGCAGGCATAATTGCTGCATAGTAGTATTTCCTTGTAGTAGAGGACTAGACTCTGAAGCTGATGGTTTGCCCTTTTGTCAGAATATCTATGGGAAGAACTATGGAATACTTTCTGACTAAGGCATATGTTTCAATGTAAGGCGGGAGGTTCAGCAGGAAGTGTAGTGGCGTGGGATATGAGACGGCAGCAGGAGCTCATTCCTCTAGCTGGTGCCATACCCAGTATGGGCAGATCAGCTCTGGAGTTTCCTATAGTTGCAGAGGGTGAGATCTGGGAGGTGAAATTTGATCCAGCATTGTATGAAAGGGGCCTTATGACAGAGGTGGGAAAGGTTCCACCTGTTTTTGT
>Ga0116229_10014146_pt1 | contig 11131 bp, 7 predicted proteins | sample S1TSphgellanicum_3_FD_87313 | JGI IMG/M metagenome (GOLD analysis project Ga0116229, IMG submission 87313) | Host-associated microbial communities from peat moss isolated from Minnesota, USA - S1T2_Fc - Sphagnum magellanicum MG | ecosystem: Host-associated > Plants > Peat moss > Unclassified... | reverse complement strand
ATGTGTTCTGTTCTGTTTCATTCCCAGACGGTTTTCCAATCCACTGTTGTTTGTCAATTCGTGTCGTCAAGTTGCTGGTGAAAGTGTGTCTGCATTTCCGTTTCAGCTAGCAGCGAAACAATGTTGCTTGTCTCTTGGTTTTCAGCCTCAATCCGCGGATTTGTGGTTTTTCCTTTTCTTTCCTTTTTCTCCCTTCCTTTTCAGGGCGGATCCTTTATCCTCGGAATAAATCTCGTCGGTATGCACAGTATTGAAGAGTTCACAGAGTAGGTCCATGTGTCTAGTTAATTCATATCTTGAACCTTGCGGATCAGGGATTGTTGATTTTGAGAGATCTTGCCTTTGATTGATATCCTGTTATTTATAGTACATTTCAGGAGTTTAGGATCAACCACTGTGCTATGTCACTTGGATTCAGTAGTAGAAAGAAGTTGACAGGAACTGGTTGATTTCCAGTTTGTGATGCACTACTGGTGTCAATTTTATGTGGATTCTCCATTAATTGGTATCATAAAGCTGTTTCAAGTCATTCCAGTCCTGTGATCTCTTTGTTGGTGATACTTACTTATATCTGTGGTTTGATTTTCAATATGTTGGATGGTCCTTGTGAAGTGTTGAGGGTTGTAATCAGGTTTTGTGCAACAAAATCATATTGGGCAATGTGATCTTGTGAATGTGCAGTGACAATGAGAAGTCTGGATTCCTCAAATTGGTGGGACGTTATACCAGGTTAGTTTTGTTGTACATCCAGCGCCATGTAACTACATAGCTTTTGATCCAGCAGCAACAGTTGATCCAATCATGTTGATGTGAAAACCCAATAGTGTCAGGTATGCATTTTCCAAGGCTTTCGTTTCTGTGAGATGAGCTATAAGGTTTATGGTGGAATCATATTGTGTCACTCAGTGGGAAGAGCGAGGGGATCCAATGGGAAAAGATCAAACCTCCAACTGATGAGGTTGTGGTGCCCTATGACAAATTGTCATCTTTCTCTGATGGTGAGCAACATCTATTTGACACCACTTAGCTCTGGATCATAATTATGTGTATTCAGTTCCAGAAGGGAAGTGGTGACTTGTATCTTCCATTTGGAAGACTGCAGGGCATGAAGGAATATCTAGGGTATATGCTGAGAAATTGTAGTTGTAGCCTGATGTGCCTTGTTTATTAAGTTGGATTTCAACACTTTTCAAGGAGAAGGAGATAACCACAAACCCTGGATGCTTTTTTTCTGGTGCAATTGCACATTGTCTGTAGTCATCTGTGCTCCCTGCAATTGCTTCACTTCAATCTACACCACTATAATAAGTAATAAACTTGTGGCTGCTCTGCTATGAATATCTATGTAGACCCAGCGAGGATCAAGGGCCTCCTTGACAAGCTTGCAGTGCTCAAGTTGAATGGTGGCCTTGGAACAACAATGGGCTGCACAGGTCCTAAGTATGAATCCAGTTCCCTTCCTAATCCTGAATGGCAAATTGACAAAGGTTGTCCTTGTGTGTGCTCATGGTAATATTGATTAGGCACTGTATGGAGTAGAAGTGAGCACTTCAAGTTAAGATGCCTTGGACACAGGGGTATTATGCTGGATACAGACCCTGAGCATTGCTGGCATTCAGCAAATTGGAGTAGTCTTCTTTAATTATTGGCTTCATTTGGCTTTTCACTGACAACCAATTCTGCATGCAGGTCAGTCATTGAGGTTCGAAATGGATTGACATTCCTGGACCTGATTGTCAAGCAGATTGAGGTGTGTTACTTTTTCTCCACATTGTTGGACAAAGTATGCAGTGGCTTATTGGATCTCAATTTAAATCCAGGAGCTGTTCACCAGATTGTCTTTGTCTCCACCATTTTGCATCATCATTGAGATCTATGTCAAGACCAGAAACTCACAGTTTGTTATACTCTTTGCCTGGCAGAATCTGAATCACACTTATGGCTCAGATGTGCCACTTGTTCTGATGAACTCTTTCAACACTCATGATGACACACTTAAGGTAATTTGCATTTCTTCTGCTTAAAGATGCACAGGTTCTGCTTCTACCGGTGATATCTTATGTGTTTGTCCTTGCGGTTGAATTTTTCCTTTACTTCTGTGTCATGCATTGTTTGTTGCTGTTGGAAATTGCTTTTGTTTGTACTCTACAGTTGAATTATTGTTGCAGATTGTGCAAAGGTACAATGATTCAAAGCTGGATGTTCTCACCTTTAACCAGGTACACTAGCTGGTTCTCCTGTGCAAGATTGAAATTGTCAGCTTCTGCATGTTGTTTTGGTGCTGTATGTCTGTTTCAGTCTAGAATCTGCACTCATATTGTGCTTGAATCACACTGCAGAGTCAGTACCCTCGCATTGTTGCTGAGGATTTGACACCATGGCCTGCAAAGGGAAAGACAGATAATGCCGGCTGGTACATTCAATCTACCCCTTGTATAGTTTGTAGGCTGTTTACCTTATATGCACACCCTTATTATCTGAAGTTGATCAATGAGTCTGTTGCAACCTTTAACAACAGAGTACCCTTTAGATTCATAAGCTGAATTCACTCTTCACATCAGAAGGTTCGTCCAGTGGACTAGTGACATCTTCTAGATTGTATACACAGCACATATTTCCTCCATGTGGGCCACTCTATGGAGCATATCCATGTGACAACAGCTGTGAAATTCAGTACGGACATGAATGAACAACATTAGTGTTGAAATTGTGTAAGATGCAGACCTGTGAGGTGCTAGGTAATCTATGATCGATTGTCTTAGTAAAAGTCCTTTTCGTTAATTGCAGGTACCCTCCAGGTCATGGAGATGTCTTCCCATCCCTTGCAAACAGTGGAAAGCTTGATGAGCTAATAGCTAAGGTAAACTCTGTCTGCAATGGCCTTATCTATGATTTTATGATGTCAATGGTCCCTTGTCTGGTGTGAGGCAGTCAATATATTCATCCTGGACTAAAAGTTTCCAGCTTAAGACAGACCATTGTTACTCTTTCTCTTATGTGTTTGTTGTCATTTTTGTTTTCTGTTCACTCATGTTTTCTTCCTTTTGTTCAATTCTCATTGTGACATCCTTCTTATGAACAGAATCTTTAAGACCTTGGCATGAAATCCTGCTTTACATAAATTGTTAGTACTGAGACCACATGCTTCATACAGGACTCCATTTGTAGACTGAGCAATGGATACTTGCACACCTCCAAAGCAATTACCAAATGGACTTGTGCTGATAATTTTGTGACTGCTGGTTGCAGGGTAAAGAGTATGTGTTCATTGCCAACTCAGACAACCTGGGAGCAACAGTTGATCTCAGTATCCTCCTATATGGAATGTTCATGTCTTGGTTCAAGCAGAATGTTCCTCCTTTTGTCTTTCAATTGTGGCATAGATATAGTACGGTGCCTCTTGTAGCTAGTAGCTGCCTTTTGTAGGTGTCCTTAACCATGTCCCAGAAATCCTGAATCATTTGATTGAAAATCAGAATGAATACTGCATGGAGGTATGTTGGCAACTTCCTGGTGTTAAATGTCCCTATCCATGATTAAACTTGCTGTGGTAGGTTTGTGGGAAGATGCTCTTGGATGATGCACTTCAGCAATCTTCATTTTCACAGTGGTATTTGTGTTTGAATCCCAGTCTTCAATTGTTCTCAAGGAGACTTTCTGAGCTTTGAATTTTGTGTTATCAGGTCACTCCCAAAACCCTTGCCGATGTGAAAGGTGGGACCTTGATATCTTACGAAGACAGAGTTCAGGTAGGTGGTGATTTGTGAAATATTGACAATTGTGAATCTCAGACTCATGCAGCCATGATTAGGAATATCAACAAATGACTGAACCCTTAATATTTTGTGTTCTATAACTTCTGGTTCGCCTGATCTTCATAAGCTTTTGTGCAGATGCCCAGAAGTAGACACTACTGAGTTTTTTTCAGGTCAAAATTTGTTTTGCTAGTGTCAATGAACATGCTATTTGAACATGGAAACCTTCACATAAGTTCCTGCATGATATATGTAGTGCTATAATTAAAATTCTTTTACAAGTTCTGGATAAGGCATTTTGGAGGACTATGTCCTAAGCCAATTATACCTCTGCAATGCAGCTTCTGGAGATTGCACAAGTTGCAGACGAGCATGTGAGTTCCACACAAGTTTCTGACATGTGGATGTGTATCTTCACCATTATTGCATCAAATTGGATTAAAGAATTTGCCTCATGTCTGAATTTATCTTCTTTGCCTGTATGTGGACTACCAATTTGCTTCACACCTTGATTATAAAAGAACCTTGTAGGACCACTAGGTGATGTTTTCAGTTTTGAATGCAGGTGAGTGAGTTCAAGTCAATTACCAAGTTCAAAATCTTCAATACAAACAACATGTATGGTGCAAATCTCCTTTGCATTTTAGTGAACTCGATGACTGTGAAAGTTGGATTTCTGCATTGATTTTAACTATTTGTTTTGCTTGTCTCTGGATGTTCAACTTTTCTTATCTACATAATAATGTGTTCCAGGTGGGTAAGCCTGAAGGCGATCAAGAGGCTGGTTGAGGCTGATGCCCTGCAGATGGAGATTATCCCCAATCCTAAGGTGTGGATGTCAATTCAAATGTCTTTCCATTAGTGATTCCACATACTTTTTGGGATATTTGAAGCACTTTTCCTGAGCATCCAGACAAGCTCTTTTTGTTCTGAGAGTTGTGGTGGTTGTTTTGTGCATTTCTTATAGGAAGTTGACGGTGTGAAGGTACTACAGCTTGAAACAGCTGCAGGAGCTGCAATACGGGTGAGCAATTTTTCTTTCATGCATCTAGTTGTGGAAGTATGGATCCTGAGCTTTTCAGACCGGTCACTTATATTGGTTTGCATCTTCTGAGTGACTTTGTACCGTTGAAACTTCACTGTGATGTGCTATAGTCCTCCATGTATAATTCATACAATTATTGTATAATATGTCCTTGTATGCAGTTCTTTGATCGTGCCATTGGTGTGAATGTTCCTCGCTCTCGCTTCCTGCCTGTTAAAGCTACCTCAGATCTCTTGCTGGTTCAGGTACCTGCACTTTTCTTTTGGCATATGCTCACTTACAGGAGGTGCAAGCAGAAATTCTCTAAAGCCATGATCACTGTTTGCACTCTTGTTTGATATCTGTCCATTTGTTGCATGAAGCAGCTGATAAGCTTCTGGTTTTTGCAGTCGGACCTGTACACTGTTGAAGATGGTGCAGTTGTGCGGAGTACTGCACGAATCAGTCCCGAGAACCCAACAATTGAGTTAGGTTCAGAGTTCAAAAAGGTGAACAGAAAGAAGCCAAAGATACTCAGTTGTTGAAGCCAAGACTACTTTAATTGTGTTTGTCCTTGTTGCTGGAATCGGGCTTTTGGCATCTTTGAGTTGCTGAATTTTGGAAATTGATGCTGAAGGAGGGAGATATTTTCTCTCCCTGGCATTGTTTGAGATTGTTCTGTCCATGGTGCTTGACCTTTGTTTCATTTGAGCAGGTAGGTGACTTCCTGAAGCGTTTCAAGGCGATCCCAAGTATCATCAGCCTGGACAGCTTGAAGGTCATTGGGAATGTGTGGTTTGGAAAGGAGATTGTGCTCAAGGTGACCAAGGACTCTCTTTCCTCTGTGAAGAGCATTACAGCAAAGCTATTATCAGAATTTGAATTCTCTCAGAAGTTGGCTTCATTCAAAACAGATCTCAAACAAGAATCTGTCTCCTCTTCAGAGGAAATATGATATGTGTAACCATATGAGACTAGTGTAGTGTGTTTTCAGACCTTGGCATCTTACAGGGGAGCACTTTATGCAAGGTCTTGATACTTTTACTAGAATTTCCTTCTTGAATTCACAAAGGTCTTGGGAGTAAAATACTAATGTTGTCTTCATCATAAACTGTACCTCAGTAATTACTGTGGAACTAATATCTGCACCATTTAATGCAGTATGTATATCTGAATTGTGTGTGCAGGGCAAGGTTGTGATTGAGGCCAAGAAAGAGGAAAAGCTGGAGATCCCAGATGAGGTGACTATAGAGAACAAGGTACATGACAACTCCAAACTCTTGTGTATGCAATAGCTCTTGAGAAGAGCATGAATAATATATTCTCCTGCCTCTAGTGGTTCACAACTGGAATGTGAATCTATTGTCATCAAACAAGTGCCTTGCACAAGAAGATTTGATTTAAGCTTTACTTTGAGCTTCTCTCTCTCACACATCCAGTGGGTTGTTTGGACAACAGCATGTCACAGCAGGCCCGACTTATTCGGACTTGTGAGAAAATTTGACTAGTGGAGATAGGAGTCCTGCTGGAGACCCCGACACATTGTGAGCCATTTTATTTCCAGCTTGACATAGTGAGGAGCTTTGTCCACATTGTGTTTTCCCCAACCAGTCAACTACAGGCTAATCTTCTTCAGGGAGTGAACCTGGGATTTGAAATTTCTTTGTTCCTGATGAAGTAAAATTTTGCATAAGTACTTTTTTTCCAGGGTTGTACTCTGAGTAGTGTTTCACTACTGAGAAAAAGATGGTTGCTATGTCAGATTGTGGGTAGGCAAAGATCTCATCCAGTAAGAATCACTTCACACACAATTGTTGAAAACCACGAGTGAGAGGAATATTTGGAAGGCAATTGTTGATTCAATTTATAGGATAGAAATATTTCTTCAATCAGACAAAGCATCATTGATTGAGGTCACCATCTATCAATTTTTCAACATTGAGCCAAATAGTTCATTGTAATCTACTTGAATTTGAGATCTAATGGCCTTGCAAAATTGATTCAGGTAAAAAATCTTCATTTTACGTAATCCATGAAAATGGATAGTGCCTTTATGGCCACTCCATGCATATTTATTTGCAGGTATATATACAAGGTTTAAGGCATGTATGTCCTGTAAATGTCAGTGCAGTAGGGGAATGAACTTTTACACTTTGGGGTGTAAGGGTATAATCATGTAAGGCCATTTGATGAGATGTAAAGCCATTGAAGTGTATTTGTTTTACACTTACACTTAAGGTAGAAGTGTCTAACACAATCTGTGCACCCTAAACCAACAGCCAACTTGTTCTTCTTATCACTATAGATGTGCAATTTGTTTTGGAATGTGCGATTGCAGGAAAGTACAATTTAAGGTCATTTTAGGGTTGACACAACATGAGTAATAGGTTGACATTGAGATCCTTGCTTGACTACTTTAAAAGTATTACCTAGGATGTCACTTTGAGCACATGTGGTCTTGGTTTTAGGAGTTCAAATTAGTCACATTTGCCCTCTATTTTACGATCTTCACCTAATCATCTTCACCTAGTCAAAAACAATGTCTTTGACAATATTATGGCATGTGTTTGACCACATCAAAAGCTTGTCTTTTGGGATTTGAAATGTTACCCCCAAAATTTGAAGAGTAGCCTCCTCGAAATTTAACCTTTACAAAAAAAATTCATAAATCCATAACTAATAAACAAAATGTCCACTAAAATGATCTTGGTTTTAAGGAAAAAATGAGTTTTAAGTAAAAATTGAAATCTAGTTTACTTGCAATGCTTATTCTAATAGTTTAAGGTGTTCTTACATTGCAACGAGTGTGTAAAGACAAGCAAGTACATAGTGTATAAAAAAGGATAAATGTAACATTGGGTTTTTTGTTCATGTCAAGAGTGTGACCAATCTTTGGTAATACACTTTAAGAATGAAGTACATAGTTATTTCAAAAATCAAAGCATGTATTCATGATGTAGAATGAATGCATTGCATTGACACATTACACAATGCCAATTGGCTATTCGGGTAAAATAAAAAATGCATTAATTATTTATGTGGTGTTATACATGCCCAAAAGTTATTTACACTCATTCATGTAAATGTCTATGAAAGTGATTTACACAACCTCCATGTAAATGTAAATTCATATACGAAGGTAAGTTTAAGTGTAATGAATATGGCCATGAAAGTGTAAAGATCCAAACGGCATATAATGAGCCAATGTGTTTACTTTGCATTAAGACTATTGTCTTTTTTGGGGTCCTTTTTCCCAAGAAATATGTTTTCCTAAAGAAGAATTTTCAAATGAAATGTTCCAAAAAAATTTATATATTGTATTTATAGTTGCCCTAATATGTCATATATATTTTTACAATTGAATTTGGAGAAATACAATTCTTTGAAAGTGCACACATTTTGCTAGATTTTGTGTTTTGTCTTGAAATTTTTTCATAATTTCAAATCATACCAAAACATGTTAACACTTCTGAATTTTTTTTAAAATGTTATAAGCTACAAGTTTTCTTTAAACAACATATACATTGCATCACATTTAAATGTCGAAAAGGACTCATAAACTTTTTTTAAAACCTTCATTTTTTATAAACACAAAATCGAAAAAATATGAAAATTTGAGTGTTTTTTAGATGTGTTTAATAGTACCCTATTACTATAAAAAAATTGAAGATGAAATAAATTGTATTATGAAAATTAAAGGGCCCTTTATGAAAGTAGTGTCATTGAATAAAGATGTTAAACATCCTTTATTCAAACCAAACTTTGATATTGGAATTTTGTTTGATTCATTTCAGATTTTTCAATATCCATATTATTCAATAAGCACAACTTACCATGATTCACATGCCATTAAAGTGGCACCACATAGACAAATGTAACAAGAATTCCAAAAAAGTTGAGATTTTGATATCAATTTTGACTTGTTCGAGCTCATCCATGGTTTATGCATACATGGTTTTCACAACCATTTACACATCATTTTTAGTTACACACATAACAATAGTTTGCACCTAACCATTTAATGTGTCAAGTTTTCATTTATTTATCACACTCATTTTTGTATCCAAGGTTAAATTGTCTTCATTGAACCAAATGCACATTTGAGCAATAATAAGGTTGTCAAACACACTCAAAATAACATTTAAGTAATTGTCAATTGATATGGCTACAAATTGACTTTGTGGAAAATGAACAAGGAGAACTTGGAGACAATAAATGTGACATTGCCTTGGATTAGGACAACTTTGATTGCATAACTTGAAATCATGGGCTGATGTTAGACGCAATTTGATCTCTTCACAAGAAGCAAAGGCCTACTCGTCAACTACGTAGCGAAAACATCAACCAAAAATGATGATATATTACATAATTCCTAAAATATACCAAAAAGTTACCACACCATATTAGTAACCTTGTGTTTGCAACAATGTTGGGTAGTTAATTGATTGGTTACATGGACATATAGGTCAAAATTTGAAAGATTTGCCCATGCCTTGCACCTATCCAAAATTGGTTTTCAAAAATTAAGACCCAAATAGTTTTTTAATTTTAAAAATCAAAATGCAAGCAATTTCTTTTGTATTTTTAATGTTGAAAACCTAATTCAAAAAACAAGTACCCATCCCTATTTCATACCTAACCAACATTGGTTATCAAAAACCTTAACCTAAGTGGTTTTTTATTCTTTAAATTCAAAACCCCAAACTAGACAATCTTTTTAACATTTCAAAAATCCTAAACCATCAACACATGCCTCCATGAACAATCATTATAACAAACTTAAATTGAATTTACGATCTGAATTAACATTGTGATAATGTCAAGAGTTCCATGTTACTTGCTTAATTGAGTCTAATTAATAAAGTTAAGTTGGGTTAGGAATTGTCTTAGTAAGATAATGTGAAAATGTATTAAAATTTAAAGTTGGTATAAAACTAGTTAGTGTAAATATGATTCAAGATTTTTTTTTAAATGGTTATACCTTCATTCCATGTTTTTGAATCTCATTTTTGATGTTTCAAAGCACCAATGACTTGAATGCAAGCCCAAAAACAACACACCTTGTGACAAAACATATACACAAACAAAAATCCTTTTTTTTTTTCTTCACATCGATCCTATGTGTTACACCATTATGATGATTTGTTGTTATTGTGTTCTTGATTATGGATAGTGATAGGAGTAAGTGTCAACATGGTAGCACACAAGAACAATTCTAAAATCTCCTATCATTGTGCATATTGCATGGACCAACCAATCAATTAGCTTTTGCCCATTCACTTACTCACTTGCAAATGAATATTTCCACTTTTGTGAGCACCTAGTGTGATTTCATCAACCCAAGATCAACCAAACATTAACTAACTTTTATTAATGTGAATTCATCTTCTTACTTCTTGATGTGAAAAAACCTTACAATTGAGAATTCAGTCCAATCTTAATGTTTTAATGTTGAACAACATGTTGGGTAATAAGAAAAAGGAAAGATCAAGTTTCAACTAACTAAAAGTAAAACTCCAACAAGTTGTTTAATTATGACATGGTGGACACCAAGAAGGAAAAAATTGAAAGAATGTCGAGCAAAAAAAAATGATGAGAAAAATCTTAAAACCATTCATTTTTTCACAATCTCACATTCTAGTGGCATGTATCAACACAAGACCATAATTCAATGTGATTATTCAATCCAATATGATTAAACAACAATTGAACATATGTTAATTTAGTTTAAGCAATAACCCTTGGAAGTACATACAAATTGGCTTAAGATTATGTGCATGTGATTCATTTCACATTACATGAAATTGAAATTATAATGCAAGCACCTATCATAAGACATCCAAATTGTAACATATTGTCATATCATGTGACAATTTTGATAAAATCATTACAAATTGCATACATCATAAAAGTCTATTTTTTGTGCTTACATATTTATTGCCCTTTAACATGTTGTGATTGTAAATGGTAGAAAATATTTATAAACAATTGCAAGTTGCAAAGGAATTTTCTTATGATTATTTTGTCAAACATGTGGGTTCTTAGATTTGGTATGATACTTAGGTGGCAAAATGGAAATTACTATCAAATCTAAATGATCATTTTGTTTACCTTGCATTTTTCTAATTAAATGAAAATTTTCAAATTGCTTGCACATGTAAAATATAATGCTTATCAAACCTACCAACCTCAAAGATGAATTTCATTTCATTTTTAATCTTTCAAGTCTCCCAACCAAATGAAACAAACTATTTTAATATACCATGGACAATTATTACTATACCAGTTGGTTTGGGTAGACACACCTTTTGAATATTTTTTCTTGGAGGTCAATCAAAATCAATGTCATGTT
>Ga0116229_10014144_pt1 | contig 11132 bp, 10 predicted proteins | sample S1TSphgellanicum_3_FD_87313 | JGI IMG/M metagenome (GOLD analysis project Ga0116229, IMG submission 87313) | Host-associated microbial communities from peat moss isolated from Minnesota, USA - S1T2_Fc - Sphagnum magellanicum MG | ecosystem: Host-associated > Plants > Peat moss > Unclassified... | reverse complement strand
GTCTCGTTCACGGCCTCGTTCTCGCGCGGCACGATGCGCATGAGCCTGCCGCGCAGCACGTGCCCGAACAGGTTCGTGCCGAACGCGTCGTGCGGCGATACCAGGCCGTGCTGGCTCATTTCCCAGGAGCGGGAGCGATAGCGGAACGGCTTGTTGTTCAGGGCGCCGACCGGGCACAGATCGATGATGTTGGCGGACAGCTCGTGATCGACGCTGTGCTCGACGTAGGTGGTGATCTCCATGTGTTCGCCGCGGCCCGCGGTACCGAGCTGCGGATAGCCCTGGATCTCCTCGCCGAAGCGCACGCAGCGCGTGCACTGGATGCAGCGGGTCATGTCGGTGGAGATCAAGGGACCGATGTTCTTGTCCTTGACCACGCGCTTGCGCTCGGAAAAGCGCGAGATGTCGCGTCCGAAACCCATCGCGAGATCCTGCAGCTCGCACTCCCCGCCCTGGTCGCAGATCGGACAATCGAGCGGGTGATTGATCAGCAAAAACTCCATCGTGGCGCGCTGCGCACCGACCGCCTTGGGCGAACGCGTGAACACCTTCATGCCCTCGGCCACCGGGGTCGCACACGCCGGCAGCGGCTTCGGCGCCTTCTCGACCTCGACCAGGCACATGCGGCAGTTGGCCGCGACGGTCAGCTTCGAGTGATAACAGAAGCGCGGAATGTAGATGTCGGCGGGATCCGTGACCTGCATGATCATGAGGCCCTTGCGCGCCTTCAGCGCAACGCCGTTGACCTCGATGTTCACATAATCATCGCTCATGCCGTCATCTCAACCGCCGCAGCCGCAGCCGCCGGCGCCTTGTCGGGCGCGACGATGGAGCGGCCCTGATGCTCGATCATGTATTGAAACTCGTGGCGGAAGTGTTTCATGAAGCTCTGCACGGGCCAGGCGGCTGCGTCGCCGAGCGCGCAAATCGTGTGGCCTTCGATGCGGTTGGCCACGTCGAGCAGCAGTGTGAGGTCCTCGCTGCGTCCCTGGCCCGCGAGCATGCGTTTGAGCAGCCGGTCCAGCCAGCCCGTGCCCTCACGGCACGGCGTGCACTGGCCGCAGGATTCCGACATGTAGAAACGCGCCAGGCGCTCGAGCGCACGGACCATGCAGGTGGTCTCGTCCATCACGATCATCGCCCCGGTACCGATCGAGGAGCCGGCCTTCTTGAGCGCGTCGAAGTCCATCGTGATGTCGGCGATCGCGGCGGCCGGGAGCACGTTGACCGACGAGCCGCCGGGTATCACGGCCTTCAACTGGCGTCCCTTCCAGACGCCGCCCGCCAGGGACAAAAGTTCCTTGAAGGGAATGCCGAGCGGCAGCTCGAAATTCCCCGGCTTCTCGACGTGGCCCGACACCGAAAAGATCACCGTGCCGCCCGAGTTCGGCGGCCCGAGACCGGCGAACCAGGCCGGCCCCTTGCGCAGGATCGTCGGCACGGAGGCGAAGCTCTGAGTGTTGTTGACCGTGGTGGGCTTGCCGTACAGGCCGAAGTTCGCCGGAAACGGCGGTTTGAAGCGCGGCTTGCCGGGCTTGCCTTCGAGCGATTCGAGCAGACCGGTCTCCTCGCCGCAGATATAGGCGCCGGCGCCGACGAACGTGTGCAGATCGAAGTCCACGCCGCTTCCGAGGATGTTCCTGCCGAGCAGGCCCGCCGCGTACGCCTCGGCGAGCGCGGCCTCGAAGCGCGGGACGGGTTCGCCCAGGAACTCGCCGCGGATGTAGTTGTACCCGATCGTCGCGGTCATCGCATAGCCGCCGATCGCCATGCCCTCGATGACCGAGTGCGGGTTGAAACGCAGGATGTCCCGATCGTGACAGGTACCGGGCTCGGACTCATCCGAATTGCAGACCACATACTTCTGCACCAGGGAAGAGCGCGGCATGAAGCTCCATTTGACGCCGGTTGGGAACGCGGCGCCGCCGCGGCCGCGCAGCCCCGACGCTTTCACGTCCTCGATGATCTTCTCGCGCGGAGTGCGTTCGCGCAGGATCCGCTCCCAGGCTTGGTAGCCGCCGAAACTGCGGTACCCCTCGAGCGTCCAGGGACGCTCGTACTTCAGCGCCTCGAAGCAGACCTGATTTTGCTCGTAGGCCATCAGCGGCGCCCCTCGCTCATGTGAATTCTTCCGGCATCGTGTGTGTCGTTGATCTGGGTTGATCCAGCATCGTGTCGTTCATCTGAATTCTTCCAGCATCGTGTCGTTGATCTGGGTTGATTCGTGTCGTTCATGTGAGTCGATCCAGGATCGCATCGACCTTTTCCGGCGTGAGATGCTCATGATAGACGTGATCGACCATGAGCATCGGCGCGCCCGTGCATGCGGCCAGGCACTCCTCCTCGCGCTTGAGAAAAATGCGCCCGTCGGGCGTGCTCTCCCCGGTCTTGATGCCGAGCTTCTGCTCGACATGGGCGAGCAGGTCCTCCGCACCACGCAACATGCACGAGATGTTGGTGCAGACCGAGACGTGATGGCGCCCGACCGGGTGGGTCTCGAACATCGAGTAGAAGGTCGCGACCTCGTAGACGTGAATCGGGGGCAGCTCGAGATACGCGGCGACGGCGTCCATGAGCGGCGCGGTCAGAAACCCGCGGTTGTCGTGCTGGGCCGCGTGCAGCGCGGCGATCACGGCCGAGCGCTTGCGGTCGGCCGGAAACTTCGCGACCCAGCGATCGATCTCCTCGCGCACGTGCTGTGACAGCTCCACACTCATCGGTCGATTTCTCCGAACACGATGTCCTGAGTGCCGATCACGGCGACCACGTCGGCCAGCATGTGGCCCTGGACCATTTCGCTCAGGGCTGAGAGGTGGGCAAACCCGGGTGCCCGGACCTTCAGGCGGTACGGTTTGTTGGCGCCGTCCGAGATCAGGTAGACGCCGAGTTCGCCCTTCGGGGCCTCGACCGCCGCATATACCTCGCCCTCGGGCACACAGTAGCCCTCGGTCATCAGTTTGAAATGGTGGATCAGCGACTCCATGTCGCCCTTCATTTCCTCGCGGCGCGGCGGACGCACCTTGCGGTCGTCGATCATGACCGGGCCCGGATTGCTCCTGAGCCAGCTCACGCACTGCTCGACGATGCGGTTCGACTCGCGCAATTCCGCCATGCGCACGAGGTAACGATCGTAGCAGTCCCCGTTCAGACCGACCGGGATGTCGAAATCGACGTCCGGATACGCCGCGTACGGCTGCTTCTTGCGAAGGTCCCACTCGATGCCCGAACCGCGCAGCATCGGGCCCGAGAACCCGAGCTGCAGCGCCCGCTCAGGGCTCACCACGCCGATGTTGACCGTGCGCTGCTTCCAGATCCGGTTGTCGGTGAGCAGGGTTTCATACTCGTCGATGCACGCCGGAAAGCGCCGCGTGAAGTCGGCGATGAAATCGAGCAGACCGCCGCTGCGCCGCTCGTTCTGCCGGCGCGCGTCCTGCTTCGACCGCCATTCGGAGGGTCGGTACTGCGGCATGGAATCGGGCAGATCGCGGTAGACGCCACCCGGACGGTAGTACGTGGCGTGCATCCGGGTTCCGGAGACGGCCTCGTAACAATCCATGAGGTCCTCGCGCTCTCGAAAACAGTACAGGAACACGGTCATCGCGCCGATGTCGAGGGCATGCGAGCCGAGCCACATCAGATGGTTCAGGATGCGCGTGATCTCGTCGAACAGGGTCCTGATAAACTGGGCCCGCGGCGGCGCATCGATCCCGAGCAGCCTCTCGATCGCCATCACATAGGCGTGCTCGTTGCACATCATGGAAACGTAATCGAGGCGGTCCATATAGCCGATCGATTGGTTGAAGGGCTTGGTCTCGGCGAGTTTCTCGGTCGCCCGATGCAGCAGGCCCACGTGCGGATCCGCCTTTTGGATGACCTCTCCGTCCATCTCGAGCACGAGGCGCAGCACGCCGTGGGCGGCAGGGTGCTGCGGTCCGAAATTCATCGTGAAGTTGCGTATCTCGGTCATGACAGGACTTCCACTGGCCGCCTCAAGGTTTGACCGGCGCGGGCTTGGGCGCGGCGCCCGGCGCCCCGCCTTTGGCGGCGTCCGGCGCGACGGGATTCGCTGGGACGGCAGCCGCGGCTGCCGCCCCGCCGCGGTCCACGGGCGCGTTGGTCAACTGGGGGTCATAGCGGTTGTCGCGGCGGATCACCTTGGGCACGAGCACGCGCGGCTCGATCGTCACGGGCTGATAGACCACCCGCCGCTTCTCCGGGTCATAACGAACTTCGACGTGGCCGGAGATCGGAAAATCCTTGCGAAATGGGTGGCCGATGAAACCGTAGTCGGTCAGCAAGCGGCGCAGATCCGGGTGCCCGCGGAACATGACCCCGAACAGATCGAAGGCTTCACGCTCGAACCAGTTCGCCGACGCCCAGACCCCGCAGAGCGAATCGACCATGGGCTGGGCGTCGTCGGGGCAGAACACCCGCAGCCGCAGGCGCTGATTCAGGGTCACGGACAGCAAATGGTAGACGACCGCATAGCGGCGGCCCGGCGGCGGGATGGTCGCGACGACTCCGCTGATGTCTTCGCTGCTCGCGCCCGTACGCGCGACACCTCGGCTGAACCCCGACGTGGTCGCCTGGAAGGTCTTCCATTCGGCGCGCCCAAATTCGAGGTAGTCGACGCCGCAGACGTCCATGAGCATGTCGAACTGGAACTCGGGCGAGTCGCGCAGCCGTGCGGCGACGCCGAGCAGCTGCTCGGCGCCGAGCTCGAAAGTCAGTTCGCCCGCCGTATTCCGGATGAGTGTCAGCCGGTCGGCGAACAGCCGCGCCACGTTCGCGCGCAGCGTCGCCAGCCGGTCGGGCACGCCGCCCTGCACCTCGCTCGCAGCGGCGTTCAATTCGGCACCGCATCGATCATCGAATGATGGCCTTGTTGCGCTTGATCTTGTTCTGCAGCTGGATGATCCCGTAGAGCAGCGCCTCGGCGGTCGGCGGGCAGCCCGGTACGTAGACGTCGACCGGCACGATGCGGTCGCAACCGCGCACCACCGCATACGAATAATGGTAGTAGCCGCCGCCGTTCGCGCATGATCCCATCGAAATCACCCAGCGCGGCTCGGCCATCTGGTCGTAAACCTTGCGCAGCGCCGGTGCCATTTTGTTGACGAGCGTACCGGCAACGATCATGACGTCGGATTGCCGCGGACTCGGCCGGAACACCACGCCGAAGCGGTCGAGATCGTAGCGCGCGGCGCCGGCGTGCATCATCTCGACCGCACAGCAGGCAAGACCGAAGGTCATGGGCCACAGCGAACCGGTGCGCGCCCAATTGACCAGCTTGTCGACGCTGGTGACTTCGAAGCCGCGCGCGGTTCCGGAGCCGGCCGTGGCCGCCTCTAATCCCATTCGAGCGCCCCTTTCTTGTAGTCGTACACGAGCGCCACGACCAGGATCAGCGCGAACCCCAGCATCGCCAGCAGCCCGAACGTACCCGTGACCTGCAGCGAGACCGCCCATGGAAAGAAGAACGCGATCTCCAGATCGAACACGATGAATATGATCGCGACGAGGTAGTAGCGCACGTCGAAGCGCATGCGCGAGTCCTCGAAGGCCTCGAAACCGCATTCGTAGGGAGAGAGCTTTTCGGGATCCGGTCGACGCGGTCCCGCGATCCAGCCAATGGTGAACAGCGCCAGCCCGATGACGGTCGATAAGCCCAGAAATATCAAGATCGGAAGATATTGTCTCAGCATCGTCCGCGTCGTCGAATCGCACAGCAAAGATCGGCCACTAAACCTCCGGTACAGCGCGCCGCGGGGCGGCGCGAAGCACGTAGAACAATGGGATACGAGATGGTGCCGACGGCCGGAGTCGAACCGGCACAGGTTGCCCCACTAGCCCCTCAAACTAGCGCGTCTACCAATTTCGCCACGTCGGCTCGTATCATGCACAGTCAAATCATCAATGCGCGGGCGCAGGCGCCGCAGGCGGCGGGTTCGTCGCTTTGGCGGCGGGCGGCGACGCGGGCGCTGCCGGTTGGCTCGCCGCGGCAGCGGCCGCACGCTCGAGCACGGTCACAGGCTCGCCGGGCGAGCGCGTGCCAAGATACGCTAAGCTCAAGCTCGTGACAAAAAACAAGGCGGCGAACACGGCCGTCAGCCGGGAAAACAGCGTGCTCGTGCCGCGCGCACCGAATACCGTGCCGGACGCCCCCGAGCCGAAACCGGCCCCGGCCTCCGCTCCTTTGCCCCGCTGCAGAAGTACCAGGCCGATGATCATGAGCGCCAGCAACACGTGCACCGCCAGAATGAAGCCACGCAACATAAGATCTTCAGTGCCGATCGGCCGCAGCCGCGCAAATCTCGTAAAATTCCTCGGCAATCAACGACGCGCCGCCCACCAGCCCGCCGTCGACGTCCGGCATCGAGAACAAATCCGTCGCATTGGCCGCCTTGACACTCCCGCCGTACAGAATTCTCAACTGGCCGCCGATGATAGCATTTTGTTCCGCGATGCGGCTGCGCACGAAGGCATGGACGGCCTGAGCCTGGGCCGGCGAGGCGGTGAGCCCCGTACCGATTGCCCAGACCGGCTCGTAGGCGATGATCGCCTGAGCGAAACGCTCGATGCCGTTCATGGCAACGACCGCATCGACTTGACGGGCCACGACGGCCTCGGTTGCATGCCCTTCCCGTTCTTCCAAAGTCTCTCCTACGCACAACACCGGCGTCAATCCGCTGTTCAGCGCGGCCGCGAACTTACGCGCCACGAGGGAATCGTCCTCGTGGTACCAGCGGCGCCGCTCGGAATGTCCCACCAGCACCAGCGAGCAGCCGACGTCCTTGAGCATTGCCGCGGACACTTCCCCGGTAAAGGCTCCGCCCGCTTCCGCGCAGACGTCCTGGGCGCCGAGCGCCACGCCGCCGCCGGCCAGGCTCCGGGCGGCCTCCGCCAGGTAAACGAACGGCGGAAACACGGCAACGTCGATGGGCCATTCGGCCCGCAGCCGCAACTCGAGCTCACTCAGCAGCGCGCCGTTCTGGCGGCGCGAACCATGCATTTTCCAATTCCCCGCCACCATCGGCCGACGCATAGGCACTCCACCTGTGAAGCAATCCACTCTGCGGGACGGCCGCGAAGATTAACAGGCGGGTAACTGCAAGTAAAACGGCCCCCGGGGCCGTCACCGGCGCAGCGCCGCCGACTCGACCACGGCGGCGATCTCGCGCGCACCCTGTTTCACGAGCGTGGCATCGTCACCCTCCACCATCACGCGAATCACGGGCTCCGTGCCGGAAGCGCGCAGCACGATGCGGCCACGGCCCTTGAAGCGCCGCTCGAGTGCGTCGGCCGCGGCGAGCACGCTGGGTTCGGTGAGCGGATCGAAGCGCTGGGCGACCCTGACGTTGAGCAGGACATGCGGGTATTTCGGCATCGCCGCCGCCAGCTCCGCGAGCCCCGCGCCCGAGCGGCGCATGATACCGAGAACCTGCAGCGCACAGATCATGCCGTCGCCCGTCGTGGTCTTGTCGAGGCACAGAATGTGCCCGGAGGTCTCCCCGCCGAGCGTGCCGCCGTTCTCGTTGAGCATCGCCAGCACATGGCGGTCGCCCACCTGGGCGCGTTTGAATTCGATGCCGCGCTCGGCCAGCGACTGTTCGAGCCCGAGGTTGCTCATCACGGTGCCGACGACGGGGCCGCGCAGTTCCCCGGCCGCGTGCCGTGCCGTGGCGAGAATGAACAAGAGCTGATCGCCGTCGACGATGCGGCCCAGCGCATCGACCATGAGCACGCGATCGCCGTCGCCGTCGAGCGCGATGCCGACGTGCGCGCGCACCCCCGGAACCGTGAGCTGCAACAGCTCGGGCGCCGTCGATCCGCAGCTGTCGTTGATGTTGCGTCCGTTCGGGGAACAGCCGATCGGCACGATGTCGGCGCCGAGATCGGCGAGCACGCGCGGCGCGACCTTGTAGCCTGCGCCATTGGCGCAGTCGACGACGATCTTGCAGCCCGCGAGGGTCATGCCGGCCGGCAGCGTCGAGGCGCAAAATTCCTGGTACTGCGTGCGGCTGCGATCGATGCGGGTCGCCCGCCCGAGGTGCTGCGACTCCTGGGTCACGACAGGTTCGTCGATGAGTTCCTCGATGCGGCTTTCCACCTCGTCCGACAGCTTGCTGCCCAGGGAATCGAAAAACTTGATGCCGTTGTCCTGGTAGGCATTATGTGAAGCACTGATGACCACACCGAAGCTGCAACCCAGGCGTTGCGTCATGTAGGCGATGCCGGGCGTCGGCAGCGGACCGATCAACATGACATCCACGCCGGCCGCCACGAAGCCGGCCTCGAGCGCGGATTCGAACAAATAGCCGGAGAGTCGCGTGTCCTTGCCGATCAGCACACGGCCGCCGTGCGGGGCCAGGACACGCGCCGCAGCACTCGCGAGGCGCAGCGCGAAATCCACCGTCATCGGACTCTGTCCGACCCGGCCACGCACCCCGTCGGTTCCGAAGTATTTTGTCATCGTGATCGTTGAGTCATCGTCGTTCTCCGGCCATACCGAACGCCGTCTGTTAGCCCCGTGCCCCGAGTGGCGGGACGATCTCGTTTCCTTCGAGGCCGGGTGTCATCACGGCCGCAAGGCAGCGCAGCACATCGGCGGTCGGTCCGACGTCGTGAGTCCGCACGAGACTCACTCCTTTGCCGACTGCATAGGCAGCCAGTCCGAGACCTCCATAGAGACGCTCCGCCACGGGCCGTCCCCCGAGGAGGTCGCCGATCAGACCCTTGCGCGAGAGGCCAATCAGGCGCGGGCAGGAGAGGTCGGCAAACCGCGGCAGTCGCCGCAAGAGCGCGACATTGTGAGCCCGGGTCTTGCCGAAGCCGATGCCCGGATCGACGACGATGGCGGCCGCATCGATCCCCGCGGCCATGCTCGCAGCACGCTCGGCGCGGAGGAAGTCGAAGACTTCCTCGACCACGTCCCGATACTGTGGCCGGGTCTGCATGGTACGCGGCTCGCCCTGCATGTGCATGAGGCAGACGCCCACACCTGCGGACGCCGCCCAGGCTTTGGCGCCGTCCGCGCGCAGCGCGCGAACATCGTTGACGATGCAGGCGCCTGCCGCGACCGCGGCCTGCATGACGGCGAGCTTGCTGGTGTCGACCGATACCGCCACATCCATCCGCGCGGTGATGCGTTCGATCACGGGGACTACGCGGTCGATCTCCTGCTGCAGCGGCACGTCCGCGGCCCCGGGGCGCGTCGACTCACCGCCGACATCGATGATGGCGGCGCCCTCGGCCACCAGCGTGGCCGCACGCGCGAGCGCGGCATCGACGTTGAGATGGCGGCCGCCGTCCGAAAACGAGTCGGGGGTGACGTTCAAGATGCCCATGACCTGCGGCAACCGCAGGTCCAGGGACCGGTCACGACAGCGCCAGAGCGTCATGGCCGAGAGCGTCATGTCCGAGAGCGTCACTCGGGATGCCTGCCGCCTCCTGCCTCCTGGCAGCCCGGTGCGCGCCGGGGGAAGGAGCGGACCCGCGACGTGACGCGCCGCAGGCAGCTAGTGTTGACCCGCCGGACTGACGAGCGGCGTCGTGGGTTTTTCCGCCGACGGTCCACGCGGCGTCGGCGTCGGCGTATCGTCCCAGTCGCGGGGCGGACGCGGCACCTTGCCTTCCATGATGTCCCTGATCTGTTCTTCGTCGATGGTCTCGTATTTGATCAGGGCGTCGGACATGGCCTGGAGCTTGTCCATGTTGGTCTGGATGATCGTATAGGCGCGCTGGTAATTGCTGTCGATGACCTTGCGGACTTCCTCATCGATGACATGGGCCGTCACGTCGGACACTTGCTTGTGCTGCGTCACGCTCCGGCCGAGGAATACCTCCCCGGACTCCTCGCTGTAGGTCTGCGGACCCAAGCGATCGGACAAGCCCCAGCGGGTGACCATGTTGCGTGCGAGTTCGGTAGCCCGCTCGATGTCGTTCGACGCGCCGGTCGTGACCGCATCGGCCCCGAACACGAGTTCCTCCGCCACTCGGCCGCCGAACAAGGTTGCAATGCGGCTCTCGAGCTGGCGCTTGCTCGTGCTGTAGCGATCGGCCTCAGGCAGGAACATCGTCACGCCGAGGGCGCGGCCGCGCGGAATGATCGTGACCTTGTAGACCGGGTCATGCTCGGGAACGCTCAGGCCCACGATCGCGTGACCGGCCTCGTGATAGGCGGTGTTGCGCTTCTCGGACTCGGTCATGACCATGGAACGCCGTTCGGCACCCATCATGATCTTGTCCTTGGCGCGTTCGAACTCCTCCATGGTCACGGACCGCTTGTTGCCGCGCGCTGCGAACAAGGCGGCCTCGTTCACGAGATTGGCGAGATCGGCGCCCGAGAACCCCGGCGTGCCGCGCGCAATCACGGCCGGCTTGACGTTGTCGCCGAGTGGCACCTTGCGCATGTGCACCTTGAGGATCTGTTCGCGGCCGCGCACATCGGGCAGCGGCACGACGACCTGACGGTCGAATCGGCCCGGTCGCAGCAGCGCCGGATCGAGCACGTCGGGCCGGTTCGTGGCGGCGATCACGATGATGCCCTCGTTGCCCTCGAAGCCATCCATCTCGACGAGCAGCTGATTCAAGGTCTGTTCGCGCTCGTCGTGGCCCCCGCCCAAACCGGCGCCCCGGTGACGGCCCACGGCGTCGATTTCGTCGATGAAGATGATGCAGGGCGCGTGTTTCTTGGCCTGTTCGAACATGTCGCGCACGCGGGACGCGCCCACGCCGACGAACATTTCCACGAAATCGGAACCGGAAATCGTGAAGAACGGCACCTTGGCTTCGCCGGCGATCGCGCGCGCGAGCAAGGTCTTGCCGGTGCCGGGCGAGCCGACCATGAGCACGCCCTTCGGAATCTTGCCGCCAAGCTTCTGGAACTTGCCGGGATCTTTCAGGAAATCGACGATTTCGACAACTTCCTGTTTGGCCTCCTCGACGCCCGCCACATCGGCAAACGTGATGTTGACCTGGTCCTCGCCGAGCAGCCGCGCCCGGCTCTTGCCGAAGGACATCGCCCCCCGCCCGCCGGAGGCACCCTGCATCTGGCGCATGAAGTAGGCCCAGAACCCGATCAGGATCAGGATCGGAAAGGCGGAGATGAGCAGTTGCAGGATCACCGACTG
>Ga0116229_10014142_pt1 | contig 11132 bp, 13 predicted proteins | sample S1TSphgellanicum_3_FD_87313 | JGI IMG/M metagenome (GOLD analysis project Ga0116229, IMG submission 87313) | Host-associated microbial communities from peat moss isolated from Minnesota, USA - S1T2_Fc - Sphagnum magellanicum MG | ecosystem: Host-associated > Plants > Peat moss > Unclassified... | reverse complement strand
CCACAACTAACAAGGTTGGCATCAAAGGATATGCAACTAGGAGACATTTTTGTGCCTAAGGGCTTAATCTTGGAAATTCCAGTTCTTCATATGCACCATGATCCTAAACTATGGGGAGAGAATATGATGGAGTTTGATCCCAACAGGTTTGCGAAAGGTGTGTCAAAAGCTTGTCAACATTAACAAAGTTTCATACCCTTTGCTTTTGGGCCCCGAAATTGCCTTGGCCAAAACTTTTCCTTAATGGAATCAAAAGTTGTAATTGCTAGTGTGTTGTCACGTTTCCAACTTTCAGTTTCTCCAAGTTACAAACATTGTCCAGTAAATCTTTTTCTTCACAGCCCAAAATTTGGTGTACAACTCATTATAAAAAGCTTGAAACCTAGTCAAACCTCATAATGGATATGCTCCAAATACATATATGTAACATCCATTTTATAATATAATGATTAGCTCTATAATGCAATTACAATAGTATGTCTATATTTTGGTATGAAGAACATTGATGTTGAAAATATGGAAAGTTATTTAACATTTTACAAATTTGGTTTGACATGTTATAAACTTGCACTATGTTGTGAAACAATTATGTGCGTGACACATGTTTTTGAAATTAATTACAATGAAGTCTTTGCAAATGGTTTGTTCAAAATAAATTCTTGAGAATTAGTTAAACTATGTTTTTTTATGTTGATTCCATTGTTAATTTTGCAAGTCAATGTTGGAACAATTTTTGAAGCAAGGGATAGAGGCCCCATGGTAACATGTGAAATAGGTGTAATATAACTTTAAGTTTTTAAGCATTTGTAATAACGTCTTTCATTATGCACACAATTTTGATCTCATGAGTGGTGTGATTTATGTTATTATTGAAGTGTTATTGACGATCCTTCACAAGAAGTCTTAATAAAATTGGGCTACATGTGAGAGACAAAACAATTTTTTTATTGAAACCTTGCTATGTGTTTGAACATATAGTTTTAAATGGTGATTTCAACCTTATTTTCTTCCAATTATGGTGAATTTGAGGACTTTTCCCCCATAGAATCCTTTGTACAAATGTGAAACCATTTTTTATAATTAGTTATAAATTATTTCACCTTGTTAGGTAGTAATTACCATTTAAATTTTTTTATCCCTATAGCTTTCCTATTTCACTTGTGTAGATATTATTTCATAAGTGTCAATTAGTTTATATGGTAATTAAATACTAGTTGTATTAATCGATAGTTAGTTTACATTTGAGTTATTTTATCAAGACATGAATGTTTATCATTGATTAGAAAAACGACTAGAATTGAAGATCAACCATTGATTTCGGTCTAGGTTGCTTAGAATCAAGTTTGATTTTTGAAACCAAACTATTAAATTATGAATATTGGTTATTAATAAAATTTTAAATATTTATTTCTTGTTCTATTTTATTCATTCAATGGAATTACATCAAGAGCATGTACATTGAATCTTAGTCTGTAGAATTCCACACTAACATTTGGTGACCACACATATTTTAATACACCAATTGAACCAACTACTCCTCAATTATAAATTTGAACAATAGAATCACAAATTTGGAAAAATTATAGGAGTCTAAAAAGGAAGCATAGGACACAATATTATTGAGTAAATGGATTTGAGTAGTATGTCATTTAACCTAAACAACTCCAAATAACTCGACAACAATTCCAATTTGGGGATCTTATTTTATGATTCCTTCAATTGAACAACTTGTTATTATTTATCACCATCATTTTTATGGAGCTATCACCTTTTATGGAAATAAATAATGCATGAGGAACCGCAATGATATTCAATACGTTATGTTTTACACCTTTATGCCACATCATTGTTTCTTTTCCTAGAAAGTTCTAAGATATTTGTTTATGGCATTATTATTTTGTTGTGTGCATGTTTTTAATTTTCTCCAATAGAAACCTGAATGAGGAAAGCTACATTGAAATTCTTCAACACCAAGGTCACAAGTGCAAAGCCAAGAAAAGAAAACAAAAAAAAGAATTCTAACATCATAACCAAAATCAAACAATACCTGCAGATTTTCATGAATTACTGAAAGAAATAGTTTCAAACATTTCACCTCTTGCATTTCAAATTCTTTAAATTATAGCGAGTTAGTTTTAAAAAGAAATGCATATTGTTATAATTTTTTTGCATCATGCAATGCTACAAGTTCCACCCATATGAATTAATCTTTTGAATTCAAAACAAGTGTTAGAACTTGCACCAATTCCATAAACTTCAACTATTCCAACTTAGAACCACCAAACTTCAAGTCAATTGCACTACATGATGGTTTATTCTAACGCAAATGCAAAGGAGATTCATCATCAAATGGACATACCAAACAACAACAAACTACGTCTCAAGGTTTGTTTAAGGTAAAATGGCACTCACCATGCCACAATTTGATTACAACATTCCTTTGTACTTGTAAGCATTTTGATGACCACATAATATTCAAAAAAATTGTTCGTAATAAATTGATCATAATTAATCTACAAGTTTTCGTTATTATTTTTTCAAATATCTTACACAAGCATGGTTGATAAAAAATCAATCCCAAGGCTTGAAATCAATAAGATGTTGGAGGGGATCATTGGCAATAATGCATATGCCAACACCAATGAGTGAAGTTGATTGATTACATTGAATTGTGGCCATGGCAAATCAACACCATTCTACAATTTGTGCATTAAAAGGATGGACTAGCAAATTTTAGATTTTCAAAGTTGGAGCTAGACAAAGGATAAACTAGAATAGTAGAATGTTAATTCATTTGGAATTGAGGTGATTTGGTGGTAGTAACATTAGGAAAAGGTTGCTAAAATGTTGGTAAACCAAACCAAGAAGAAAGATATCTTTTATGATGTACTTGTCTTCGACACTCTATTTAGTAGAAGTGAAATTTAATTTCCTGCAAAATATTTCACACTACTGTAACAACATATTTACATTTGCCATGTTTATGTTCATTATTTTTATCTTTAGTTTCAACAAACTTAACATTACAATTCATTCCAACATTATATTCATGGTTATGGCATATAACCAAAATATGCACTTTAGAATACATTGTTAAAAAACTCTAGAAACAAGATATACAATTCATTTCATCATAATCTAACACTACAAAAAATTCACACAAAAGATGAACATAGAATTCAATGTAGAAATCTGTGCTTCTTTATATTATCGAAAACATCAATCTAAATTACAATGTAATCCCACGTTTTGTTGAAAAAAAATCCCAAAACAACATTTAAAATTTGTTTTATATTAAAATAGAGTTTGTGGTTTTCTATCGCACGTACCTCTAGTTCTTCCTATTTTTTTCTAAAAAAATTTTTTTTGTCTCATCTTCTTTTCTAGAACTCTCCCCCTTTTTGAACCATCCCGAAGTCACGTCATTATGATCCAAAACAACAAGAATTCAAAATTCAAACTAACAAAGTTATTTAATTAATCCCTATTTTAATTGCCTTGTTCATCCCGAATCAGATACTTAGCTTACCCCCTTGTACTTTGGATTCCGTCCCTAAAATCCTTGTAAAATGATAGAAATGAAACGATAATATTTTATATCCTTGTAAACATCTATTTCCCCTACCATTGTGTTGTAATCCCAATTTACACCAAAACCAATGGTTTTACATCTAAGTTTTGCTCTGCATTTCCAATCTCCTCCCCCACTAATTCAATTTGTGGTTCGATGTCCAAATGTTGTATCTTGGATATCTCTTTTTCTGGTGCTAGAAAAGCCTCCACCTTTTCTTGTTCCTGAATTCCCTCTAGATTTTTTTCTTCCTGACCCCCTCCTTTAAGGTCCTATGGTATCTTTGGCTATACCTCCTCTTCATGAGCTGTTCCACTTTTGAAGTCCTGTGATTCTATAATCTATACTTCCTACTCCTGACCTATCCCATTGGTCCTTGCTTTGTTTTTTCATCATGACCTAATACCTATGTACTTGTTGGATTATCACAAATGAAATTTGAAAAATTATTTTGATAAGCTTTTAACTTGTACTTTAAAATTCTGTCATCAGCTTTATACTAAGTCATATTCTTCTCCAACTCCTTTGTAAAATATTCCTTTGCAACCTCCCACCCTTCTTTAGATTCTGGCTCAAAGTCCTTCATCTTCTTTTTCATCGTCATCAATGTATAGTACTACAACATATATTCATAATCCTTTAGGCTTTTCTTAATAATAGTTGGATCCAAACTCTTCTTTTGTTCCTATGCCTTCACCAAATGTGCTTGCAAGTGCTGCAAAGTTCTCTAGTACTTCGTCTTGTCCTTCATGAACTTCTCTCTTTCTGCTTGTGTTGTCTTTCTTCTAAGCTCCTCAAACTACAATAGAGATACATTATTTAGATTTATCAATTCCAAACATGTCAGAACATTTTCCTTCTCCTTCTTTTATTTAGTCAGTGCTTTCACCTAACTATCCAAAGCCTCAAGTTATTTTTTATGAAGAAAAAGTGCTTTTGTCCACTTCCTCTTTGTGGTTTCCCAAATTTCATCCTTTTGCCATAAATTTCGTAGTTCTTCATCTTGTGATTTCAAAAATGTTGTGCTACCCTTTAGCTCTTCATTTTCGTCTTGTAGTTTCTTAATGAGTATTTTGTTTTTGCTCAGCTTCTGCCATATTCTTCCTCCAGATTTCCGCATTATGTTTATACCCCTTTTGGAATTCTATTTCTTTATCCAATTCCTCTTATAAGACTTCATTCTCCTTCTCCCCCATAACCAATCTATTTTTCAAAATGTTTACTTCTAGAGTCTAATTTCCCATATTTAGACTCACAACTACCATGGTTTGAAATAACTCAACTGCCTTATTAGCTTTCATTACTTTTGTAGCTACCTCCTCAATAGACTTTGGTGTACTTATTTGTATTGTAAGATCTCTAGATCCTTTTGCAGATGATCCTAGCTCATGTACCATTCTTTTCCCCATTTCAAATTCAAATGGGGATCCTTTTGTAGATTATGGCCTACTAGGTGGTACATGTGGTTCTACTGGTCTAAACTCTTCAAAAACAAATTGTGTCGCCACTTTCTCCGTCTACAATTTAGTAATCTATAGACCTTCCTATGTCTATTGTTTTACTACTACAAATGTTGTTGTAAATGTTGAAAATGTTTTGGACTTGTAGTGATCTCCATATAATCTTCACATACATCCCCTTCAAAGTGCAAATGTTCCTCACCTTCTGGAAACCTGATGTCATGTTCCCTCTTAACTTCTTGGCTATGTTCTTGCAACTATTTCTCTTGTGTTGTGATATCATCTGTGGTATCTCCTGCATTTGCTCCCTTGGCTATCTCTCTTGTGGAAATGTCATCTGTGGTATTGATGCAATTTGTTTAATCGATTGGACCACTAGTGGCACTACCCTTACCATTGTTGGTATTATAGATGGTTCCACTCTGCCCCTCATCGTTTTTTGTGCCCTCAAATCTGTACTCTTCTGTTCCCTCTTCACTTTTGAACTTGAGGCTCTTCCTTCCTCAACTTTGTTCTTCCTCTTGAAAGCACTTCTTGGAAAGTCTGTTGCAGCCTTCTTTTTATTTTATAGTGTTATTTTCATTTCCTCCCTATTTCTTTTAACCTTGGCTAGTGGTTTTTGTGGATTGTCCTTTTGATGCGCAAATAAATATTGAAAGGTTTTTGCCAATACCAAGGCAGATTGACAAGTATCTTTCTTATCCCCCTTATTCTCCTTAACATACTTATACCACCTATCGAGTTCACTACACTGACTATTGAGGATAATCTATGCCCAATTTACTTGAGACCCCTTTTTTGCTATCACCAATGTAATAGCATTTTTGTTGCAAAAATATTGCACCTTCTCCCTCTAATAAATGACAAATATAATGGTAGGATATTTGACAGAGTATGGTAGACCTAGACTTTTTGCATTCCATTGATCTGCAAAAAAATTTGCAGGTGCAAGTCTATAATTCTATAAAGTTTGAATTTCTAACGACCTACTGACCTTTCCTTTCGGTTTTTCTACATACCCTTATGCACACACTCCCAAAACATCTATAATAAGATGTTTATTAATAACATACACCTTATCCTTATGCCCAAAGTAGATATCTATCCCCTTGATCAAGAATGTGTTCGGAAATTCCAACATTACATCAAGCATTGGTGCTTCCCACCCCATTAAAAAAAAAGGCACAAGCCCTACTTTAGAAGCCCAGTCTTCTTCCGCAGTAATATCCTTCCAGTTCTCCATTCGCTCTATACAGTAAACTCTCTCTAAACTAATATCCTTGGGACCAGCCGAAAGATATTAGTTTATGGAGGATATTAGTTTACACAAATTAGATTAAGTATGAAGCCCGCCACGGGCCTGTGCCCGCATATTAGTTTAGAGAGAATATTAATTTACACAGTATTAGTTTAGAGAGAGTTTACTGTATGTTTGTCATAGTTTTGTTTCATTTGTGTCCACATGAAATGCTTAAGATTTGGAGTTTTAATACCTTTCTCTAGAAGTGTAACTATATCCAATATTGCGTGTCTTCTCTTTTCTATCTTTTTCACTTCACCCTCCTCCATCTTCATCAGCCTTCATTGTGCTTATGCCATTGTCTTCACCTCTATGGCTTGTTGTGTGTTCAACTACACTTTTATGAATAATTATTCTTCATGCGTAATAATGTTTTCTTCCTTTGCATCCTTTTGTACTATCTATGCCTCCACAAAATGATGTTCCTCAGCTTCGTTTTCCCGTCGATTCTTTAATGCACATTAGATCTATTGATGCAGTTCCTAGTTTTGTCTACCCTCTTACACGCCAATGTCATATATTTCTATGTAAAAATTCAACTGCAGATGTTCCAGTTGTATCTATGTCATGAATTATTGTTTGCACAAACTATATCTTCACATTATATGCTTTCCCTTTTGCACATTCCGAAGATGATGATGAATGTGATGGCGACATGGCACACCCCCACATTCCTTCAAAGACTCAAATGAGAGTTTGAAAGTGAAAACAATAGAAGAAGGAGTTGGGGTATGTTCCTTAATTCGTAGCACTTCGGGGGTAGAAGGGCGCACTAGAGCTTCAAGATGGGGACTAGGACGAATGACAAGTGGGTCAATTATTCACACGGACTTGCACAAACCAAATAAGAAGTTGGTTAGTGTGTAGTTAGAACATTTATGATGCACGAATGAGTCATGGCCATACATAGATTCAAAAGATTCCCCACAACTCGGATTTGGGGGGGGGAAAGCCATCACCTTCCCCCTTATAGTATTTTCTATGATTAGCCACGGGGGCTGCATCCAAATATCATTTTGTCCCGAAACTCCAAAGTTGGGAGTCTCGAAATTTTCGAAATTAGAATTCCTGCCATTTTGGAAGGCCATAACTTCTTGTGAAGACTTCCGATTAAAATGAAGTCTAAATTAAAATTGTAGCCATCATTGATAACTTTGGTGATATGTGGCACGCAACTTGCACACACGTATTTCAAGGCGATTTTCGACTTTTAGTGGGTGGGAGTCAAAGTGGCACATTGATTTTCGGCCCTTCTTTTGGCCATAACTTGTGTTTTAAGTACTCAAATGGGTCATGTGAGGCCATTTCAGACTATTAAGTTTTAGGAGATTTCTAATGATGTAAAGAACTTTTTGATCTAATGAATTTTGACGCTTGAAATACCTCTTTGAAGATTCAAGACTCCATAGAGGTTTCGTATCCCAAAGTGAGAGTCCATTTGGGAGTGTGTGGGTTCAATCCCTCACAGTCCTAGGAGTGCAAATGTGACTCCCAGGTTGCACTCTCAACTTGCACCTTTTTATGTCTTTACTTTGGTCACAAGCTTAAGGCTAGGGTCATGACACGACCTTACAATCAATGATTAGATATTCAACATTCTTCTTTCTATTCTTCTCAACTCCTCTTCTATTTATGTTTTTCTTAACATTTCCACTTCCTCCTCATGCCTTCGTCTATGCTCACTTCTATGCACTTCTTTTTCCCTTGCTATTTGTTTTAGTTTTTCAATTACATTTTTTGCATTCATATTGCTATGAAGTCCAAAACTTCGAAAATGTGCACAATTTCCAACAACAAACGCAAACTATTTTCGACGGTTACTTCGTTTTTTCTTGTCCTTGAACATCTTGCCTATCACATTCATTTTTTTTCATTTGCTCATCGTCTTTTAATTAATGCATGATCTTTGAAATTAATACGACCCATCACTACAAGTCTATGTGTCTTTTGTACTACCATGTGGAAGCACTTAACATCATCATTATGAATGAACATCATAGATTTCATCTTTTGATTACTCCATATCCATAATCGCCTTACATTATCTGTATTAATCCCACTTCGTTTACCCTATACACCTTCTATTAACTATGAAAACACATCTAATGATTGTACCAAGTTTTTGGTTGACCATGCCCATAATTCTAATGATTGTGCGAGTACTCCTGATGACCAAACGAATATTGTTGCTAATTCATCTAATATGCCTGACATATCATCTGTAGATTTCTACATCCCAAATCCCGTACTGTTGCAATTATTGTTCTTTTGGAGATCAAAAATAAAGATTGTGTTCACCATTGAATCTACAATCTATTATTTATCTTCATCATTCTTTAACTATGGTTTTTATAGTTGAAATCCTTCATCATCTTCCTGTGTGTCAAAATTCGCGTCCTAAATTCCACTTGCACTCCTTTCCCAATATATTAACATTTATTGTTTTTTTTTTGAACTTCAAATTCCATGTATTTATAAGGTTTGAGCTTATTCACGTTGACCAACACAAGTTAGTTTCAAACTTTTCAATGGTCACCAATAACACAATGTTATTTGGCAACACATACTATAGTTTATATGGTCCAAACCATTTCTTAGTAAACTTCCCTACATGTGATTTAATGCCCTTTGGAAACCACATAACATAATCACCAAAACTAAACTATTTTTCCAGATGTTTTTTTTGGCTGCATAATGTTATATTCACTATTGAATTCTTGGAGTTTCTACAGCCTGCATTTTAGCTTCTTGCAACTTCTCAAGCTTTATAATTCTACTAGTTAAAATTTTCAGTAGAGTACTATCTCTCTCATCTCCACCAACAATTGGAATGATGTACTTCGTGGGCATTAATGAATGTTATCCATAAAATAATTGACATGGTGTATACCCCTGTTGTTACTTTGTATGCAATTTTGCATGAAAATAACACTGTAGATAGATACTCATCCCAATTTATTCTATTATCATTAGCTAACTTGGTTAACAATGTCTTAAGTACCTTGTTAGTAAACTCAACATGCCCATTCCCTCAAGGATAAGTTGCAAAATTCACATGTTTCATCAAAAAATGATCTATCAAATACTTGATGGCATCATTAATAAAATGAACTCCTTAATTTGTGATTGCAGTCAAAGGACATCCAAACATGGTTAATATGCATTCATACAAAAATTTTATTGTGACTATTGTTGTATTAGTTCCTAATGCTCTTGCTTCCACCCACTTAGTAGCATAGTCTGTGGTAACAAGAATATATTTGTTCCTTGTATATCTCCCTGTTGGCTTAATTGGCCCCATAAAATCAAGTCCCCATTTCATAAATGGTTTTTCTAGAAGACTTGTGACTAACTTTGCAAGACTTTGAGTTGCCAATCCTCTTGTTCTTTGACATGCATCACAAGATTTGTAGTAATCATGCACATCCCTGTACGTAGTTGGCCACGGGTATCCAAATCCAATATCTTCCTTTACGTTATTTCCATTACAAAATGCCTTCCTAAAGGTCTTTCATGTAATTCTTTCATCACCATCTATGCTTATGTTGTTGTCAAACATCATCGCAATATGTTATTTTGGCCCATTCTATACAATTCACCATTCTTTAATGTAAAAGGTTTAGGTCTCTTGACCAATTTTTATTTTTGTTGCATCGATAACTTGCCTTCAATCTATCCTATTTTTAAAAATTCTTTTACATCATTTAGCCACTCAAGCCCTGTATAAAACAAACTTGCATCTATGGTTTGATTAGGCACATTGGTGGGTTTTGTACTATCCGGTAATTTTGGTAATGCATGTGCAACTACATGAATCATGCTTGGTTTATACACTATTATGAAATCAATTCGAGGAATAATAACAACCATCTAGTTATTTTCCCTGAAACTTGTGGTTTGTTGACCAAATAGACCAATGCCATATGATCTACATAAAAAACAAACTTATTGCCCAACAAATAATGTCTGAACTTATGCAAAGAAAAAACCATTATTAAAGCTTCCCTCTCTATTGTGCTATAATTTTGTTCTGCTATGTTAGAAGCCTAGAAACATACACTATTAGTTGATTCCTATTCCCGAATACGTTTTAAGACAACATAGCCCCCACAGCTAATAAAGATGCATCTATATGAACATGAAATTCCACTTGCTAGTTTGGTGATATCAATATCGGTGCTTCAATATACTTTTGTTTAATAAATTCCCAAGCCTTTTGACATTCCTTTGTCCAAAGAAAAGTTTGTCTTTCTGGTCAATTTAGAGATAGGTGCCATAATTGTAGTAAATTTTTTTATAAAACATTTGTAAAACTATGCCATCCCATTGAATATTTGAATTTGCTGCGGATTCTTAAGCAATGGCATGTTTAGGATTACTTGTATTTTCTTTGGATTTGGTAGTTTTTCTTCCTTAAAACCAATAAAACCCAAGATCATCATGTCACTATACATCGTAAATTCATCCAAAAAAATCTTCATAAAATTGTCCAAATATTTTTTGAATGCTTTGGTCATAGCTTTATGATATGTTGGAGGTTCATTTTTAATTCCAATGGCATCACCTTGCATACAAAAGCCCCCCAATCTATGATAAATGCAGTCTTGTATCTATCCTCTCGAGTTAAAAATATTTGATGATATCATGAATATCCATCTAAGAAGGAATATCTTTCATACCTTGCTATTGTGTTCCACATTTCATATGTGAAAGGTAATGGATATGGATCCATATTTGTGGTAACATTTAGTTTCTGAAATCTATACAAATTTTTATCTTGCCATTTTTCTTGGGTACTATT
>Ga0116229_10014140_pt1 | contig 11136 bp, 8 predicted proteins | sample S1TSphgellanicum_3_FD_87313 | JGI IMG/M metagenome (GOLD analysis project Ga0116229, IMG submission 87313) | Host-associated microbial communities from peat moss isolated from Minnesota, USA - S1T2_Fc - Sphagnum magellanicum MG | ecosystem: Host-associated > Plants > Peat moss > Unclassified... | reverse complement strand
GTCGAACCTGCCGCATATACGCTGTATCCCCAAGAAGGCGGCGACTGCAAAAACGTGGCTATGTAGATATTCGACTGGGGGTCAAAGGCCAGGTCTGCAGCCGCGTTCGGAGCAGCCGGTAGGGTGAGAATTCCCGACGGAGCTACGTTCCCAGTCGAACCTGGCGCATAAAAGTCGACCTGGCTCTGAGTATCGGAATTGACTAAGACCGCAAGATTGCCGTTGGGGTCGATTCTGATTTCGGCGATCGACGGGGTTTTGCCGGCAGGCGAAGCAACATTTAGCGTGGCGTCAGGCTTGGTTGCTGCGATGCCTTTGACTATCGGGTATTCAAAGACTTGGGGCGTCTGCTGCGGCGCGCTCGAGATATACAGATGACGGACGTCGAACTGTGAGCTTTTGACAGATGCTACCGTACGTCGAGCGAGGGATGGCTCCGTCTGTATGCCGGTGTTCGTTACGCTACCGCACCCGGTAACGAACTGAGCGTAAAGCAAGCCGGCTAAAGCCGTGAACGGTCGCATCCTCATACCTATATTGGTGCGCATCGTCGTTTGCGGACCATTGGATTCCAGGTTCGCGCGTCGCGAGCCACCGAATGCGGCTCCGCGCTTAGTTGTCGCCGGTGCTCCAGTAGGAGTAGTCCGGGGATGAATCGACTTTGACGCCGGGGCCGAAGGAGAAGGGGGAGAGGCCGTTCTGATCGCGCCACTCGGCGAGACGCTGCTCGTCCTGGTAGGTCAAGCGCGAGATCTGATGGATGAAGGCGCGGCCCATTTCGAGTGACGGCAGGCCGGTGGTCATGACCGCGATGACGTACGGGCCGTTGTCGGCGTAGACGATGCCGGCGTCGTTGAGCGTATCGTAGAGCGAGCCGGTCTTGTGCGCGATCGTCACGCCGGGCAGCGGCGCGGGGAGCAGCGAGTTGAACTCGTTGCCTTCCAAAATCGTTACCATCTCGTTCGATGACCATTCGTCGATCAGTTGCCGGCGCGCCATCATCGCCAGAAGATGGACGAGATCGTCGGGCGAGGTGCGCAGTTCGTTGCGAATCGACCAGCCTTCGGTGCGGACGTCGTCCTTCAGCCGCGTGTGTTCGAGTCCCAGATCGAGCATCGTGCTGTTGATCGCGTGCAACCCGACCAACCGGATGAGCATGTTCGTCGCGGTGTTGTCGCTGATGTCGATCATCTTGTCGAGCAAGGTCGACACGTCGTACGTGGTGCCGGCGGGCGCGTCGCACAGCTCGCCGGAACCCCAGTCCTTATCGCGCGCGAGCAGCGTCATGCGGTGGGTCAAATCGAATCGTCCGTTCGCGAGCTCGCGAAAGACCGCAACCATCACCGGAACTTTGATCGTCGAAGCGGCCGGCATGCTGCTGCCGGCGTTGAAGCCGACGCGATAGCCGGTGCTCAAGTCGAGGACTTCGAGGGCGTCGGAGGCAGGCAGCCGCGAGGCGAGCCGGCGGACGTTGTCGCTGAGTTGCTCCAGGGGCGCGGGAAGCGCGGCGGCGCGGCCGGCCGAGCCGAGCACGAGCACGGCAATCGCAACCAGTATCGCCGATCGTCGCAACATGGATGGGCGTTCGCACGCGAGGCGCAGTATCTCCTCCTTATTGCGGCGAACGCGGATGAGCGTATGGAAGCGAAGGACTTGACCGCCGGTCCGCCGCGGCGTTGGAGCGAATCGCTGGGCGGCATCATGTGGCTGCCGCGGCTGATCGATAAGGCGCGCGCCGCCCTGAACGGGACGCTCGGTTCCTATCTCTACGGGCAGAGTCCGATGGATAAAGGGCTCCTCGATCAACTCGGGCTGAGCCATCGCGCCTTCGCGGTGATCGTCAAGAACGCGCCCGACGACGAGGCGGTGCTTGCCGCGCTGGTCGCCCACGACGCTGCGGCGGTCGAGCGGGCGCGCGCGTGGACGCAGCGCGAACTCCCCCACCGCCATCGCATGTTTCTGTCCATCATCGATTACGACGACGGGCGTGTCGGCGGGCCGAAGTTCCTGTGGCGCATCGCCAACGCCGGCGGCAATCTCTTTACGGCGATCATCAAAGCCCTGATGCCATCCAATGCCGTCCAGCGCGCGCGCGAGGAGTAATGCCGCGGCGTAACCCATGGGGGTGGATGACCGACGAGCGCGTGACGTACGCGCTCAAGTTGTTGATGGTGCTCGTCCTGGCCGCCTACCTCGGGCAGTACCTCATCGGCTTCTTCGCGCGTATCAAGGGCATCGTCTACATCCTGATCGGCGCGGTCTTCCTCGCCTACCTCATCTATCCGGCGGTGCACTGGCTGGCCCGCTGGATGCATCGCATCTACGCGATCCTCATCATCTACGCGGCAATCGCGGTCGCGCTCGTGGTCGCCGGCATCTTCCTGTTGCCGCACTTGATCGACGACGTGGCCGCGCTCGCGCACCAGACGCCCGCCGCGATCGCCGCGTTCAACAACGCGCTCGCCGACCCGAGCGATCCGGTGTTGGGCAGGCTGCCGCCGTGGATGCGCGCGGAGTTGGTGAAGGTGCCCGAAGAAGCGATCTTGTGGTTGAAGGTGCACGGCATCGAGACCGTCGGCCATGCGATGGTGCTGCTGATGGGCACGGCGGTCGCGGTCGCTACGTTCGTCATCATTCCGCTGATCACGGCCTACCTGTTGCTCGACCTCGAGAATCTGCGCAACGGCCTCGCGACCGTCGTGCCGGCGAAGCGCTGGCAAGCGACGCTTGCATTCTTGCACGATGTCGATCACGTGATCGGCGGCTTCATTAGGGGCCAGTTGCTGGTTGCCGCGGCGGTCGGCGTGCTGGTGACGGTCGCGCTGCTGATTCTGCGCGTGCCGTACGCGTTCGTCCTCGGGCTGATCGCGGCGATCGGCGACCTGATTCCGTTCGTCGGCGCGATCCTGGCGTTCGTTCCGGCGATCGCGACCGCGCTCTTCGCCAACGGGTGGGTCAACGCGCTGATCGTCTTCGGCGTCTTTCTGGCGATCTTTCAGATCGAAGGCCACGTGATCGCGCCGAACATCGTGAGCAAGCAGGTCAGCCTGAGCCCCTTCATCGTGCTGCTCGCGCTCCTGGTCGGCGGCGAACTCTCCGGCTTGGTGGGGATGCTGGTGGCGGTCCCGGTCGCGGGCGTGCTGCGCGTGATCGCGATGCGGGTTTTTGCCCCGGCGCCGACGAACGGGGGCGGTCCGTGAGCCAACTACTTTCACGCCAAGCGCGCGTCGACATCGTCGGCGTCCCCATGGATCTGGGTGCCAGCCGACGCGGTGTCGACATGGGCCCGTCGGCCGTTCGCTACGCGCGGCTGCACGACAAGCTGCGCGACCTCACCGGCACGATCGTCGACCACGGCAACCTCGACGTGCCGATTCGCGAGTCGGCTGCCGCCCCGGACAGCCACGCCAAGTACTTCGACGTCATTCAAGAAGTCTGCTCGCGCCTCGCGCTCTTGGTCGAAGCCGCCGTTCGCGAAGGCGGCTTCCCGATCGTGCTCGGCGGAGATCACTCGATTGCGATGGGTACGCTGGCGGGTCTGACGCGCGCGCGCGGTACGGCTCCCGGCCTCGTCTGGGTGGATGCGCACGCCGACATCAACAGCCCCGAGAGTTCGCACAGCGGCAACGTGCACGGCATGCCGCTCTGGTTTGCGCTCAAGAATGGATTTGCGGTCGCGGAGCGCACCGTGCAGATCGGATTGCGCGACGTCGACGAGAGCGAGAAGCAGCTCCTGCGCGAGTCGGGGGTGAGGGCGTTTTCGATGACCGACGTCGACAAGCTCGGCATGGTCAACGTCATGGAGCAAGCGCGCGAGATCGCGGGCGCGGGCGGAAGCGCGATTCATGTGTCGTTCGATATGGACGGCATCGATCCGAGCGAAGCGCCGGGGACCGGAACGCCCGTCAAAGGCGGTTTGAGCTATCGCGAAGCGCATCTCGTGATGGAGATGCTGGCCGACTGCGGGCAGCTGGGGTCGATGGAGATGGTCGAAATCAATCCGATCCTGGACAACAAAAATCAAACCGCGACCTTGGCCGTCGGCTTGATCTGCTCGGGCTTGGGAAAATCCATTCTCTAACGCTCGCGCTGGTTCGCACCAACCGTCTCCGGCGAGCGGGCGCGATGCGCTCGCTCGCTTCTTTTTTGGCGGAATCGGCGCCCGACGTCATGGCGCTCGGCGAGATCGATGCCGGCGACGCCCTTGCGCTCGCGACGCGCTTCGACCGGCAGTGGGCGTACCGCGGCGGGCTCGCGCTGCTGTGGAACGGCGGCGTCGCCGCGCACGCGGTGCACGATCTCTACCTGCCCTACGCGCCGCCCGCGATCGAACGGCGCGGCCTGCTGCGTATCGACGGGGAGTCCGGCGGCGCGCCGCTCACGCTGGTCGCCACGCGTTTCAGCGCGGATCGCAGCAACGTGCGCGAGATGCGTTTCGCTCGGCAGCAGGCGCGGGTTGCGCGCGGGGCCGCGCTCGTCTTCGTGACGTCGCCGCCGCCGCGAATCGGCTTCGCCGATCTTGGCTTCGTCTCGATCGGTGATCGCGAGAGCGGGGCCGAGGTCGCGATCGCGGCGCGCGCGTTCCGGCTCGAACCGCTCGACGTCGCGAAGCCGGGCGGCGGTATCGGTGCCGCGTTGCTGGTACGAGCGATCGCCGATGCGGGCTAAAAACTCTCGCATCAAAGACATGTCACTTGCGGCGCGACGGTGCCGGAATGCACGCTTGACCGTTGCGCGGTCGCATGCTATCTTAGCGCCTATGTTAGCCGTTGCCCGCGTCGCAATGTGTTGTTGTAGCACGACCCTGATTGGTGGGCCGGGCTAGCTTGGAGTATTGACGCAGCGAGTTTCGTTGCCGAACACCATGAAGCACCCCCGGTCGATCGACCGGGGGTGCGCTGTTTTTTCTGCACCTAATTTTTGAGGAATCCGCATGAGATCCGTCTTCGTCCTGGCGTTGCTGGCGTGCATCGTCGCCAGGCTGATCGTCCTTCCCGCCGCCGCCGGTACCACCGGCGGTCTCTCCGGCGACGTAACCGACGCGCAAACGCACCGGCCGTTGTCCGGCGTGAAGGTCTCCGCTTCGAGCCCTTCGCAGACCGCAAGCACGGTTTCCGACGCGCACGGGCACTACGTCTTCGTCTCGCTCGCGCCCGATACGTACACGGTTACGTTTGCGGTGCCGGCGTACGATATCGCGACCGATCCCGGCGTCACGATCGGCGCCGATCAGACGCAGGTGCTTAGCGCTGCGCTCAAACCCTCGCTGCGTCAGATCGCATCGGTCAAGGCGAGCGGTACCGGACTCGTTCAGGCGGGCCAAACCGCAGACGTCTATACGGTCAACGCGCAACAGGCCAGAGCCGCGCAGGCGCTGGGCGGTGGCGGCGGACTCTTTCAAACCTACGCGGCGCTGTCGAGTCTCCCGGGCGTCTACGTTCCGCAGAACGGCCTCAATCAAGGGCAGAACAACAGCGCACCGTTCATCCGCGGCGGCAACTTCACGCAGGTCGGCTACGAGTTCGATGGCGTGCCCGTGCAGCGCGAATACGACTCGTACGTCGGTACGACGCAAGGGACGACCGGGCAGCAGCAGCTGCAAGTCTATACCGGCGGCGGCTCGGCGTCGGCGCCGAGCGAGAGCCTCGCGGGATACGTCAACCAGGTGATCAAGACCGGCACGTACCCGGGGCAGGCCGATGCCGAAGCGCTCGTCGGTGCGCCGAGCTTTTACCACTATCTCAGCGTCGAAGCGGGCGGCGCAACGCCCGACCGGACCTTTTCGTACTACGCCGGTATCACCGGATGGAACCAGTTCTACCGATACGGCGATCAATACAACGGCGGCCTCGGGCTCAATCCCGCAACGGCGGCGCTGGTGCCGACGGGCACCGGCAGCGTGTTCGCGATTCCGTATGCCGCGGGCTCCGCGGCCGGACCCGCCAACACGCTCTCGCGCGAATCGATCGTCAACCTGCACTTTCGCATTCCGCACAAGAACGACGGTGGTAGCGACGACGTGCAGATCCTCGGCAACATCGGGCGCCAGCTCGTCAACGTCTACGATAGCGTCAACGACCTGGGCGGCCTGAACTCGCCGTTCTGGCAGTTCGCGACGGGTGGAAAGCAGCCGACGTATCCGCTCGCGCAAGTGTATCAGGGGCCGGTCTTTAGCGCCTACGATCCCTCGAAGCTCGCCACGTACAACTATCCGTCGGTCGCGCCGGGCGTCACCGATATCCCGTCGACGCTGCGCGGGTCGGAGGACAGTAACAACGGCCTCTTCAAGCTTCAATACCAGAAGAACATCGGATCCAACGCCTACGTTCGCCTCTACGGCTATAGCAACTACTCGAGCTGGTTCGTTTACGATCCGATCGGCGCGTACTATCTGCCGCTGCCGGAGTCGGGCATTCTCGGTTTGCTCGACGACGAGGTCAGCACGCACGTGAGCGGGCTCGCGCTGCAGTTCGCCGATCAGTTGGACGCGCACAACCTGCTCCAAGGATCGTTTTCCTACACCCACGCAAACGATCTGCGTTGGTACAACAGCACCTCGTACGATCCGGGCGTGACCGTCCAATTGCGCGGGCCGACCGGCGCGTGCTATGCGGTCGCGACCGGAGCGGCGACCAACTGCTACGCAAGCGGGACCAACGTCTACGGGTACAATCCCGCCACTATCATCCCGACGGAGGCGACGGTGCCGCCCGTGCCTGCCGGGGCGCCCGCCGGCTCGAACTACGACGTGGTCGAAAGCGGCTACAGCGTCGTGATCGGCAAACCGCAAACCAATAGCACCGCGGCATCGCTGGACGACTCGTGGAGGCCGAACGACAAGCTGCTCGTCGACCTCGGCCTGCGCTTCGATACGTACGAGTACGGACTCGGCGATTCGTCGGTGCAAGGCGTCGTCGGCGGCAGCAACCAGCCGTATTTCACCGAGTTCAACGCGGAGCATTGCTACAACACGGCGACGGCAACGCTGCTCACGGTCGACCCCGGCGCCGCGTGCCCGGCGGGTTCCGGATCGCACACGACCCTCTCCTCGGATACGACCAACAGCTTCCTGTTCACCGTGCTGGAGCCGCGTTTGAGCGGTACGTACTCGTTCTCGCCGAACTCGGTGTTCCGCTTCTCGGCGGGAACGTACTCGCAGCCCACGCGCGCGGCGTACATTCAATACCTGCCCACGACCGACGTCGCCGCGTACATCGCCCAGCACTTCTTGCAGTACGGGTTCACGACGCCAAGTCACGACATACCACCGCAGATCTCGCATAACTACGACGTGTCCTACGAAGCGCGCCTGGCGCACTTTCCGCTCGACTTCTCGCTCTCGCCGTTCTATCGCCTGACCAACAACCAGACGCAAGCCTTCGTTCTCGATCCGGACTCGAGCTTTCAATCGGGGCTCAACGTCGGTACCCTGCGCGCTTTTGGCTACGAGTTCCTCACGCGACTGGGCGACTTCGACAAGAACGGATTCAGCGGGCAGCTGGCATTCACGTACACCAACTCGAAGATCCGGTACAACGACTTCAATGGAACGAGCCGCAACGTGATCGATCAACTCAACGCCGAGCTGAACAGCGCCCAATACAACGCGCTCACGAAAGCCGGTGGCGGATCGCCCTGCTATACGACCGCCGGCAAGGGATCGGCGCCGGTTGGCGGCCAGTGCCCCACCGGCACCATCTTCAACCCCTACTACAACTCGCCGGAGCAAAGCCTCCAGCCGCTGGCCGAGAACGGCTGGTATTCGCCCTACAACCTGATTCCGACGCCGAACGGGGATACCATCGCCTTCGGATACAACTCGATTTCGTACGACGTCCCCGACGTGCTGACGGCCATCCTGCAGTACAAACACAACGGTTTCACGGTGATTCCCACCGTGCAGTACGATACCGGCTTCAAGTACGGCTCGCCGTTCGCGTGGAGCGGCTACGATCCGGCCTCGTGCACCTCGACGGTGACGACGAGCTGCGCCACGGTCTTTCGCCCCGACCCCTACACGGGCTCGTACGACACGCTCGGTGCCTTCGCGAGCCCGAGCACGCTCAGCCTCGGCCTACAGGTCGCCCAGGTGCTCAGCAAAAAGATCACGGTGAGCGCCATCGTGACGAACTTGTACCAGCATTGCTTCACGCACGGCTATGCGTGGGAAACCGGAGGGCCTAACGTGTGCTCGTATGCGGTCAATCCTCCGCAAAGCTCCGGCGGGCCGTATCTCGGCAATGCCACGAACTCGCACGTGAACAACGCGCTGGAGAACGATCCCTACGGGTACGCGCCGTACAGCGGGAGTTTTCCGCTCAACGCCTACTTCTCGGTGCAGGTCCGGCTGTAGGTGAGCGATCCCCGGCGCTCTCGCATCGAAGCCGCTCTCTCCGGAGAGCGGCTCGATCGCGTTCCGATCGGATTCTGGCAGCATTTCCCGACGGTCGACGACGACGTCGACGCGTTCGTGCGGTCGACGGTCGCGGCGTTCGAGCGCTACGACCTCGACTTCGTCAAGATCACGCCGCGCATGCCCGGCGCAATCCTGGATTGGGGCGTGACATTGGGCACGTTCCACCCACATCGCGGGTTCTACTTTCCGCTCACGCGCGGCGTCGTCGAACCGTCGGACTGGCGAGCGTTGCAGCGTGTAGCGCCCGATCGCGGGTCCCAGGCAACCCAAATCGACGCGTTGAGAAAGGTCCGCGCCGCGGTCGGCGAGGATGTCCCGATCTTGATGACGTTGTTCTCGCCCGCAATGGCCGCGTCGTTCGTCGCCGGCGACGAAACGTTCGTACGGCATCTGCGCGAAGCGCCGGCGGATCTGCGGGCCGGGCTGAACGCCATCGCGCAAACCACCGCAGACTTTGCAACGGCCTGCTTGCAAGCGGGCGCGGACGGGTTTCTCTACGGTATCAAACACGCCAGCGCCCGGGTCTTGCCGTGGGACGACTACGAACCGCTCGAACGCGAATACGACCGTCCGCTTGCAGGTCTCGTCAGCGCGCAGTCCTGGTTTACCATCGCCCATTTGCACGGCCAGGAACTCGCGTTCGACCGTTTCCTCGACTATCCCACGCAGGTGTTGAACTGGTACGACCGCGTCGACGGCCCGCAGTTGGACCGCGCGCGCGCGAAGAAGCCGGGTGGCGTCTTCGCCGGCGGCCTCGACCACGAGCGCACGCTGCTGATCGGAACGCCCGAAGAAGTCGCACTCGAAGTGCGCGATGCGATCGCGCAGACGCAGGGACGCGGATTCATTCTCGCGCCCGGCTGTACGGCCCCGGTCTCGGCGCCGGCGGAGAATCTGCGGGCAATGCGCGAAGCGGTCGAGACGGCACTGCGATGAGCTCGCTCGCGCGCCGGACGTTTCTCGCCGGAATGAGCGCGTCGGCGCTTGCTGCGTGCGCGTCGCATGGTGGCGGCAGCGCGGCGCAGGGCGTCCGCTTCGGCGTCTCGGGCCCGTTTAGCGGCGATGCCGCGAACTACGGGCGCGTCTGGAAGCTGGCGATGGATCTCGCGGTCGATCGCATCAACGCGGCCGGCGGCGTTCGCGGCCTCCCGCTCTCACTCGACTACCAGGATACGCAGTCGGACCCCAAGCAGTCGGTCGCAGTTGCCCAGCAGTTCGCCGACGATCCGGGGATCCTGATGGAGCTCGGCGACTTTTCGAGCGCCGCGTCGATTGCCGCCTCGCCGATCTACGAGCGAGCGGGTTTGGTACAGTTTGGCTTCACGAACTCCGACCCGAAATTTACGCTGGGCGGCAAATACATGTTCAGCACGGCGACCTCGGTAAAGCAGGACGCCGGCATCATCGCTCGCCGTGCGGTGACGTTGGGCGGCAAACACGCCGTCGTTTTCCAGGACACGGTGTGGGGGCGGTCGGCTGCCGACGCCTATACTGCTGCGGCCGCGGGGCTGGGCGCGCGCGTCGTCACCGCCCAGAGCTATCTGCCCGACGTCAAGGATTTTCATGCCGTGCTCGGTGCCGTACGCGCGCAAACTCCGGACGTCGTCGTGTACTACTCGTACTACACCGACGGCGCGCTCTTGCTGCAACAGGCGCGCGACGTCGGACTGACCGCTAGGCCGGTGACGTCGGGCGCCGTCTACAATCAGCAATTTATCGAACTCGGCGGCGCGGCGGTCGAAGGCGTCGTGTTGCCCGTCGAGTTTTTTGCGGGCGATCCGCGCCCCGCCATCCACGCGTTCGTAGCGGAGTACGAGCGACGCTATAAGGAGGCGCCCGATCTTTTTGCCGCCTTTGCGTACGATGCCGTCAATATCGGCGCGTGGGCTGCAGCCCGAGGATCGCTGCAACGCGACGGCGTGCGTCAGGCGATGGCGGAGGGCAAAGCGATTCCGTCGGTCGTCGACGGCGCGTTTTCCTTCGGCCCCGATCGCCGCGTCGAACGCGCGCGCGAGGTCTGGCTGGTCGTCAAGCAGGGGAAGTTTCAACTGGCCGACGCGGCGCGATGAGCCAAGCCCTGGTCTCGGGACTCATTGCGGGCAACGCGATCGCCTTGATTGCGATCGGCATCTCGCTGGTCTTTGCAGTTTCGAACGTCGCGAACTTCGCGCAAGGGTCGGTCTTCGCGTTTGGCGCGATGCTGGGCTGGTGGCTGACGGCGTCGCTGCATTGGCCGCTCGTGCCGGCGTTGATCGCGGTTGCGTTCGGCTGCGCGCTGCTCGGAGCGGCCATCGACCGCTTTGCCGTGCGGCCGGTCATGCGCGCGCCGCGTATAGCGGCGTTGCTTGCGACCGTGGCGGTCGCGTTGATCTTGGATCGACTCACGCAAATGCTCTTCTCGCCGGAGACGCGCGCGTTTCCGAACCTGCTACCCGCGGGGACGCTGGACCTGGCCGGCGTGAGCGTTGGCTATCTCGATCTAACGATCCTGACGGTCAGTGCGGCGGCGGTGATCTCGCTCGGATGGTTTCTGCGCTTTACCAAACTCGGGCGGGCGATGCGCGCGAGTTCGCAGGACGCGGACGCCGCGCGGCAGATGGGGATCGACGTTGACGCCATGCAGGGCTTGGCTTTTGCGCTCGCGTCGGCGCTCGCAGGCGTGGGCGGCGTGCTGGTCGGCATGTACTACCGCGGCGTGGAACCGTCGATGTCGTTCAACG
>Ga0116229_10014137_pt1 | contig 11137 bp, 4 predicted proteins | sample S1TSphgellanicum_3_FD_87313 | JGI IMG/M metagenome (GOLD analysis project Ga0116229, IMG submission 87313) | Host-associated microbial communities from peat moss isolated from Minnesota, USA - S1T2_Fc - Sphagnum magellanicum MG | ecosystem: Host-associated > Plants > Peat moss > Unclassified... | reverse complement strand
TCCGATTGCTGGAGGTTAATGAGCTTCAACGCCAGGTCGCTGGCCCAGTCGATTTGCCTGCCCCCGGCCATTTCCAGCGTCTCAGCGCCGTGCGCCGACAGCGCCTTGGACATCATGTGATAGTAGTAATAGAGGCCGTCGGCGCCCATGCCCGGATTTTCTTCCAGCGTGTAGTTGTGCCGCAGCCAGTCGAAAACGGCGGTCACCCGCGGATCGTCCTTTTTCAGGTCGGCGTGGATGTAGCTGAGCAGCCCGGCGTAGCTCATGCTGCCGTAGGAGAGCAGGCCCTTCTTGTTCATCGGATCGTAGACGAAGCCACCGAGGTTCTTCGCGTCGCTCTTCACCCAGCTCTCGTGATTGGCCGAGGGGAGATTTTGACACCGCTCCAAAAACGAAATCGCGGCGGCCCAGTTCAAGTCTTTCGCGGAGCCCTCGCTGCTGTCCTTCAAAAATTGCGTTTCGCGGATCGCCTCGAGCGCGAAGGAGGTATTGGACAGGTCGTAGTGCAGACGCGGGGCCGGGGCGACCACTTTGGGCGCGTTGGGGTCCGTGGCCGCGGGGGCCGGGGCGGGCGATTTCGGGTCGGTCACCCTGGCATCCTGGGCTTCATAGCCGACGCCGCCATCGTACGCCGCTCCTTCCGATCCGGGAGGATAACTTCCCTGCAAGCCGATGATAAAATCCCGCGCGCGGCGCAGTTCGTTTTCGTAGCCGGCGGGGTTGGCGGCGAGCAAAGCCTGGATGCACATCGCCGTGCTATAATTCGCGAGGCCCTTGAGATAAATTCCGCCGTCCGCCTGCTGTGATTGCAGCACGTACGAGTACCCCTTGCGCACAAAATCGGGCGGGTCCGCCTTGATCGCGCCGGTCGGTTCCTTGACGAGGGCGGTCAGGATGAGCGCAGTGAGGCCGGGCGTGTCTGGCGTGGACCAGTAACCGGCGGGATTTTGCATGCCTCGGAGCGCGTAGAGTCCTCGGTCGATGGCGTGCTCGATCTCCAATTGCAGCGAGCGGTCCCTGGCTGGCGGCGGCGGATTGACCGGCGTTGGCAACACGGGCATCTGCGCCCGCACGGGGCGGATCGCCGCTCCAAAAGCACTAAATCCGCCGAGAATCAGGCGCAGGAAAGTGGATCGTTTCATGGGCGGGTTGAGGGACCTGCCTTTGAGAATGATCGTGCGGTTCTGTCGCGTCGAGACTCAATTTACCATTCCGGCGATTTTGCTGGCGAATAAATTCAAACCCCCGAGTCTAACTCCTCGATATGGGGCGGCCTTTTCAACAAGCGGTCTCGAGCGAAAGGGTGTCCCGATGGCTTGGCTCGAACACCCTCCGCCGCGGTTCGATCCCGATTCTCGCCCTGGTCAACACGATCATCATGGCGGGAGCCGCGAAGGCCGCGGACGTTGCCTCCGCCAGTCCGAATCCGTCAGGCGAAACCGGCACGAGCAAGAGCGCCCCGCCCGCGAAAAACGACACGACTTCCGCCAGCCCCGCCCCCCCTGCCGGCGACAAGCCCGCCGAAGCCGCGGCGCAACTCCCCACCATCCTCGTCACCGCGCAGAAAAGCTCCTATGACGCCGGGCGCGATTCGTCACCGCTCTACACGGAACCGCTGCTCGACACGCCCCAGTCGGTCACCGTCATCCCACGCGCCCTCATCGACGACCAGAACGCCACGACATTGCGCGACGTTTTGCGCAACGTGCCCGGCATTTCGTTTCAGGCCGGGGAAGCCAGCAGCACGGTCGCGGGCGACAATCTTTCCATCCGCGGATTCAACGCGCGCGATGACATGTTCATCGACGGAATCCGCGATCTCGGCATCTACACGCGCGATCCCTTCAACACCGAGGCCGTCGAAGTGGTGAAAGGACCGGCCTCCGCGTACGAGGGCTATGGAGAAACCGGCGGCTCGGTGAATCTCGTCAGCAAGACGCCGCGGCTTGCCCCGAATTACGAATTTACCGGCGGCGTCGGCGCCAATGCCTATGATCGCGAGACGCTCGATGTCAACCAGCCGGTCACCGAATTCGGCGGCGCGGGAATCGCGCTCCGCCTTAATGCCTTCCAGCAATACAACGAGGTCGCCGATCGCAATTTCGTCCACGATGGCCGCTGGGGCTTGGCGCCGTCGATCTCCTTCGGTCTCGGCACGCCGACGCGCGTGACGCTGAGTTACCTGCACCAGCGCGAGGACGACCTGCCCGACTACGGCTTCCCCTTCGTCAACGCCGCCGCGGTCAAGGTGGGCAGCTTCCCGCCGAGCGAGCTCAATCAGCTTGCGCCGCTTCCTTATGGCAACTGGTACGGCCTGCTTTCCCGCGATCACGAGACGGCCATCACGGACCTGCCGACGCTCAGGATCGAGCACGACTTCGACGACGGCATCAAGCTCGTCAACCAGACGCGGTACGACCGCACCTCGTTCGGCGCCTTCAACACCTCCGCCCGTTTCGACAATCCGCCGCCCGCCACCACGCCACCGCTGACCTACAACACGATCACCCGCGAGGAGAGCGCGCGCAGCGAGGTCGACGCGCTGGTGGACAACAAGACCTTCGTGACCATTCCATTCGAGACCTGGCAGGTTCCCCACACGCTGGTAACCAGCCTCGAACTGAGCCACGAGACCGACGAATTCAGCACGGCAGCCGGGCCGTATGTCGACACCAGCCTCTCCGATCCCAACGCGTTTGCGCCCTACACCGGCATCTTGAAGTGGTCCGACAAAAGCACGAACCTGCTCGAAGACGCCGCTTTCTCGGCCTTCGACACGATCAAATTCACGCCGCAATGGGAACTCACCGGCGGGATGCGCTTCGACCATCTCGATTCAAGCTACACCGATCCGGGACCGCTCACACCCTCTCACTTTGCCCGCGCCGACGACCTCGTGAGCTGGCGCGCGGCGCTGGTCTACAAGCCCGTGCCCTTCGGCAGCATCTACGCCGGATACGGCACGTCTTTCAACCCGTCGGTCCAGGGCGTCAGCGACGGCGCCAGCAACGATGCGCTCGCCGCCCCTACGGCGAACCTCCCGCCCGAGAAGGACGACGCCTACGAGTTCGGCTCGAAGTGGGACTTACTGGAGCAGAAGCTCTCGCTCACCGCGGCGCTCTTCCGCACCGAGAAGACCAATGCGCGCATCGTCGACCCGGCCACTCCGGGGACGGTTTACGATCTTTCCGGAAAACAGCGCGTGCAGGGCGTCGAGTTCGACGCGGCGGGAAGCCTGACCCGGAACTGGAAAATCTTTGGCGGTTACGTCTACATGACGAGTCGCGTGCTGAGCGGCCCGCCCTCGTCCTATCCCGGCAACAGCCTGCCGAACACGCCCTCGCAATCGGCCAGTCTGTGGACGACTTACGATCTGCCGTGTCGCTTGACGCTCGGCACCGGCGCGCAATTCGTTGACCAGCGGTATTCGGGAGTCAACGACCTGAACTCCGCCCCCGGCTACTGGACGCAACAGGCGATGGTCGCTTACAAGATCAGCAAGAACGTCGATGTGCAGCTCAATGTCGACAATATCTGGGACAGGGAATTCATCGATCTCGTCGGCGCGCATCAGGATGTTCCCGGCGCGGGCCGGACGATTATTTTCTCCACGCGCCTGAGATTCTGACCAGCCGCGCTTAGCTGCCTCGATCGACCCGGCGCGGGCAGGCCTGCGCGCGCGGCAAGCATTTTCAATTACTGTCGCCGGAAGATGAGGCCCGGAGAGCCTAAAAGAAATTCGCCGTTGGTGCCAACTACCGGTACTCGCGATTGGAGCAAGCGCGTCCCGGAGGACCGCCGGGGGCGTTGTCCTGGGCTAGGGTTAGATCGCCCTTGGGGGCTACCGACATTCGGATTTATTTATGACGCCGGGTCTAAAAGGCCACGCTGGTTCGTAGTCCGATTACCGTCGCATTGTGACTGCCCTGCTCCCCACCGGGGGTGACGATGTATTGGCAATCGGGCTGGACGCTCCACCAGGGCGCGACTTGGACCTTGTACGTCGCTTCCAGGACCGTCTCGGCGGTGAAAGGCGCATGGGCCTGCAAAATCTGGCTGTCGCTGAAATTATCGCTGACATGGGACCGGGCCACCGCCAGGCCCGCGATGTCGTTTTCACGCCCTGGAATGAACCCGGTGAAATTGAAGCCACCGTCCACATACCAATCGACAAAATTGACATTGGAGGGCGCGCCGCCGCTGCGCACGAAGAGACTGATCGCTTCGTCGGCCCGGGCATAAATTTGCTGGTCCACGACGCCATAGACGCCGTAGTTGGCCCCGGCGCTTTGCAAGGAACCCGTTCCCCGGGCCGACGCGGCTTGCGAGCCCCAATTATCGTAATTGGCCGTATGCACAAACGAGCCCAATCGATAGGTGCCCTGCAAACCCCGGTCATTGGGCGATTGGTTCAGGAGATAGCCCGCTTCGGACATGACCAACATCCCGCTGCTGGCCGTGAGGGCGAAGCGTGTTCCGTTCTGATTGTTGGTCGATGGATCGGAACTGTTGTCCATGCCGAATACGCCGGCCATCGCGTAGTAATTCGAGGTGGGCAGGAACTGGATGCGCACCCCGGGCGAGGCCAGCGGATAGACCGGCGCATTCGGCACATTGGCGGCGATGAAGGTGAAGGCCCCAAAGGTGCCGTTGATGAAAAGCCCGGCGCTGGACGACTGAAAGAATTCGCTATCCACCGCGATGTTGCCGACCTTGATCGAGAGCCGCTTTTCCCAGAACCATTTTTGGAGCCAGAGTTCCTGCAGGCGGAGCGTATTATAACCCGCGATGTTGCTGGTGTTGCTGAAATCTCCCACGAAGCCATCGGAGAGGCTTGCGCCGTGAATATAAAAGGCGTTGGCGTGGATGGTCAGGCCGTCGACGCCCCCGTCGGTCATGCGTTCCAGGTCGAGATCGAGCGCGAGGTCGAGGAGACCGTCGTAAATGAGACCCTGCGCCGCTCCGCCGGACGGATTGCCAAATACTTCCCCGATGTAGGTTGGGGAAAATTTCACGCCATCGTCGGCGAGAGAATCACGAAATCCACCCCAAGTCCCCGTCATCAAAGCCTGATCCAGGAAGCCCGTTTCGCCGGGATCGGTCAGGCCGGCCGGCGCGGCGGGCGTCGCAGTCGTGGTCGTGATCGTGGGAAGTTCAACGGTATTGATGGTCGTTGGCTCCGGCTTGCCCGGGGTAGCCGAGGCCTCGGCGGGGGTCGGCGCGCCCGGTTGTTCCGTCTGCGCGCGGGCGGCGATGGTTTGAGCGGATGTGACGATCATCCCTAAACAAAGCCAGACGAAGTGCGTAGTTGTTCTGTTCATTTTCTTCCCGGGAGATCGCCGTTTAGACGGGAACGGCTTTTTTTGACTGAGGGACGGAGGCCGACGGTATGGGCGGACCATCCGGATATTTTTGCTGGGCATTCCTGGCCGCGATCTTGGCGTAGAGCCATGCTCCAACGACATAAACGAGGGCGAGAGGGGGAATGAGAATCCCCTCCCACGACGGATAAATTCCGAGCCAGACGCCCACCCAATTCGGGATGTTGAGGCCGGGCAGCGGATGGACCGGGAGCCAACCCACCGTCTGGAACAAACGGACGGCGGAGCCAAGGAACGTGACCATGATCGAAACGACGAGCACGCCGGTGACGACCAGAAGTTTTCGGTACGGGAGCCTCGCGCCAAAAAACAGGATCAGCGTCCCGATGGTCCCGATAAAGAGAAATCCCGCCAGCACGCCGAGCAGGACGGAAGAGGCGCTACCCTCCAAAACCAGTGACTGCATAAAGATCGTGGTCTCGAATCCCTCGCGATAGACGGTGAGAAATCCCACCCCGAGCAAGGCGGAGATTTCCCAGAACGGAGTGCGCACCGCCCGGGCCGATTTGGAGAGATCGCGCAACTTCGCGTTCCATCCCACCCAGTACATTTTATGGAAGACCCAGTTGGTCACCATGAACAAAATGATGACGGCGAGCACGGAGACAACGGCCTCGAGTTTTTCGCCGTAGCGAATCAAGGAATGAACCAGGGTTTGCGATAGCCAAAAGGTCAGGCCGCTGGCCACCACGCCGAGAATCGCGCCTTTGACGATGCCGTGGCGGCTGCGCAGGTTCTCCGCGCCGCGCAAACCGGCGAGGAGCGCCGCCAGAATGACGATGGCTTCCAGCCCTTCGCGCGCCAGGATCGTGAAGGCCGTAAACCCGATGGTCGCGGGAGAAACCGCGACTTTTAACAGCGCCACGCATTCATCGAGGTTCTTGAGCGTGGTGGCATAGCCCGTCGTCAAATCCTCCATGGAGGCGCCGCGATCCAGGAGCGCCTTGATTCCCGGTTGCTCCTGTCCATCGAGAAAACTGCGTTCCGTGCGCGTGGCCAGGGTGGGGTTGCGCGGCATGACGCGGATTTCGATCTCGGAATCAAAAGCGGTGTAGGCATCGAGGCGCAACGACTCCGCTTCCTGCCAGTGGCCGGCCTTGGCGGCAGCGAGCGAATTGTTCAGTGAGTCGCGCACATCGAGCGCCGTCTCTTCGATGATCTGTCCCTTGTCCCCCGCCCGGCGGGCGGTGAGGCCAAATCGGTCCTGCAAAATGGACCCGATCTCACTCGAGCTTTTTTCGATCACCGCCAAGTCCCGCACTTGGTCGATCTGTTTCTGAAGGAGGCCCAGTTTTTGCACCAACCCGGGCTCGTATTTTTCGTAGGCGTCGTGCTGATCGCGCCGCCAGACCGGGGCGAGTTCGTTGACCAGGCTTTGCGCCTGTTGCGTGAATTGAACGGCTTCCTTATATTCGAGCGGAATAACGATGGCGCTGTTCTGAACCCCGTTGCGATATTCCTTCGGAATGACGTCGATGAATCGCGCGAGAAGGCGTTGCAAGCGGGTGATGTCCTTCGGTGATAAAAGATTCGGGAGAGTCGCCTCGATCCGTTCGCGCCAGGCAGCCACGATCGGCGCGGCGACAACCGGATCGTAAGGATCGGCCAACGTGGGCAGTTCAATCCCCGCTCGCGCCGTCGTCGTCACGCCCGCGGCTTGCAACAGAGGCGCGGGAAAGCTGGAAAGCGCCTGAATCTCCGTCAGTTTGACCGTGGTGTAGGCCGCGGTGGCTTCTCCGCTCGCCATCGTGCGCTGCAATTCGTCGAAAAGCTGGCGCGTGCGGGTGACCTGCCAGCCGACATACTCCTTGGCCAGACTTTGCGTGACGCCCGGCTGCTGGACCTGCTCGGGCGTTTGTTGAAGCAGCAAGCCCCCTTCGTCGGCGTTGGCGAACTTCGGCAGCGTGATCAGGTCGCGCCAGGTTTGCGTCAAGGTCACTCGTCCGGCGCGCTGGTTTTCCAACATTTCCAGCGCGGCAATCTGCTCAATGAGTCCGCGGCTGGCCCCGATTTTTGCCGCCATCTCGTCCGGAGGAGAGGCCGACCAATCGGTGGGAACCAGCGCCCTGGCCTCACGGCTGGAAAGATCGGCCGACACCGTCCGCCAGGCCTGTTCGAGGCCCTGCCCGGTTTGGGCGGACATGGTTCCCTCGTAAACATCCAGAATCGAGCTATCGAGTTTTTCCTGAAGTTGATGCACGTCGTCCACCACCCGAACCTGGCCCTGGAGCAGGGTCGGGATCAGCAGGAGACTGAGGGCGATGGAGGCGAATCGTTTCACGCAGCTATCTTTCGCAACAAACCGGAAACGTTAGGCGAGGAAGGGCTTCGGCGGCAGTTTCAGGCCCAGAATGGCCGCAACCTGCTCAAGCTGGGGCGCGAGTTGATCGCTCATCTGCTTGGCCTGCTCGGCCATCTCGTCGATTTCAATTTTGCTGAGCTTGGCATGAGCGGCGCGGGCGGCCTTGTCGCGGCGGTCGGTTTCGTCCACATGGTGCATGATCCCGTCGTACTCGCTTTTGAGCTGGGCGGCCAGGGCCGGGTCCTTCGCTTCCAGTTGCGGACGAATCGCGTTATAAACCAGTTGCAGGCTGCCCATGATGCCGCGCATATCGAGCACGCGGCTCTCGGAGATATACTTGCCGGAGGGATTATAGAGCGAGTCTTTCAAATCATCGAAATAGGTGTTGAAGGTGGGCGTCATCCAGACCAGTGCCCCCACGCATTCATCCATCGTCGGCTGCCAGGCCTTGGAGTCGGCCAAAAAGGCATCGGCCTGGGCGGCGCAAGCGATGGATGACGCCACCAAAACATCGGCCCGGGGCAACACCACGATGCCATGCAGTTTGGCCGTGGCTTCCGGGCTCAGGCGCTTGACCAGTTTGGCATTGGCGCCCCACAAGCACGGCTCGATGACATAGTGAAAGATATTGCCGTCGTTGTCGTCGATCGTTTCGCCCGAGGCGGTCTTGAGGTCAATCGGAGCCGATGGGTTGTCCGTCGTCGCTTCGTCGGAAGGCACGCCGGAGTCGAAATAGATGTCGTACTTGACCAGTTCCTTGACGCCCGCCGCGATGCCTTCAACCGTCTCATAACCGTTCATGTGCAGATTTTTGTAATCAGCCTGCATCTTGCCCAGGAGAACGAGCAAGTCGGGACCGTTGTTGATGGCGGCCTTGTCGTAGTCGCCGCCGTTGGCCTGGATGATTTGATCGTAAGCCGCCGCATGGGCCTCGTAGTCGTGGGCCGCCGCGTTCATTTTCGTGACCTGGGTGACCAAATAGCCTTTGATGACATCGGTGCCGCTTCCGTCCGCCGCTCGCAGGGCGGGAGACATGGTCGCCCCCAAGGCAAGGGCAAGACAGGAAGAAAAGAGCGCAGTCGTTAATTTCATGCTGTCATCTAAGCAGCTTCGGTAAAAGCCCGCTAACGGCAGGTTGCTATTCTTTAGCGGCAGCTTGTGCAGGCGGAATGAGGCAGCCGCCCTTCCGCCCCTCCCGGGGCGGGCTTCCCTTTGGCGATTAACCGGTGGTTGTCACCACCGGCTAATCTCTTCTGACCCTCCGGGTCGGCACAATGGGGAGAACAACCCGGCTACCTTACACTCAGGGTCACGGCGGGGGCGTGGCCCTTCATTACGCTGCCTTGCGGACGATCTGGCGCAGGACGTAGGGAAGGATGCCGCCATGCTGGTAGTAATCGACTTCGATGGGCGTATCGATGCGCAGGATGAGCGGGACGATTTCGACCTTGCCGTCGGCGCGCTTGATCTCGAGGTCGACCTTTTGCCGGGGCTTGATGTTGTCGTCGATGCCGCGCAGCGAGTAGGTCTCCGTGCCGTCGAGCTTGAGCGTGGCCGCGTTGGTGCCCTCCTGGAAGCAGAGCGGGAGCACGCCCATGCCGACGAGATTGCTGCGATGAATGCGCTCGAAGCTCTGCGCGATGACCGCCTTGACGCCGAGCAGGCGCGTGCCCTTGGCCGCCCAATCGCGCGAGCTGCCGGTGCCATACTCCTGACCCGCGATGATGACAAGCGGAATGCCCGCTTTCTGGTACTTCATCGACGCGTCGTAGATGGTCGTCGCTTCGCCGCCGGGATAATACTTGGTGAAGCCGCCTTCGATCGGGTTGCCTTCGGCGTTGACCCCGGCCATGAGATTTTTGACGCGCACGTTGGCGAAGGTGCCGCGGGTCATGACGCGATCGTTGCCGCGCCGCGAGCCGTAGCTGTTGAATTCCTCGACCGGGACGCCCTCCGCGAGCAGATAGGCGCCGGCGGGCGAGCTCTTCTTGAAGCTGCCGGCGGGCGAGATGTGGTCGGTGGTGACGGAATCGCCGAAGATGCCAAGCGGACGCGCATCGATGATCTCGGTGATGTGGCCGGGCTCCATGGAGAAATCCTCGAAGAAGGGAGGCTCCTGGATGTAAGTGCTCTTTTCGTCCCACGTGTAAGTCTCGCCCGTCGTGCCAGCGATCTTGTTCCAGGCGGGATTTTGCTCGGCGAAGTTGCCGTAGTTTTTGCGGAAGACGTCGGGCATGATGGAGGAACCGGCGAGCGCCTTGACTTCCTCGCTGGTGGGCCAGAGTTCCTTGAGGTAAACGGGCTTCCCGTCTTGGTCGATGCCGAGCGGTTCCTTATCGAGATCGATATCGACGCGACCGGCGAGAGCGAAGGCAACGACGAGCGGCGGCGACATGAGGAAGTTGGCCTTGATGCTGGGATGCACGCGCGCCTCGAAGTTGCGGTTGCCTGAGAGGACGCTGGCGGCGACGAGATCGGACTTGGTGATGGCCTCGTCGATGACCGGGTTGAGCGGGCCGGAATTGCCGATACAGGTGGTGCAGCCAAAGCCGACGATCTGGAAGCCCAACTGGTCGAGATAAGGCTGCAGGCCGGTCTTCTCGAAGTAATCGGCGACGACGCGGGAGCCGGGCGCGAGCGAGGTCTTGACGGCGGCGTTCACTTTCAAGCCGCGCTCGACCGCCTTCTTGGCCACGAGACCGGCGGCGATCATGACGGACGGATTGCTGGTGTTGGTACAGCTCGTGATCGCCGCGATGAGGACACTGCCGTGCTTGAGATCGACGTCCTGCTTCGGCGTTTTGCCGTTGAGCGAGACGACCACGTGCGCGTCACGCTTGTCCTTCTTGTCGAAGCCATTTTCCTTGACCGGCTTGTCGAGTGAGCCGAGGAATTTTTCCTTGAGCTCGGGCAAGCGGATGCGGTCCTGCGGGCGCTTCGGGCCGGCCACGCTGGGCGAGACGTCGCCCAGGTTGAGCTCGAGGTCGGTGCTGTAAACGATCCCGTCTTCCTTCGTGGGAATGCCGAAGAGCTTCTGCGCCTTGAAGTAGGTTTCGAAGGCTTCGAGCTGCGCCGTGGTGCGGCCGGTGGCCTTGAGGTAGTTGACCGATTCGGCATCGACGGGGAAGTAGCCCATGGTCGCGCCGTACTCGGGGGCCATGTTGGCGATCGTCGCGCGGTCGGGCAGCGAAAGCGACGCGGCGCCGGGGCCGTAGAACTCGACGAACTTGCCGACGACCTTCTGCTTGCGGAGCATCTCGGTGACGTGGAGCGCGAGGTCGGTCGCGGTGACGCCTTCCTTGAGCGCGCCGGTCATGTGCACGCCGACAACTTCGGGCGTGAGGAAGTAAACGGGCTGGCCGAGCATGCCCGCCTCCGCCTCGATGCCGCCGACGCCCCAGCCGACGATGCCGAGGCCGTTGATCATGGTCGTGTGCGAATCGGTGCCGACGAG
>Ga0116229_10014136_pt1 | contig 11138 bp, 10 predicted proteins | sample S1TSphgellanicum_3_FD_87313 | JGI IMG/M metagenome (GOLD analysis project Ga0116229, IMG submission 87313) | Host-associated microbial communities from peat moss isolated from Minnesota, USA - S1T2_Fc - Sphagnum magellanicum MG | ecosystem: Host-associated > Plants > Peat moss > Unclassified... | reverse complement strand
GGCGTCGCCGACGAGGCGGACGTCTAGCCCGGCCGCAGACAGGGGCGCATAGAGATCGTCGACCGGGCGTCGCGTTCCGGCATAGGTCAGAAGCTCAACGCCTTGGAGCGTTCGTCGTGCGTCGCTGTAGACGTTGCGCAGGACGATCTCGCCCTCCTCAAGGTCGCTTTCCGGAGCTACTTCGCTCAGAAGTACGATCTCCACGCCGACCGCCGCCAGGCGCCTCTGTACGCTCTGTTGCACGACGATCGGCTCTTCCCCGGCCAAGCCGGCCTTCGGGGTGGCGAGGACCACATGTTCGAAGTGGGCCGCCAGCATCACGGCGGCGGCGTAGGTGGCGGCGGTGTGGTCGTTGTCCTGGAGCACGGCGACGCCGGGGCGCCGTACAGGCGTGGCGCCAGAGAAGAGGGCGCTGACCTCCCGAAGATCGCTCGCGGCGCCGGCCTCGCGCCACGCGTCCGGCCAGCCCGCCGGCCACTCCATCTCGGCGCCCGTCGCCAGAACGACCGTATCTGGGGCCAGGGCGGCGATGGTGTCGGCCTGCACCTCCACGCCGTATTCGAAGCGAACGCCTTCCCTCAGCCCCCGGGCGACCTGATAGTCGTAGACGCTGGAGACCTGATCGCAGCCGGGCAACGCCGCTAGGAGCGCCAGCTTGCCGCCATAAGACGCGCCTCGGCTCAGCACCGTCACGTCATGGCCCTGGCTCGCCGCGACCCAGGCGGCTTCAAGCCCCGCCGGTCCGGCCCCGACGACGACGATCCGGCGTCGCGACGGCGTCGCGGGCGGCGTCCAGGTCGCTTCATCCGGCGTGCCGAGCCGAGGATTGTTGTCGCAGGCCATGGGCGCGCCCGAGACCACCTGTCCCCAACAGGTATTGCAGGAGACGCAGGCGCGAAGCTCATGCTCCCGCCCTTCGAAGGCCTTGTTGACCCAATTGGCGTCGGTGATCAGCGCCCGGCCAATCTGAACGAAGTCCGCGTCGCCCCGGCGCAAGACCGTTTCCGCCTGGACCGGATCCACGAGGCGCCCTAAGGCGGCCGTCGGCGCGCCGTTCACATAGCCGCGCAGCTTCGCGGTCAGCGCATCGTATGGCGCTCGCGGGCCGTACATATCGGGCATGTGATGCTCTAGGGAGCGATGGTGCGACCCCTGGCAAAAGGCGAAGGCGTCAACCTCGCCTGTCGCCGCCAGGCGCGTCGCGATGGCGGCCGCCTCGTCAGGCCCCACGCCGCCGGGGACGCCGTCGTCGCCCGGCGCCTTGACCGCCAGGATAAAGGGTTTGCGCGTCTCGGCCCGAATGGCGTCGAGGATTTCCAGCAGAAATCGCATCCGACCTTCGAGGGCGCCGCCATAGGCGTCCTCCCGGTGGTTTGACCACGGCGACAGGAACTGATGCACCAGATGGCCGTGGCCGGCCGAAATCTCGAGGCCTGAGAAGCCGCACCTCTGCATCCGTCCCGCGGCCTGGCCGATCTCCTCCACGGCCTTTTGAATCTGGGCGACGGTGAGCGCGCGCGGCATGGTGCCGCTCAGATCGTCTGGGAGGGCGGAAGGCGCGTAACAGTAGCGTTTGCGGCCACGCCGATGGCGACCTCGCCCTGAGTCCTGAATCTGGCCGATCAGTCGGCAATCGTGGGCTTCGACCGCCTCGACGAGGCGCGCCAAGCTATCGGCCTGGCTGTCGTCGAACAGGCGAACCTTGTGGGGTTCATCGACCTGCCACGACAGCACGGCGGTCGGTTCGATGATGATCGCCGCGCAGCCGCCTTGCGCCCGAGCCCGGTGGTAGTCCACGAAGCGATCCGTGACCCGCTGATCTTGGACGTAGAAGGTGGTGATCGACGCGTGGACCACGCGGTTTTTTAGCCGAACGCCTCCGAGCGTGATGGGCTCGCGAAGCCGCGCAAAGGCGTCATCGGACAAGGCCTGCAAATCGACAACCGTCACGGCCTCTCCCTTCGCATACAGGAGAGGTTCGCATACATTCATTTCCGTCGCCAAATGAAAACGAAAGCTTTGGCCTCAAAAGCGCCCTCGGCGACAGGCCGGCCAGCATCTCGGTTCCGTACATGTATACAAAGGCCGCGCACTGAGCGTTAAGTATACTCGTGGCGAAAGGTGGGGTGCAGCGTGTCGACGGCGGGCGAACGAGCTTACGAGGTGATCCGCGCAGGCATCCTGAGCGGCCAATTCCAGCCGGGCGCCCGCCTTAAGGAGGAGGAGCTGACGGACCTCTGCGAGGTGTCCCGCACCCCGGTTCGGGAAGCTCTAAGGCGCTTGGCGGTCGAGGGGCTGGTCACCGTCACGCCCAACGCCGGCGCTCAGGTCAATATCATCACCCCAGCTGAGCTTGAGGAAATCTATGTCCTCCGCGCGATGCTGGAATCCCATGCGGCCGAGCGCGCGGCGCAGAATTTGACGCCAGACGCGATTGAGCGCCTCAAAGCCTTGGCGGACGAGATGGAGCGGACGGTGCGGGAGCCGCCCGAGGTCATCAATCGGGACTTCGCACCCGCCAATTCGGAATTCCACAAGATCATCCTGGACGCCGCCATGAGCCCGCGCCTGTCGGCCATGGCCTCCCTCGTCGTCGAACTGCCGCTGATCTTGCGGACCCTATCGCGCTACTCCGACCAGGATCGCCGCCGCTCTATGGCCCACCATCGCGAACTGATCGAGGCCTTCTTAGCCAAGGACGGCGCCTGGGCCGCTGCGGTGATGAAGAGCCATATCCATGCCGCGTTCCAGGCCCTGGTGCGCGGGGGTCCTTCGCTTGTCTAGGCCGCGATCTGGGCGGCGTAGGGTCGCTCGCGGACGTAGTCGGCGGCGCTGGTCTTGATCATGTCCATCAGCAGCATGGCCGAGGGGTTAAGCCGTGTCGCCGCCTGGTAGGTCAGCCCGGCCCGTCGCTCCACCGACAGCCCCTCGATATCCAGCTTGACCGTCGTCGCCTGGTTTAGGCCTAAGCCGTCCGAGACCATGGCCGGCGAGGTCATCAGGATGAAGTCGTCCAGCAGCAGGAGCTGAGCGCCGACGATGGGCGCGTCGGTCCAGATGAAGTGGCTGGGCGGCGCCAGGTTTGCGCGCTCAAAGGCTTGGGCGATCACCTTGGCGTCCGAGGGCCTGGAATGGGGCGCCATCCAGGTAAAGGTTTGCAGATCAGCGAGCTTCAGCCCCTTTCGGCCGGCCAGGGGATGCTGGGCGCGCACCACGATTACGTCCCGGCAGGTATAGAGCGGTGTGCGCAGGAGCTGGCTGTTCAGATTGCCGTCGTCTGAGCCGGCGATGAAGTCGATCTGCCCTGCGGCGAGCCGCTCCAACAGAATCTCGGAATAGTCCTCAAACAGGGTGATCCGGACATCGGGCCGGGTGGCGTGCAGCTCGCGCACGGCGCGCGCGATCACATCGGGCGCAAAGCTTTCGCCGACACCGAGCCTGACGCTCCCGCCCCGCGCATCGCGAAAGGCGGCCAATTCTTCTTCGGCTCGGGTGGCGGAGGCCAGGATCGCGCGGGCATGCTGGGCCAGCATGGCGCCGTAGGCGGTGGGCGTCGTTACGCCGCCCGGACCACGGTCGAACAGGGCGACGCCCAGTTCCTTCTCCAGATTGGCGATGCTGGAACCCAAGGCCTGCTGAGTCAGTCCAAGGTGAGGCGCGGCGGCGGCCAGGCTGCCGCGCTCAATGACGGCGAGCAGGCGCGTGAGCTGCTTGATCTCCAAGTTGGACCTCTCAAAGACGGGGCGGCGCGGACCGTGCGGCGGCGTCACCCTTGATCTGCTTGGTAATAGGGCGCCGCATGACGATAAAGCGCGGTCGCCTGCAAAACACCCCCAAAGATCGAATTTTCAATTGAGCCGATAAATAAACGCCATATTTTCGGCTAACCCATATTTTTCAGTCAGTTTGGGGCAGGGGAGTTCGCGCATGTCGCTGTTGTCAGGGCAAAAGATCGATTGGCGCACCCTTCCGCTGGCGACCCTAGGAATCGCCTTCGCCGCCTGGGGCCTGTCGAACATGGATCAGTCCCTGTTCGGTTACGCCATTCCCGACCTGATGGGGGCGTTCAAGATGGGCTTGAACGCCGTCAGCCTGATCATCTCCGCCTCGTTCGCCTTCGGCATCGTGGCCAGCATCGTCATCGGCGTGTTGACCGACTCCTGGGGCGCCAAACGAACCTTGCCGCTCTGCCTTGGCATTTCCGCCCTCCTGGTCGGGTTGCAGGCGTTCGCGCCCAGCGCGCTGGTGTTCGGTTGCCTGCGGGTCGGGAGCGCAGGCTTCAGCGCCGCCCTGTCGCCCATCACCAACGCCATGGTAGCCGGCCGCGCGCCGCCTCGCCTTCGCGCCATACTGCTGGCGGTGCTGCAATGCGCCTATCCGTTCGGCTGGTTCATCGCGTCGGTGTTCGCAGCGCCGATCATGGCCCACACCGGCTGGCGACCCGCCTTCATGGTGGCGTTCGCGGTCATTCCCATCGCCGCCATCCTCTACGCTGTGATGCCGACGGCCCCGACGGCGAAGGCGGTCGCGACGTCTAAAGGCGCGTCCCTAGCGGCGCCCTTGAAGGCTGTGTTCGGCCCGAAATATCGCTGGATCACCATCTTCAGCGGTGTCGCCTTCCTGCTCTATGGCGGGGCGGTGGGCGGATCGGCCTTCTATATGCCTACCTTCTTCCATGCGGTGCGAGGCTATAGCGCGGCCGATGCCGCGCGCATCGTCGGCGCCTCCTACGGCATCGGCATCTTCGGCTACATCGTCGCCGCCCTGGTCAGCGAGGGCCTTCTGACCCGGCGCGATACCGCCATCACCTGGGTCTGGCTCGGCGGTTTGGCCTTTTTGGCGACGCTGTGGCTGCCCAAGACCGTAACCGCCGACATCGTCGTGTTTGGCCTCACGACCTTCTTCTTCTACGGCGCCAGCGCGATCCTGGTGATCTACCTCCTGGAGCTGTTTCCCCAGGAGCTGCGGGCCACGGCCGCGGCGGTCAGCGGTACAGCGGCCATCAGCGCCGGCTTCATGATCTTTCCGATCCTCACTGTGGTCGCTGTGGGACGCGTGGGGTGGAGCGTGGGGATGAGTGTGGTGATCGTGCCGGCGCTGATCGTTAGCGGGCTGATGTTGCTGCTGCTGCCGCGGAAGGTGGCTGATGCGGAGGGGGTGGTTTGAGCTGCGAACCTGTAGGTTTGCGTAAGCCGCCCTGCGTCCTTCGAGACACCCCTTCGGGGGTCTTCAGGATGACGAAACTTATTGATTGCATTGAGATTCTTCATGCTGAGGAAGACGCTCGTGAGAGCCCCTGTCTCGAAGCACGCACTTACTGAACCCCCGCTAACCCCTACCGCCTACGCCCACACTCGGGGCGCCCTACCCACCCACCGGCCGGTGATCCTGGTTCAGCGTACGGAACAGCTGGTTCATCATCTCGCCCCGCATCGCCGCCAGCTCAGCCCGCTGAGCCTCAGACAAGGCGTAGCTCTCCACCGCGCTCTTCAAGGGCAGACCGTTTTCGGTGGCCACCGCCTCGATCACGAACACCCGTTCCCGCAGCACCCAAAGCTCCGTCGCCAGCTCCAGCACCATGGTCAGAAGCTGATCGCCGCCGTCCTGGGCAAAGAAGGCTGGGCGGCGGCCGGCGGCGTCTACCGGCAGGGGCGGGACATCTGTATCCATTGAGGCGTTAGACAACCTTAAGACTTCGCTTTCCAGGCCCCAAAGCCGAACCAGCTCAGGCTAGCGCTCAAGCGGCCCGTATCGCCGTCGAAGCTGGGCGGCGCGTTGACCGCGGCGTTGAAGTCATCGACCGGCGTGAAAGAGTACTGCGGCACCGTGAACTGGATGAAGTCTTCCGGTCGAAAGCCGCCGGCTGCAACGAGATCCTCAGGGTTCTGATCGCGGAAGGCGCGGTAATAGGGCTCTTTGTTATAGTAGCAGTCCCAGTCCAGATAGAATTGGTCGTAGGGCTTCAACTCGCGGTTCGGCGGCAGCTCCATATTGATCAGGAGGCCGCCCGGACGCAGCACCCGGTGCGCCTCGGCGAAGAAGCGCTTGATGTCCTTCACCGACAGCTCGTGCAGGAACATCGAGGTGAAGACCACGTCGAAGGAATTATCCTCGAACGCCAGGTCGGTCGCGTCCATCTGATGATAGTGGACGGGCAGGCCCAGGCTCTGGGCGCGGCCGTGGGCGTACACGAGCACTGACGCCGAAACGTCCACCCCATGCACTTCGGCGTCTGGATACGTCTGCGCCCAGGCGGCGGCGTTGTGGCCGACAGTGCAGCCGCAGTCGAGAATGCGCGCTGGCGTGAAGTCAGGGAAACGGTGCTTCACATAGTTCGACATCGACAGGCCGATATCGTTCAGGTCCGGCCCCATGAAGCCGGCCGAAAACACCGCCAGGCCGTTGTCATAGACGGCGCCGGCGCCCGGATGCTCCACATTTGCGTAGCCGCCCGGCATCAGGTGAACGTCCAGTCCCGCCACGTTTTCCGGCACGGCCAAGGCGGGATCGAGGGTCAACGAGCCGCCGCCGGCTTTAGACAGGCGATCAACCTTGCTGGACAGTTCGGGCAGTTCCGCCTGCACGCCCGGGATCACCGAGCGCCAGACCATCTCCTGGGCATTATAGCGAACGGCGCTGTAGAATTTGAAATAAAGGTCCCGCCGCATGGCCGCATGGACCTCGTCCTGCGTCTGGGGCGCCCGTCCGTGCTGGCGCTGGAAGGCCGGCTCGACCTCGTCGTCGAACCGGGCGCGCATGCCGGCGGCCATGTCGTTCAGAATGAAGCCTCGCAAACTGGAGATGAAATCCTGGCGCGACTGGGCGTCGCGACGGTGGTTCACCTTCAAATCGTGGGAGAGCTCAATCGGCATGGCGACCTCCTGCAATAGCCACAACCATATGACTTCTTTTGTCGGCGGAAAAGAAAAATTATCTTTCATTCCGGGGGTGAAAAGGGCAGTTTCCAATGCGCCGCCTGACCTGTGGACTGCTCTCTCAAAGGCTGATCGATGCTCCCTATTCGCGCCGCGACGCTTGTGACCCCCGATCCCGACGCGACGGCCGCCCTCTATGGGCAGTGGATGGACTACAGTTTGGTGGAGCAGGGCGTGATTACGCCCGAGCTGGCGGCGAGCTGGGGGACGCCGGGCGCGGCCGGCCGTCGCTTTTCGGTCTGCCGTCCCGCCTCCGGGCGGGACGTTTATCTGCGCTTCGTCCAGGGAGAGGCGCATCCCGACTATCAGCCCTTCAGAACCTATGGCTGGGCGGCGATTGAAATTTGCGTGCAGGATGTCGAGGCCGTCAACACGCGCATGCAGGCCTCGCCGTTCGAGATCATCGGGCCGCCGGCGCCGCTCGACGGGATGCCCAATATCGTCGCCATGCAGGTGCAGGGACCTGATCGCGAGATCGTCTTCCTGACCCACATCCTGTCGCCCAACTTCCCAGAGTTCGACCTGCCCCAGGCCCAGAGTCTGATCGACCGGATATTCATCCTTGTGCTCGGCTGCTCGGATATGGAAGCGGCGAAGACCTGGTTTGAGGGCGCCCTCAAGCTGCGGGCTGGATCGACGATTCAGCTGGCCTACAATGTGCTCTCCGACGCCTTCAACCTCGCGCCCGACCACAAACACAGCATCGCCACCCTTAGCCAAGGTCGCAATGTGTTCCTGGAGGTAGATCAATATCCGGACGAAGCGGCGCCCCGTCCCCAATACCCTGGCGAACTCCCGCCGGGCGTCGCCCTGGCCACCCTCGTCCATCCCGACCTCGATACGCTGGAGGGGCCATGGATCGTTCCGCCCCATACGCCGCCCGGCGCCATCTATGGCGGGGCGCGCGCCGCGACGATGCGGGGACCGGACGGCGTGTTGATCGAAGTCGTCGAGGGCTAAAAGTTTAGAGCGGGATGCGGGCGGAAAACCGCGCGGCTTAATAATTTTCTATCAGGCGCCATGCCACCATCCGCGTACGAGATCGAGCTGAGTCCGTTTTCGCGTTTGGAGCTTGCCCATGCCTAAGAACCTGAAGCCGCTGACGGCCTTAAGGTTCTTCGCCGCGATGTGGGTGGTGGCCTATCAATTCTGGCCGACCTTGGGGCGTGATCGTCCCCTGCTGTTGGCCAAGGGGTATCTGGGCGTCGATCTCTTCTTCATCCTGTCCGGCTTCATCCTCTGCCACGTCTATCTGCGGCCCTTTGGCGAGCGGCGATTCAGCTATCGCGAGTTCCTCTGGGCTCGGCTGGCGCGGATTTATCCGACCCATATCGTCACCCTGATCGGCTTTGGCGCCCTGGTCTATCTGGGCTCTCTGCTCGGCGTGCGCGCTGGCGGCAATGTGCTGGTGTGGCCGTCCCTGCCGGCGCAATTGACCCTGACCCAGGCCTGGGGTTTGGCGCCCCTTGGCGGATGGAACCACCCGGCTTGGTCGGTCTCTGCGGAATGGTTCGCCTACCTGTGTTTTCCCGCCTTTGCAGCGGCGACCTGGGCGGCCCGGGGCCGGCCGCGCCTGACAGCGCTCGCGGCGTTCGTCGTGGCCATCGGTTTCGAGATCGGCTTTCAACGCGTCGTCGGCCTTAGGCTGACGGAGGCGACGATCCTTTGGGGCGCCGCGCGAATCCTGCCGCCTTTCGCCATCGGCTGCGGGGTCTATCTGCTGTGGTCCAACGACGATGTTCGCAGCCCGGTCGCTGCTGCCGCCGTTTCAGCAGCGTCGCTCGCCGCGGTCCTCATCGCCCTTGGGCTCGGCGCGCCGGACTGGTTGGCGATCACGCTGTTCGGCAGCTTGATCTATGGCTTGGCCGGCCTATCGAGCGCGGGCTCGTCGCTGTTTTCCGGGGCGGTCTGGGTCTATCTGGGCGAGGTGAGTTTTGCGCTGTACATGATCAGCGTGCCCTGGGGCGTGACGTTTGATAAGGGCGTTCACTGGCTGTTTCATCTGCCGGGCCAGACCCTGGCGCCGTCTATCTGGTGGCTTCAGTACCTGGGCGTCATGCCGGCGGCTATCATGCTGCATCATCTGGTCGAGCGCCCCGCGCGCAACGCCATGCGCCGACGCGGCGCGCCGTTCGCCCGCGCAAACCCGACGTTGACCGATTGGGTCCAGGCCGCGCCCTAACGGCGTAAGCCGTCAGGTGCGCTCCAAGGCGCCGGTCGCCACGACCGGGCCGGTCGGCTGACCTGTAGGCGAACCGCCCAGGGGCTCCATCGACACCGCCAGGATGGCGCGCGAGGGATCGCTGATGGGCACATTGGGATTGAGGCGCACCGAGCGTCCAAAGGCGGCGAGGCCCAGCGCGATCGGCTTGCCGCCCGCGGGGATCAGCCACAGCTCCGGCGAACGTCCTTTGGCCGCGACAATACTCGCCGGGGTCACCACGATAACGTGAGATTGCGGATCGACGACGGCGACGAAGACAGCCGGGCCGTTCGCGCCGACCATCCGGGCGGTCATGACCTGCTCCAGCGCTGGCTGGTGTTGCGCCTCGGTCGAGGCCACGAGCTGTCCGCCCGTGAGAGCCGCGGGCGTGTGGGGCCAGATCAGCGCCACGGCCAGGGCGGCCGCGACGGCGCCGGCGCTTGCGGCGACAGCGCGCCAAGCGGCGAGGCTGCGACGTAGCCGTAGTTCGACGACAGCGCCGCCAGACTCGACCTGTTTCAAAATGCCTGTCCAGACCTGGGCCGGCGGGGCAATAGGGGCGACAGAAGCGGCGAGGCCCGCCAATCGATCCTCCCACGCCTCCACGGCGCGGTCGAAGCCCGGCTCCCTCAGCCGACGGCGTTCTGCGGTGTCGCGCTCAAGGCCTTCCAGAAGCCCCAAGGCGCATTCCGCAGCGAGCAGATCGTCGTCGTGTTCGGCGCCGGGCGGAATTGTATCGTCGCTCATAGCGCCGCGGCCCCTTCATCCAGGCAACTGCGCAATCTTAGCAGAGCTCGGCGAATCCAGCTCTTCATCGTGCCGAGCGGCACGGCGGCGGTCTCGGCCAGGGTCTGGTAGGTGTGGCCGCCAAAGAAGGCGCTGCGGACATAGGCCGCATGATCGGTCTCAAGCTGATCGAGACAATGGGTCAGGCGGTCCTGAGTCTGGTCCTGCTCCAGCGTGGCGTCGGCCAGGGGCGCATGGTCGGGGGTTTCGGCCACCAGGTCGATGGGGCGGGACAGGTGGGCTTTGCTGGCGCGCAGGCGATCAATCGCCCGGTTGCGGGCAAGCGTCGCCAGCCAGGTGATCGGGCTCACCCCCCGGGAGGCGTCGAACGCCCCCGCGCGGCGCCAAACTGTGACGTAAACGTCTTGCAAAACATCCTCGGCTTCAGCCCTGTCCTTCAAGATACGGAGGCAGACGCCGAATAGTTTCGCTGAGGTCTGGTCGTAGACGCGGCGAAGCGCCGCCTGATCTCCGCGCGCCACGCCCGCGAGCGCCGTGACCAGGGCTTGCCGCTCGGTCTCACCGTCCACGAAAATCCAACGCTCCACCTCGATCTTGGCCTTAGGCCGTCTGGAGTTATCTATACTGTCCGCAACCTTGGGCCAAGCGGCGGGGACGGCCCTATCCGCATCTTCGACGTTGAGGGGCGCGGTAAGCGGCCACTGAACGGGTTATAGCAGGCTATGCCCTTGCCCGCTGGCTATCGGACACGCGCTAAAACCTTGCATGGCTCATGCAATCTAAAGGTATATGGCGTGTGCCGTGATAAATATGATCAAGGTGTCGGCCGCCGAGTTTCAGCGCAACATCGGCCGGTATCAGGACGCGGCGCTGGTTCAGCCGGTCGCGGTGACGCGCAATGGACGCGAGCGCACCGTGATGATCTCGGTGGAGGAATATTACCGCCTGAAGCGGTGAGACCGGCAGGTGCTGGAGCTCGACGATTTCAGCGAGGCGGACCTTGCAGCGCTGGAGGCGACTCGGGCGCCTGAGACGTCCAAGGCCTTCGACGACGAAATCAAGTCGTAGACCGGCGTGGCCAGGGCTGCGAACCCGAGTTAACGGGGATTGCGGGTAGACGTCTTGGATGAATCGATGGGGTCTCTTGATTCGGAGAGCCCCCATGGACGAGACGATCTCGGAATTTGGCGATCGGTCGCGCTTGCGGCTGCTGCTGGACCGCCTTTCTCTGATTGAGGATTCGCGTGACGCTC
>Ga0116229_10014132_pt1 | contig 11139 bp, 8 predicted proteins | sample S1TSphgellanicum_3_FD_87313 | JGI IMG/M metagenome (GOLD analysis project Ga0116229, IMG submission 87313) | Host-associated microbial communities from peat moss isolated from Minnesota, USA - S1T2_Fc - Sphagnum magellanicum MG | ecosystem: Host-associated > Plants > Peat moss > Unclassified... | reverse complement strand
ATGCAACTTTTAAGAAATGCAATGCCTTGAAAATACATTGATATAACTTGATTACCACTTCAATAAGTCACCACCTTTCTTGCCCTTTGAACTCTATCGTGACTATTGTGCTAGTGGACTTAAAGTTGTAATAGATATAGGAAGCAGTGTCATTTGAGGAATTTTGCAAGGCCTATGTATCAATTGGGTTTTTGGCTTTTATAAGAACATTTGCCTTTCTCCGTGTAGCCATTTTGTGTAAAATAAAATTTCTTCTTTTTGTAATAATGGGCTTCACAAATGTTGTCAAAAAATCATGTTTCAAAGCCATTTTACCCTAAACAAGATTACAAACACTTGATGAATGATGAATTTATGAACTCAAAGATTATTCATCATCAAAACTAATTGTTGAATCAATGTAAACCTTGTATTTCTTCAAAGATATGGTAGGCACTCAATAAATCTATGGTCAAAAAACATATTTGAGAAAAAATCAAAGCTTAGTAGATGCATGAAATCTCTTACATTCTAGAGCAATGGAGCTTGTGTCGTACATGCCAAATCAACTTAAGGGCCAAAAAATAATTATTTCAACAACTAAGTGCTAAATTTGATAGCAACGTATATAGATGCCAAACATGGCAATTTCATGTTGAGTTTTGATGTTCATGCAAATATTTTGGGGACTTTATGGATAACAACAAAATGGGGTGAAAAAACAAACAAGGTACGAAATAAGGGCTAGATGAAATATGAATTTAACAATAACTCTATTATCAAAATGAAATTCAAACATAATGTAAGAATCCAAGCTTAGAAAACCACATATGGACAATTGAAAGCAAAACATTAACATCAAGAATACTTTTTGTTTTTTTTTATTGTGTTTTATAATTTCATAATGTATGAAAGATGAGACTCCAAAGCCACTTTTTCTAGTTATAAGTCACAAACATGAAAAAAATGAAACCTTATTAACATTGGATTAAGTTTTGGCAAAAATAAATCTCGCAAAAACATTTTAAACATTTAAAGCTTTAACAAAAAAAACAACTGCACCATGAAATATTATGTTTTTAGGCATGGCCATAGAACAACACATCTCAAATTCCATTCCAAGCAATTCATCACCCAATGCATTCCTTTATATCTAACCCTTGACATTTTGTCTAGAGTCCTTGGTGTTATCCTTCATCTAAGGCTTGATTTGTGAGACAATCACTCTTTCCACCAAGGTTTAGTACACCAACATTTACTTTACACCCTAAAGCCCAAAATCATCACTCAAAATTTTTACACACACACTAACTTAAACTCCTCATAGCTCAAAGTTCATCCTCATACAAACATTTCCCAACCAATTTATTGTCTAGTGTCTACTTCTCACCTTCTAAATCCAATTTTTTGCAATATCAACCATCACACACTCCACAACAACTACATCATGCCTCTTGCTAACACCAAATATATTCTACATCTATCCAATAACTACAAAACTCCCTTCTCATGGCCTCCTCACTCCTTAGATTTTTCATCCACACAATCCAAATTTTTTTTTGGATGAATGTTTAATCTTCATTACCAAGCCTCCGTGTTGAAATAAATGCACACCACCAAGCAAATCATTTCTTCATTCTCACTATTGGAAGTCAACACAAAATTCAAAACAAATTGACTCATAACCAAACAAAATCAATTTTCTCAAAACCCTAAAACCAAAAACCAAACATGGGTACTGAAGCACTAGGGGCCCTTGAGTGAACTAGCAGCCCATGGGGAAAGGAAAAAAAACTAAAAACCCCAAAATTTTATTTAAATTGCTTCTAAATATTAAAATTATCTCATGCTTAGACTAAATCAGGGTCTTTGCAGTGATTTTTTTTTTTTTGGGGAAAAAAATTCTCTATTTAAAAATTTTTTTAGAAAAAATCCCAAGCAACATGGTCAAGGGAACTTTTTGGAAAGTTTCAAAAAAAAATAAATGGCCACGTTTAGAAAATTTTCTTTTTCTTTTTTTGAAATTGCCAAGATTTTTCAAGGAATTGGGCAGATTTTAGCTTTATTTTTTCCTTTTTAAAAAAAATTCACCTAGATTTTTTTACTTCTCTATTTGTCTTGTAGTCAGGCTTGGCTAAATCCTCTTGTGGCTTACAGCCACTTTCGGAGCAACATGAAAAAATAAAATAAAAATTAATTAATTAAAATTAAAAATAAAATAAAAGTTCCAGGTACAGTGTCCGATTACTAGGATGTCCGGTTACTACAGCACGGTTACCAGTGAGTGCAGCCAGCTAGCCGGCCCCAGCACCAGAGGAATTTTCGCTCGTTCGGTTACTAGACCAGCGTTGCGGCGGCGTTTGCCACATTCTTATTTTGCCACTACTGTGCGTGCGAGGGGGGCCCCTCATTTCGTATCTCTAAAATTGCTCGCCGGCGCTGCTGCTGGTGCTGCTGGTGCTCCTCCTCCTCCTTCTCCCCCTCGTGGCCACCACCTTCATCGTTGTTTCCTGGCCGCTTCGCAGACCGGTGATCTTGCAAAGAAACCTCAGTCTCGTGTCACCGCGTAAGTAAACTCCTCCATTGCATTGCATTGTATTGTGTTGCATTGTATTTCCCCCACCTCCTCCGCCTGCCACCTTCTGCCTCCGCAAAACACAAAACAAAACAAAACAAAAAACAGTGCAGCAGGCTCCACCATCATCATCATCATCATCATCATCATCATCATCTTCTTCTCATTCTTCTTCTTCTTCTTCTTTCTTGTTCTGTAAATCGTTTTCTTTTCTCGTCTCATTGGTTTACCCTGCACTTCTTCTTCTCTCATGTGGCGTGTCGGTGGGTTTTTCGACTTCTTCCCCTTCCTACTCCTACTCTCTTCTGTCTAGTCTTCTCTAATTTTGTGTATGTGTGTGTGTTTTTGTTTTTGTGTGTGCTTTTTTTGTTTGTTTGTTGTTGTTGGGGGGTTTGCTTTCGTCTCGTTCTGTTTGCTGTAAATTTTTTTTCTTTTGTGTTGAAGTTGAAGCTTTGCTTTTGGTGCCTAGGCTAACGCTTATGTGAAGTTCCTTTTTTATCTTGCAATTCATGTGTGAGAGAAAGTAGAGATGGAAATAATGTGGGAATGTGGTTGCAGATTAAGGTTGTGAATTGTGGGTGGTTTCTTTGAAGTCTAGCAGCTTGCACTTGCATGCTTTCTACTTTTCTAGTTTGCAGCTTGCCGGTAAATGCAGCAATGCAACCTAAGTTTTCTGAAGAACAGCTTCAGAGATCATGTGTAGTGAATGAGAAGAATAATCATTTGAGGAACTTTCCGCGTTTGGTATCACGTTTCAGTGGAGAACTGTCTGCATGTGCTGATGTTTCTTAGACTGTTTGTAATTTCGGTGTGCAGGTGAAGAAGGTGACGACATATAGGAGGACGCTCAGGGACTTCGGTTTTTTGCTCTTATATTATTCAGCAGGCTGCAGACGTGAAGAAGAAGAAGAAGAAGAAAATGATGATGAGGACGTTCTCCGGCGGGGTGCAGCAGCATTTCATGATGACGGTCGCGGCAGTTGTTTTCCTGCTGTCTTCGGTTGCGGTGACGACAATCAACGCGCAGAATGTAACCGAGGTTCTCGCAGCATACCCAAACTACAGTACTTTCAACAGGCTACTGAGCGCGACAGGAGTGATCGATGAAGTCGAAACCCGCAATTCTCTCACCTTTCTGCTCCCACCCAACTCAGTACTGGACCCATTCGTCGCAAGCCACAGCAATCTCCCGCTCTCGGAAGTCGGCGATGTGATCAGGTTCCACATCTTGCTACAGTATCTGGACGCGACGGAGGTGCAACGCTTGAACAACGGATCATTACTCGTGACTACACTCTACCAAACCACAGGGAGAGCCGCCGGGCAAGACGGGTTCGTGAACATCACCGACGAAGCAAACGGCGACGTTCTAGTCGGCCCAGTTAGCAGCAGCGGTTCGACTCCACAAGTCTCTATCACCAACGTCACGCAGATTCCTTACAACTACAGTTTCTTCCAGATCAATGGCGTTCTTGTCCCGGTTGGTCTCGGAGCCGCCCCTCCATCTCCACCTCCAGCAACTGCCCCTGTACCAGCTTCTGTAGCTCCCGTTCCAGCAGTAGCTACCGGAACTCCAACTGTAGCTCCAACCCTGGGTCCCATTCTCGCACCTGTGCCTACCTCCTCGGTCTCACCCGCGCTTGCACCGAGTCTTGTACCCACATCTAGTGCAGCTCCTAGTCCTGTAGCAGTTGCACCAGTATCAACACCCATTGCAGCTCCAGTACCTGCTGCATCAGTACCTACTAGTGTTGCAACTCCTGCTACCTCTCCATCTTCTACAACTTCTGGAACATCAACTGCACCAGTTGAAGCTCCTCAGGGACCATCTCACAGTGGAGCAGCCGGAGCTTCTGGTTTCCAGCTCCAGTCCACGAAGGGGTTGGCGTTTCTCCTCACTACTGCAATCTCCTCAATGGCCATTGTTGTTTTCCTGTAGATCATGAAAGTCTAGCTGCTCATCTGGCTGATCATTGTATTGCATTTCATTTCCTTCATTCATTCCGATTTTCATTCTCCTTTCCTTTGTGCAGCTTGTGAGATCATGAGTACTGGATCCTAGCTAATTAGTATGAGACCTGTGCATGGATTTTCAATTGTTTCAGATTTTACTTATATTTTTTAAAAACCCATTAGAAGAAGAAGAAGAAGAAGAAGAAGATGCATGACTTCAGGCAGAAGTCTGGTGTACTCTCAGATCTGTCAAGACACTATTTTGGAATAAATTGCAAAACTAGTGATCCAGAAATTCAAATGATGTTCTTGACTTCAAAGAAAGAAAGAAAAAGTGTTTGTTTGTTCTTTTGGGTCATTTGCTTACATGTATGATATGGATACATTGAAATCATGTTAAAAGCTGCAACAGCAATTGCATTGTTTGAGCGCGCACACACACATACATATGCAGTCAGTGATGATGATCATAATGCTTGTTGGTAATGTGGGTTGTGTGGTTTGTGATCTAGAATTTCTGTTACTTGTTTGCTTTACAAGTAATTACTGAAACTAATTTTGTTGTGATATATTACTTTCTTCCAGGTTGCTTTGTGTTGCTTCTTGTCTAGATTAAAATTTGCTGTTGCTGATTCTCTGCCCTGATGATGGATGAAGAAGCCCAGGTAGTATATTCATGACTTGGGCTTGAAGAGTATTTTGGGAGAGAAAAATTCTCATTCACATTAATCTTTCTTCTACTGCAAGGTGCTGCTTGGTGTTGATGAAGTTGTGTGAGATTGAGCAACAATTGCAATAGGATTGAAAATGGGAAAGATCAGCAACTTTGTAATGAATGAATGAATTAATATATATTGAAATTTTTGGGCATTGTGGGTGGCAAAAAATTACAACTAATTTTTGAAATGAAAAACTTTTGTGCATACATTATTGGCTTTTGTGAAAATGCAGGCAAACTTTGAAAATTGAAACTTTTTGAGTGGCATTTGTTTGTGAAAAACTACCAATTTTTTAGGGGCTCAGAGAATTTTTTTTGAAAAACTTCTTTTCAAAAAGAAAGATTGCCTTTGGATGCAGCTAAATGCATGAATAGTTCTAGCTAATGCATATTGAATTGAAATATGGGGGTTTGGGGATAGTTTTGGTGGAGTTGGGCATTCATGGTTATTAAAAGAAAACTTATAATTTGTAATGTGGTGATTGGTTGGAGCTTGTAAAGATGCTTCACCTAAAGGCCTATTTTACATTAGAATTTAGAACCCCAAGAATCAGCTCAACCAAAAAAAAATGGAGCATTCCTATTGCTCAATTGCTCAAAACCTAAAACCCTAGGCCCAAGAATTATGTGGTTGCCTACATGACAACATTTTGGTGCTAAATTCTTGGGCCAATTCTTCAAAAAGGAAATTTCATAAATTGAAGAGCCAACTTCTTATGCTTAGCTCAAGAATTGTGGCCCAAGAGTTGTATGATTGATTTACACACCAAATTCATGTGCTTTTTCTCATATCATGGCTGGCATCTTGCTACATGAATGCAAATGAGGGTTGTTTTATTTCAAATTTCTAATGTTGCATCATGTGCAAGCATCCCAAGAGAGATTTAACATTAAATGGTGACAAGTTTGTAGAACCTGTCAAGAATGTTTTTAAAAAATGGAAATAAAAGTTTGTCTCCTAAATTCAAGTGGAAATGTGGCAAAACATTTCCCAAAAGAATTTCAAATTTTTTCTGGTTTTTTTTTTTTTTGGCTTAGAAACAGAGAATATGTGACAAAATATTCCCCTTTCATTTTCATTTTTCACATCTGTGCAATATTTTGCCCAGGAAAAAAAAAAGCCTGATTTAAGGAGCCATTTAGAAGAATATTGAAGATTGATTTAGAAAATTGAAGTTTCATCAAATTTCCATCAAATTCCATGGAATTTAGAAGTGAGGGAATATTAGGGACATTTCATGGAGACAAGTTTCAATTATGTACACAATATGTGATAATACTATTGCTATGTTGAGAAATATAAGTAACATGATAAAATAATATTTGCAAAAATTGTTAGTCAAACAACACACATGTGAATGTGAACATGAATAATTATAATTTAATTAGTTATAGGATTTTATTTTTTTTGAAAACCAAGATATATTCAATATAGGGCATACTTTAATTTTTAATGTATATATATATATGTGTTAAGCATTTTAAATATTAGTTGTTAGTAAGTTCAATTAGTAGATTAATAGGGTGAAAGCATTGGCAAGTGGACCATTAAAAAAATAATCTTTGAAAATTAAATTATTTAAAATCCACATGTAAGCATGAAAATAGTTCAAAAACTCCTCTTGTTATAATACAAACTTTGCATATTTTTATTGACCTCATAAGAATATAAACCTAAAGTTTTGAAATAGAATTACATCATAAAAATGTATTAAAAATACATTTGAATACATTTGTGTAAATGTGTTAAAACACATTTCATTTCCAATATGTATATATAAATTGTAAGTTACATGTTTTCACAAAATCTATGATATATGTTAATGGAAGATTTTTCAAATTTTTGATTTAACTGTTGTTTTAATTTATTTGGAACTACTTTTTTAATTTTCACAATGTAAAGAATAGATTTCAACCTATTTTCACTTCATAATAACCTATTTAACTACCTATTTAATGTTTTCTGAAATATTATTATATAAAATTTAAAAACATATTAATTTCAATCTTTTAACCCAACCAAATTACTTGTTTAACAATCTAATGACACATTTTGTCACACTATCCATTCAAACCAAAAGAATACATTGGTTAGTGCAACTAATTATGTTTTCATCTAATAAGTGCATTAATATAAGTGAATGCAAAGAACATGAAATGAATATGAAATGAAAGGTCCATCCACATCATTGATAGTTGATTAATCATTTAAAAAATATTTACATTTTGAATGGGTATTTTGCTCTTCCACCTCCCCAATTACCTAGTTGAAGAATATGTTAAATTCACATATAATATGTTGAAAATATAATAGTTTTATCACATAATATTATCATGTTTAGTTGCATCCTTGTTAGCCATCACAACTTCAAGTTAAAATTGAATATGTATATAATATAGGGTATCAAATTTGATGCAAACAAAGGAAACTATATCTAGGTAGTGCAGGTGCCCTAAGAAAAAGACTTGGCAAGCTCAAAAAGGCAAAATTACAGTTAAATTGAAGGTGGCTTAAATATGTGCATATTAAAAAATTCTTAAATTGAATATAAGTTTAAAATGATAATTCCTTCACATAATAACCCCAAACAATATCTTGTTTGATGCAAGTAATGTAAGGTTTTAACATTTAATATCCCCCTTGGGGGTTGTTGTAATCTTCTACTTAGTTTAAACATTTTTTGTTTGCAAGGGATAGCGCTTTCATTTGTAAATTGTAAATTAAAAAAATTGGAAATTATAGATGTTGAGAAAAAAAATTTAACAAATTTAGAAGAATGAAACCTTTTTCATGAAAAAAATGCCCAATACCCATGGATTTTGAAACATGATCATTGTTTAAAATGCTAAAAATACGATCCATCTAAGTGGAATGGATCTCACATTTTGTAATTTGGGATGAAGCTATGAACACAACAATGTATGTGTTTAATAGATCTAGTAGCAAAACATTTAATGGAATCACACCTATAGAAGCATGGACAAGGAAATCATCTAAATCAAACCATGCTGTTTGATTTCCAAGCTTTTGTGTTCATCCAAAGGGATTAAAACATGAAATGAGTAGTAATAATGAAAATAAAATTGAACAAGAGACAACTACAAAGATGGTGATCGTAGTGAAACAATGATGAATGATGACATGGCAATATGATTTGAGAGAAGGGCATTATGCCATGATATAGAGGAACAATGTGACAATCATGCTTGATACAAATATATTATGAAATAACAAAATAGCTTTTAGGTTTGAATACCAATCTTAATGATTTGGTGTTAAGTTATTTAATTAACTTTCTGTTAATTCAACACCAAATGTGAATGCATATGCAGTTAGATACCTACTTGTGATGGTAGGCAAAGACATCAATCATGTTAGTGCTAACAATTTTCAACCCAACACCACCAAGTGTGGCCAAGCTATAACCATTGTATAAAAGTTTATAAATGCAAGATGTATTCATTCTTGACTTGAATTACATGCCAATGGTGCAACAAGAACCAACCACACCATAAAAACCTTAAATGTAACTCTAAACTCAACTCAAAGTATGGCCCTTCATTTTCAAGAAGATGTTATAGTAACTTGTCATTATCATGCATGTTGTTGAAGGTCATCAAACATACATGATTATCATTATTGTTCACATTACTCTTTAAAATTTGATATGTTATATTTATATTTGGGATGTCGTCTTTTTCATGTTTGTTGATACATTGATGGATTTGGAATATCTATAACCTTAATTCAATTGATATTGACTTAAATTATACATGTATGGAGAACTTTTGAATATGCCAAAATAGTTTTTCTTTTGTGAATTTCAACCTTCAAGTAGTGATCAATTGAATTCTTCAACATCTACCTTTTATCTTCTCATATTTTATGGTTGTAGAAGGCCCTAGAAGGTTGTCATCATTGGTTCTTTGGCTGTTTGGAACTTTTGTTTTGGGAGGTGCTCCTAAGTTTGAAACTTCTTTTGTAAACCTTATAATGCCTAGTTTTAGCTCCATCAAGAAAATCAATCTATGGCAAAACATGTCTTTAAAATTCAACATTGTCTTTTTTTTGTGATATTGTGTGCTTTCTATGTCTTAATCTCCACCAACATGTACATGTTTTTTTTTTTTTTTTGTTGATATTTTTGGATTTGAATTTGGATAACCTAATTTTTCAAATACTATTCAAGTTACCTTAAATTTTGAGGATGAAAAACTTCTCAAACTTCTAACAATATCAACTTTGGGAGATTGACCCAAAGCTTGGGGATTTAGCATTAACCCTAAACAAACCAAAAGGCCCAACACTAAATATGTGATGGTTGGTGTTAAAAGGTTTTATGCTATTTTAATGAATGTGATGATATAATATTTCAAAACCTTGTTTATATAATCTTGATTTGCTCTCCATATGTTAGGGGTGGACAACTTTGAGATTTGTTTTCAATTTTTGCCTCATTTTCTTTGGATAAATTTTATGCAATTTGCAAAATTTTGGGTTTTTTTTTCCCTTGTGTGTTGTGACTACTTTTTTTCCATTCTCTTATTGTTCATGTGACTATATTTCCCAACTCTTTGAGTTGTATTTTGCATCTATTTTACCAACAAAGATATTAACATTTTCTCAAACTTCAATGGATATACATGCTTTCAACAACATTGTCGACAATATTTTAAGCTAATCCATGTAATTGTTTCCATATATTTATAAGATTGTACAAAAATCTTCACAAAAATTTGAAAATAGTAATCACAATAATGAATGTGGTCATAACCTTATGAGAATTACTCATTTCACAAAGTTTCAAACCATCACCTTCATCATGAATAACAATAACATTGAATTATAATGACTATGTGATAGTGGGTGTAAATAAACATGCAAAAATCATGTTTAGCTCATTATCGTAGCACCTAGGCAACTTTGACATAAATTAAATTATTTTCAACTTTGTCAAAAAATTTAGACCCTTCTATCAAAATTTTCAAAAACACATTCAAGTTGCCAACTAATTTTGAACCAAAGACTTGTCTAACCAAATCAGTTACTTTACATCCATCTGATCATTAATGTAATGAAATATCTTTAAAAATTCTAATGAATTTTATTAGATATATTACACATATGTGAAAATTTTCAAAATTTTTTTTAAAAAAACTGCTGAACTAAAAATTCTGAATTAAATTAATTATTCGACAAAGAATTGCCAAAATTGGCTAAATACTACGGTAGTAAGTATGTTGTATTGTATCAAACGTTAAAAAAAAAAAGAAACAAAAACTTTTGATTGACACATTAAGGGTGGTGATAAAAGTTGTCGATTAACAAATTAAGGATTGGTGACTCAAATGCATGAAGAATCACATACCCACCATTTAACAAACAAAAACACACGAGATTCATAAACACATGTTGGAGGAAGTGAGTCCAACAACTTATGTGAAGGAAGGAAGTTGGTATGTGAAGTGGCCTTGCATTACGAAATCACATACCTTATGGTTCTCTTCATTGAAAAACAAACTATAGAACTTTATGCATAATGCAAATTAGAACTTTAGTGTAAAACCCCCCCAAAAAACCAAATTGCATGATGCAAATCCCACAAATCCTTCAGTGATGGTGTGTGGGTGTGCGATTGGTGTGAGTGAAAAAAAAGAGAGAAAATTTGATGCGTAGTTGCAAGCAATTGGTAGCAGCAGTGGTAGAGTAGCTTTTGAACGCACGACAAAAAGCGTCCAAGAGCGTTATCTGCGCGAGAGAGAGCAGCTCCGTTCATTGGCTGCTTATCTTATCTCTCATCCCTCCCAGCGCGCCCCCCCCCCCCCTCCTTTTCCCCAACTTTTTCTCCCCCTCCCCCCTCCCCCTCCCCTTTTTGCTTCTCCCACCCCCCCTTCTCGATCTTGTTTTTTTTTT
>Ga0116229_10014131_pt1 | contig 11139 bp, 7 predicted proteins | sample S1TSphgellanicum_3_FD_87313 | JGI IMG/M metagenome (GOLD analysis project Ga0116229, IMG submission 87313) | Host-associated microbial communities from peat moss isolated from Minnesota, USA - S1T2_Fc - Sphagnum magellanicum MG | ecosystem: Host-associated > Plants > Peat moss > Unclassified... | reverse complement strand
ATAGCATTTATGTAATTGGATTTGACATGTGTGCAACACTTAGAAGTTTGTACGTTTTGAGTAGACATGGATTCAGTTGAGATTCACACTCTTTGAAAAATCAGCTTGATGAGAATACCAAGCTTGAAAAAAAAAAGTGTGTGATGCAACACCTAAGCTGAACCAATGGAGGAAACACGTCATAAAAACTAAGGAAGATAGCATTTATGTAATTGGATTTGACATGTGTGCAACACTTAGAAGATTGTAAATGTGTTGAGTAGACATGGATTCAGTTGAGATTCACACTCTTTGAAAAATCAGTTTGATGAGATACCAAGCCTGAAAAAAGCAATGTGTGTAAGTAATGCAACATCTGAACTCAACTCACAGGGAATTCTCTCCCTTCAACTTAAAGTTATTCATTACAAATACCACAGTATTGACCTCTCTTCGCCTTGTAATCTGCATTTGTTTAGGCTTAAAGACAATGTTCACCTTGTGGTTTATGATGGTTAAAGCCCACAGACGAGCTAGGGACATTCATGAACATATGGAGCCAAAAACTAGCTGCCCTCTTATTTCTGGAAAATGTCTCCACCCTGGGGTGCCCTACACATACATACACATTGATGTAGAGATGTAAGGGATGGAGGCCAGATGACTTAGGGTGTCGGGATTCTCAAACAAAGTTTTGCACAAATTCAAGATCTGATTGAATGTTCTTTTGAATCAGAAGCTTATGTTGAGAAGTGATATGTTGTATTGTATGCCCATTTCCCTACTACTTTTGATGTGGGGTTATTGGCTGTTTGAATGTGTTGGTTTTCCTATGGCCTTTTTTTCTACCTCTCTTTTTAGTCCTCCTTACAGGGCAAAATGGAGGGGGTCTTGTTATTTGGGGGCCACGGGGAGGGCCGTGGGATGGGGCTATTAACCCAATCTAACTTGGACAGATGCCAAGACTTATTAGAGTTTTCCTTAAAAGGCATCCTGTCTTCACCCTGTCTTTGGGCCTCTTTTCACCCCCCTATCCCTCTACAAGACCATTCAGCAAAATCCACATGTAAAAACCATTATGTAATGGAGCATACTCTGCACAGGTGATTGTGCACAAATTTGGGCCAGCCCTAATTCCTCACAAGCACCTCACTGGCCACAAATGGCTTGTATGGAGCACTCATCTATCTGATCTAAGTTGGCCAAGTGCCCCCAAAAGTCCGGTGATTGGAAAAACATGCCCAAAAGTTAAGTTAGAAGAACATTCCCACTGCAGGACCCCTACTACATTTAGCCCCATGAAAGCAGAACTTAGCCTGAAATCTACAACCCTAACCCTAAAATCTACATGACGATTCAGCAAACTCGATATGACGATTACGCAAATAAATCCTCAGCGCTGATCAGCTTGCTGCTGTTTGTTCGCATTTGCGCAGTAGAGGGTCAGGAGCTGGTCGAGAGTGTCGAGAATTGTCGATTCTGATCGACTCTAGCCTCTTCTAGAGATTTGCTGTAAATGCATATATGTTCACTGCAGCTACCAATTGAGATGCATGAGAAGCTGGAATTAGATTCATGAACCTCCAGTAAGTAATTTGAGCTCAGATTTTGCGAAAAAACAGTTGAATTTGCATTCAGATCATGAGCAGCTTCTTGGACTGCAGGTGCACAAGCAGCTAGATGCTCATGATCGGTAAGCTGTGTAGCTGCTGGTCGAACCGCGTATGATCTTCGACCCCATGTGTAATTCTGAACCGAAATTCTGCTACAAATCATGAGTGAAGATCTGCAGGAGCTCATGTATTTATATTTCTGGCAATTGATCAGTAGAACAATACGAGCAGCTGATGATCTGCACCAACTCATGATCGATCGGTTGTTGCAATTATAAGTAGACCATCAATTTATACCATCGACTGCAGCTGTCATCATGACTCATGAGTTTGAATCTGCAAGCGCTCTAGATTTCAATTTCTGGGAATTGTCGATCAGACGTCCATATTATTCGTAGTACTGAAAAACTCCACATGATTAGATGACGAGCTGGTCTCAGATCAGCTCTTGCATTGATCAGTACTTGATACATTAATGTTCCGTGACAGCTGCATGCGAGCTCTGCAATGATCAGCTAATCCTTGGTCAGCCTCTGTTGCAACTGTTCTGTGCTTATAAGTCAACTGCAGCATGCAATGAGATCAGCAAGCAGCTGATCATGATTACTTGTGTTTGAACGGGGAAATATTTACAAGAAGATTAAGCCTCACAATGTGGTGACCAACATCACCAACTTTGATTCAAAATCATCTTGCAGAAATTATATCTAAGCATTCCATATGTAATTGCAGCGACGAGATCATCAAACTTTACGGAAGTGTCGATGTTACAGTGTATTGCTGAATTTACAGTATGCATTCAATTCTGCTGAAAAAATATAAGAAGATCTAAGTCCTGATCAACCCTGATCATTCAAGCTTTTCTCCAGGTTCATACAGTGCACAACTTTGCAATAGTGGCGTTGTTGCGGCGCCCTGTTATATTTGGAGCTGCCATGCATGCAGCAGCCGATGCTTTAACAGTGGCACATGATTGATGTCTTCTTTCCAAATCTGCAGCCTTGTACACTTGTGGTGATGAACTTGTGGAAGCATGCTAAGCTTGCAACCCAGCTTCGGTGATCAACACGGATATAACTAGAATATAGCGGTGTCATGCTAGGTACTGATCTTGTGTACGCGATGATCAAGCGTCACGCACCTTGAATGCGGATCTTGTTTTCATAACAATATCATACATGTGTGTGCTCCTCAAATTGCTGAAGTCGAGAGGCAGCGAGATCAGATGAAGCGTGTCAGAGCTCTTGTGATATTGCCTCAACTCATAATGTCGCCGGCTGCTTTGATTAGCTGCAGGTCCTGTACAACATGATGAGCTTGCGGTACTACCACTGTTGTAGGGTTGCCATCCGATCACCAGCAGTTTGGCTTCTAGATCCTCGTGTGATGTAATTGTCTCATTTGTTGCGTTATAAACCAGAACTTTATTGCGCACGCCTACCCTTACCCCTGGAGCTGAATCTAAGCTGCCGCCGGCCGCGCCGACGGTTGCAGCTGCTTCATCCTCTACACGTAGATTTGGCACCAATCTCGTAACCCCATCTTTGAACATCCATACACCCGACATGTCGACGCGCAGAACACGTTGCTGTTGCAGCTTTTGAACTCATCTGCTGGAATTCATCGGCTCCTGCAGGTCCTCGCCGCGATGCAGAGATCGAAACGAGGTTTCGTCTTCTCTGTGACTCTGGCTTGTCTGTCGAATGCCAGTCAAAATCCACGGTTAGGGCTTCAGGTACACGGGCGCGCAGATCCAGCCTCCGCACGAAATTGGGAGTAATTCTAGCAATGGGGATCAGGATCTAGATATGGCGATGAAAATGAAACAAAATGCGGATCTACAAGAAAATTGCAATTTCGGACACGATACCTCATGACATCTGCAAACCTTCTGATGCAAGTCCTCAGCACCTATAACCGAAATTATATGAGAAAACAGCTAGTGATTGCAGAGTCCAGACATGAACCGGCAGCTCCATGTCCGAAGCAGTACTGATCATTCCATGCAACTCATGAGTAATGGTTTCTAAACACTTGCTCCTGCAAAACCAGCTAGCTAACCAGCTCAGTATGTAGACATTTAGGTCTAAGGACTCATCACTACCAGTACTGCGCCGGGGCGCTGCAATTGTTTTCTCGACTTGCATAGAGGTCTAGAATTCGATCGGAAGTTCCACTACCTTAATTCACGTCTGCAGCACTTGGTATGAAGCGGGCGTGACTCCGCCGCCGTGCACAGTTCGGCAATTTGCGGCCTTCCTGGCACGAGAGCGCGGGCGCCTGTCGAGAACGATCCCTGAGCCCCAAGTTAGACCGCCGGCGGCGCTGGCCAGGGTCTTGCTCGACTTCAAGAGCGACTACTACAATAACAACTGCTCAAGCGTTGTTGATACCCCTGCAAGATCGAATTTCTACTCAATGCGATCCCGGAGTCGCATGCCGGGTCGGCAATCAAGCTTCAAATATACTTTCCTCCCCTGCAGTTAGCTCTAGCAAGATATCTAGCTGCAGATCTCTAGTTCCTCGACATATCTCTGGGCCTCATCTCTGTTTCTCGCAATGCTCCGTCCATTCAACCGGCCGCGCGTCCGCCACTAGCGCAATATGAGACTATCTCTAGTGCAGACAGTCAAGTGTGTCGGGAGCAAAAAAAAGGATTCAAATGTAGGGTTCACGAATCAGATAATACAGAAAGCCGCAGCCCATGGTAGATATGATCACTGATCTTATTGTGACCTAATCTAGCTAGCTAGCTCACGGGCCTCATCTAATTGCAGCAGGATCAAAGCAGTACATCGACGACAAACTGTTCAGTACCACGACTTGTAAGTAAATAAGTATAACAATTCCTACACATGATCAGTTAATTAATTAGTAATTTCCATCTTCATGCCGCCAAGATTCTTCCCGTGATATATATAATTACATATATATAAATTCTCTATCCATGCTACAGATCGAGTGACTTCGCTGGGATCAGTTGACTGCGACCCGTTGAAGATCGATGGTCGTGGAATTATAATTACCAACTTCCCAAGTTCCCAGCTCAATGCCCAATTATGCATGCTAGATCTTCTGAGTTTTTCATCTTGTTGACTGTTTTCGATCTCGGCCAGGGGGCCCATAACATTCCGCGCCCATTTTTTAATTCTGCACCAAATCAGTATCGCAAACACAGCTAGCTACATACACGATGGGTATGCTGCTAGCCAGTGCTAGCTAGCTGAAGACATAGCTAGCTTGAATCGATCACTCTGTTGGCGTGTCTAATGGATAGCAGGGTAAGGTCTGAGGTTGAGGGCATAAGCTCGCCCACCACTAGCTTACCACAGGTCTTACCTGGATGTAAAGACTAAAGACAAATCTTTCCTTTTTTCAGCCAGATCTTTTGTTTGTCAAGTCTTTAGATTGGAAAGACAGAAGATCTGGCTGGAAAAAGGGAGAAATGCCTCCAAAAATGCCTTGAGATTTCTCAGAAGTCAAATCTCTGTGTAGAACATGCAATCGAAATACACCCAAAAAAATATTTTGGCAGGTCTTTATGTGAAGAATTATCTCAGAGCAAGCCAAAGCTTCACACGCAGAATTTATGATTTTAGTGCTGTTCCAGGTGAAAGCTTGCACCAGATCAAGGCATAAGTGATGAGTACTATCATTAATGACACTAGATCTAGCTAGCTAGACTTACTGTTCTCTCCTTGTGTGGCCTGCTGATCTAGAAAGCTAATATTAACCAAGTGTGGTCCGCCCCCTTAGGTGGTTCCTTTGTCTTCTTGGATGTGGGTCTTTCCATTTTGTTCCTTGTATTCCTCCTTTTTGTCTTTGGGTGCTTTGGTTTATTTATAGTTGGCAGGGTTTCATCATTATAATTATATTAACCTTGGTGGAGTTTTAGTTAAATGGTGTTCGGAAATGTTGAAATTCTCAAAAGGAAATTTATTGAATGGACTTCAAGAACATTACTATTTGTTGAAATGAAAATTTCAAAAAAAAAAAATTTATTCCACAGACCTCATGTGTGGAAGTTACCAAGGTACTATGGTAATTTGTCTAGCATGGTTCAGTATATTCAATCATGCAGGGTTGGATATTCCTGCATCAGTGAGTGGCAGCATCAGGGGCATAGGTGGGCCAGGTGAACCAGCACCCCTACACCAGAACCTTCACCTCCTTGAGTAAACTAAGCAAACCCCCCCCCCCCAAAAAAAAATGTTGGAGTTTTTACTGAACTTTGGTTCTAAAAAATAAATGAGAGTTATTTCAATTTGCAGAAATAAAAGGAACTTGGAATGTGATTCTAGGTATGGTTCTTTGGGGGGAAAAATAAATAAAATCTCTATCCCAGCTATGGTTCCAGTTCTCTCAATCACACCCGGTTTTGGTCCAGTTACAGGTAACGAGGACCAAAATCAGCAATTAACTGTTGATCAACCTTTGTTTAGCCCTTCTAATTGTTTCTCAAAAAGCTTTTAAGAAAAAGTCTGATTTAAGTGCTTAAAAAATCAAGTCCAATTTTGACTAGGCAAAACCAAAAACAATGTGTCTAACCTGCCAAACCAGGTTCCCACCCAACACTGGTTTCCACCAATGTTGATCTGTTATTGCTTTTTATATATTAACCATCAAGTAGGTTATCAAAAAAATTGAGTAATATCCATCATTAAAGGGTAGGTTCTCAAACAACGGATTGAGAAACCATTGATTGACCTGCCAGTTAAATACTGATTTTCTAAATTTCAATTTAAATTATTTTTATTTTTACAAATTATATGATAATTATTATTCTGAGTAATTTTTTTGTATTAGTGTTTAAAAGATTGATCCTAGATTGAGTTGATCCCCTCCTCGATAAATAATTAGGTTTTTTTTCAATAAGTGGTCAACTGGAGTTTTTTTACCATTGTACCAGTGTAGGTGCTGGTTCACCCAAGGGAGCAGCATCCATAGGTGTACCTAGAAATCCGTGCTGACCATCCTCGCTGAGTCTGCAAGGAGAGAAATTATTAATCACGTTCCACTTTCGTAGCTAAATATAGGCTAGTAAAATTTGTACACAACCACAAAAGCAGCAGCGAAATCTTTGTAAAGGATTAGTCTTCTTGCAGCAGCAGCAGCAGCAGCTGGGCTCCACCAGCCCCTCGAGTTATAATCACTATCATGTCAGAATCTAGAGCGCCGTGCGCTGGGGTCCGACACGAAAACTGTGATCTCGCGATCCCGATCGCAGTCCTGGATTCGCGGGGGTCCTTGGGGTTCCGGCTCCCGCATCCGATCCGACGCTCACGCCCAAGGGCGCGGAGTGTCTGAATTCCAAACCTAGACACTACAGCTTCGGACGACCTTTTAGTTGGGACGTTAGGTTACCATTCTTGGTGTTTTTCGACATTGGTTTGTAATGTATTCCTAATGTTCTTCAAAACCTCCTTGTTATGTTTTCTTGGTATTTTTCAATGTCTCCTTGCTCTATTTTTAATGCTCTTTGATGACTCCTTGTTGTGCATTCTTGATGCTATTTGGTGCCTCCTTGTTATATGTTGTTAATGTTGTTCATTATTCGCTTGCTATGTACTCTTGATGATTTCAACGTTTTCTTGTTGTATGTTTTTAGATTTGTCACCTCCTTGTTGATTAAGTACATTTTTGATCTCTTGGTGCTTTTCATTGCCTCGTTGTTGATCAAGTATTTTTCTAATCTTTTGGTCCTCTTTGTCACCTCCTTATTATGTATTTTTTTGCTTTTTGCTTTGTTTTTAAATTATTATTTCTCCCTCTTTTTTTTTCCTTGTGCAAGTGTGGAAAAAAATTGTTTTCCAATTTTTCCTTCAACCACTAGCTTCAAGTAATTTTTTAGTTTTTAAAATTTCTTTCTTTCAATATTTATTTATTTATTTATTTGTTTTCTCATTGTGTATGTTTTATCATTTTCTTTTAGGTGTGGAAGGAGAGGAAACAATTTTTTACTTCCATTTTCTTTGATAACATGGGTTTTCATTTTATTGTCGTTTTTGTTATATTTTCATTATGAATGTTTTTTTTTTCGCAAATTTTTTTAATTTTAAATTTACTACCTTATCCAACATTTATGTTTCATGTGCAAGACCAAAACCTCACTTGCACAAAATTTATCACACATTGTAACATTCATACATTTTTTTCACATCTTTTATGTGATAAAAATATGAAGGAAAAAAAGTCAATAGTAAATGCCTTGATAGTTTTTATTTGATATTCATGGCATAGATCATGCAATTAAAATTTAAACCCGCAATTTTGGTAAAATTTACATTTTTCTTTACTTTGTCGTCGATGCTACGTAATATTTGTAAAACATGGAATCAAGTCAAAATGAAACTATAATGTTAATTAATGATTGAAATGAAATTTGCTAAATGAATGTAATATGGAAAACAAAATTTTGAATGAAAGTTTCAAAATAAAATTTGAAACGTAATAAAAAGCACAATAAAAGGAAATGAAAAAGTAACAGTACAAACAAACCTTCAAAAATTGCATTCTCAGAAGAAAACATGGAAAGGTCATAATTAGAATTCAATTTGTTAGGTTTTTATAATGTGAATGATGAAAAATATGCTGATGGGGGCAATTTTCAAGTCATGAAATGTTTGCTTTGTTACACTAGTCCTATGCATGTTTTTAATTTAAGAAATAAAAAAAGGTTTTATGGGTGAAAGCATGAAAAAAAAAGCTAGTCAAACCAAGGTTTAAATCCTTTCCAAGAACTACATTTTCCACAATGCAATTTTCTATTAATTTATATTACATTTTTCACACTATTTTTTAAATTGAATATAAAATTTGAAGCCAAATATGATATACAACATGACAAAAATTCAATTTTTTTTGCATCAAGCCTTACATTATATCAAATCTATAACTTTACTTTGAACCATGATTATAAATTCAAAACTATAATAGTGTAAAAGGATAATCAAGTATTAAAATTTTAAAAAGTATATATTTTAATTTTTTTGAATGTTTTGAACACACGGATCCCTTCTTGTGGAATATATTAAAGTTCACAAAGAAATTGAAACAATTTGGTGAACATTTGATAAGGGAAAATGACTTTTGATATAAAAAAACCACCTATCCACATGCTTTTCTTGAGTGCTTTAAATATATAAAAGAATTATTGAAACATGGTGAATTTTCCTGAAAATTTTGTAACTACAACTTTGAATTTATAAGAATTTATTTCAAAAATAAAATAATCTTTCTTATATACAATGTTCCCATGGTGAATTTTCAAATTTAAAAACAATAAAATCAAAGACTATCCACACAATGTTTGGCTCCCTTTTTCTTGCTTTTACTTTTATATTAACATATTATAAAACATATGGAATAATATTTTTGAAAAAGCATGTGGATGCAGATCATGTTTAATTGTTAAACAAATTGAATAGGAGGTTAATGGTCTAATAAGAAAAAAATTTAAAAGATAACTTGTGAAGAAAAGGCTTAATATGTTAAGCATTGCAATATCTAAGTTTTTCTCTATCAAAGATCCTTTTAAAAAGGATGATGAACAACAAAAATTGTTTTTGCAAAACCTTGACCATTTAATTGTGAAAAATCGATTGACATTGTAATTTGTGGAAAGTATTTAATTCAATCATCTAGTTTTACATTTACGTCTTCAAGTTGTTATCCCTTTTAGAAAACAATTTTCTCATGCAATATTGTCTAATTTGGTGAAAAAGACGAAACAAATATTTGTTTTACCAACATTGGCAATTTGTATATTTATAACAAGTTTTTACTTATGGATGTCCAAGGGGGCACATGATATATTTATTCTTATGCTTTTTGGGATTTGATTAGCAACCTAAAGAAATGACTATTAGTCTATTTGAAGCAATAAACATTATTGGTCAAACCTTGACCAATAATCTAACATAATTTTTTGATTAATATTGATTGAGAAAAAAAATATTGCATATGTTAAAAATGAAAGGTGAAATTTGAATGCAATGACAATTACTTTGAAATCAATTGTGAAATGTGAAGTTATAAGTTTGGATGACAGTTTTCAAGGTACATTTTTTTGGCCATGTATTTTTAAAAGTTTGTTAGTATGTTACAATTGATGAAAATGTTTGAAAAAACCTTAGATTTGTTTCCATCAATCTGTTAAATCAAATTTATAAAGATGTATAACTTGGCCTAAATTTTCTAGGAAAGGCAAACATGACTAGAACCATGAATGTATGGATACAATTACAATGGATATCGTCACTTGAGCAGATCCAATTACCATATGTTTGAGGCAAGAAAATTTACATGCCAAAGAACTCACAAAACAACCTACAAAGCTTCATTTAAAAGGCATCCAAAAAAAAAATGCAACCTATAAAGTTTCATTCATTCAAGTGGTAAAAAACCTAGCCAACTTTATTGAAAAAAATCATCTACCATACTTTCTAAGGCATGAATGTCAATAGTGCAAATGTTGCATTCCTAATCCTCTTATCTCATGGCTGCATAAATGAATGTTTCATTTTCTACTGACAATTTATAGATGGGGTCATCTCCTTTCATTTGATGATCTACAAAGGTCATTGGGAACTTAATAACTTTAACTAAATGTGCATCTACATATGTTATATTCAATTGATTTAAAAATACATAGTTATGGTTACTTCACCCCTACTTCTGGTAATAGGTTTGAGTAACTACATAATCACCACATTAAACTTACCACCTCAAACACAATGGAAGGCTTCATGGACCAAAAATTTTGGTTGTTGACATTGAAAAAGGTAGAAATCCATGCCTTTCACATTCCCTTTTGTAGTTGGAATAACAAAATTGTCACCTATTTGAAGCAAATCAAACAACTCCTTGTCATTTCCATCATACTCAATGTCATCAGGGTCTTCAAATTGTTACATTTGGTCTTTCACAAATTTAGTATTGCTAAGCTTTAGTTTTATTAACCGCCATGGAAGAACATGAGAAGCATTTTGACATGCTTTGCATTCTTCAAAAACACAAAAGCATGAAAACTTTCTCACCATCAACATTGTAAGGTTAATAATAAAAACAAAACAAATTGAATGCAGTTCTTGAGATCCAAGTATGGTTTGATCACACCAAAATGGGTTGACCTATCAATGAGGCAAGTTATTGCATGAGCTTAGAGCTTAAGCCTAAAGCTTAAAGTTGTTTTTTCCCCTATACACATGCAAATAAAACCCATAATTTAACCATAAAATAACGTTATATAAGTAAACCTAGAAGCAAACATGGGGATGACGTAAGCATTCATCTTCATTGTGGATGAATTTTTTATTTTATCATTAAGTTTTTATCAATGAATTTTTTGTCCCTTAGTTTTAATTCCCTAGAGCTTCATGAAACATAATTTAATTTTATATAATATAACATTTGTTGAATAATGCAATGTAAATTCCATTATAAATGTGTTTGATGGCCATGGTTTAAAATTACATTATTTTCAATATGTCATAACTACATTATTATTATCATGCTAACATCCACCCCATGGTCATTGTTTTTTTTT
>Ga0116229_10014130_pt1 | contig 11139 bp, 9 predicted proteins | sample S1TSphgellanicum_3_FD_87313 | JGI IMG/M metagenome (GOLD analysis project Ga0116229, IMG submission 87313) | Host-associated microbial communities from peat moss isolated from Minnesota, USA - S1T2_Fc - Sphagnum magellanicum MG | ecosystem: Host-associated > Plants > Peat moss > Unclassified... | reverse complement strand
TGAAAAAAGACCCTATTACTATTGGCATCCAACGTCAATTGAAGAACCATCATTAGGTCCAAGATTTTTTGAGTGATTATGCTAAGTTCGAGTTTCAAGATGGTCTACTTTATTATGATGGTCTTTTGTATGTTCCTAATGGCCCCTACATGACTTCAAGTTCTCCATGCTAGGCACAATGCTTTGGTTGCAAGCCATTTTGGATTAAACAAAACCATGGAGTTAGTGTCTCGAGATTATCAGTGGCCATAGTTTAGAAATCATGTGAAGGAATTTGTCGAATCTTGTGATGTTTGTGCTTAAACAAAGAATCCTCATCATCACCCTTATGGTCTCCTTTAACCATTACTAATCCTTACATCCATGTGGTTTTCAATTTCCATAGATTTCATCACAGACCTTCCACCTTTTAGTTCCTATGATTCCATCTTGGTGGTGGTGGATTGTTTGACGAAGATGGTTCATTTCATTCCATGTACCAAAACAATAACTGGTGAAGGAACATCCAAGTTATCTTTTTAATCATGTTTTTCGGTATCATGGTCTTCTTGAAAATATCATTTCTGATTATGGGCTTTAATTTGCATCCAAGTTTTGGATGTGATTCTTTGAGCTTTTAGGTGTGAAAATGAAGTTGTCATCAGCTTTCCACCTTTATACGGATGGGCAAATAAAATGGGTCAATCAAGTCTTGGAACAATATTTACAATGCATAACCAATTATCATCAAGATAATTGGTTAGAAATTTTGGCCATGGCAAAGTTTGCTTATAATAACACAGTGCATTCATTAACCCAACAAACTTTTTTTTTACAAATCATGGTTTGTACCCCAAGTTTGACATTCAAGGTGTGCACAAAGTCGTGAATCCACTAGTTGGGGATTGAACCATGTGGTTAACGGACGTTCGAGCTCAACTTGTATCTAACTTTGAAGAAACACAAAGGTGATATAAGGAAAATGCTGATGAACATCAAAAAGAACAACCCAGTTTCAAGGTCAGGGACCAGGTTTAGCTTCGACGATAACATATCAAAACAACAAGGCCATCAAAAAAGTCAGATCATTAAAGGCTAGGTCCATTCCTCATTATAAAACAAATCAATGTTGTGGTTTTCCAACTTAAACTTTCAAGTTCTATGAAAATTCATCCTTTGTTTCATGTTTCCTTATTGGAACCTTACCATGCGTCTACCATTTTAGGAAGAATCCATGATCCCCTTCCAATTATTGAAGTCGATGGTGAACATGAATATGAAGTGGAAAACATTTTAAATTCAAGGATCTTGAATCGTTAACTCCAATGTCTTGTTCCTTGGCATGGGTATGATGTGAACAAACACACTTGGGAATTGATCAAAAACCTATCAAATGCCATGGAAAAGGTGCATGAGTTTCATTGACAATATCCAAACAAGCCCAAGTCTGTTCTTTGTGGAATTTATCGCTAAAAGGGGAGGTGATGTGATGAATGCAAACATTAAACACCATCTTCCAACAAATGGAATTCATCCATAATGCTCATCCATAACTCGTAGCTAAGTTTTAATTAATTGGAATTTAACTCATAGTTAAATCCTAGTTAACTTTTAGTTAAGTCCCAATTAAATCCTAGTTAAATCCCATCAAGTTTTAGATAACTCCTAATTAACTTCGAATTAACTTTTAATTAAGTCCCAGTTAAATTTTAGTTAATTCATTAATAAGTTTTAATTTACTTTTAGTTAAGTCCTAGTTGATTCCTAATTAAATTCAAGTTAACTTTCAATTAAGTTTCAATGAACTCATAGTCAATTCCCATTTACAAAGAATCTCAAGAAGCTTCCTTACTTGATGCACACATAGAGGCCTTTTTGGAAGCTTCTTTGAACTAGGTCCCCAAAGGGGTACAAATAAGAGTAAGACCCCTCATTTTCTTCAATATGTTCAACACCAGTCTTAGGCACGATCTTACACCATAATCTTGTCATGTTATTTTCATGTTCATGTTTGCATATGTTGGCATATTAAAGATTTGTTTTCACATTTTTTTTGCATATCTTATGTTCTTGTTTTTTATTCTTGTGTTTTTATTTTTGAATCGCATAATCTTGTCTTGTTCCTTGTTTGGAAGTTAGACTTAGACCTTTCCTTTAATTTTTATTCTTATGGTTCTTTGTGTCCTTGATAATAGGAGGGGGGCACTTTGTTCCTACAACATGGTATGGCTTGTCACCAAAGGCATTGTTAGGTTTTTCAAGTTTTACATTCCAATAGCACCCCTAGCTCCTTGATCACCCTTCCAACCCTTTCCCCCTCGCAACAAATTAGGCTTTAGATTCTAACGTTGGATCCCTTTATTGCTTTCCATTTGGGTTTTTTTAATTTCAACTATACACATCCTTTTATTTTGAGTTGAATGGTGTAGGTTAATATTCGCCTTCCTCTAAACCAACTTGCCCAAGACTTGTTTGATGTGTCTACTTAGCACCTATTCATGTTGCTCCCTCAATGATGTTTTATCCTTCATCCTCATGGTGGAATAATTAAGCATAAAGAAACCAAGGCGCGTTGTTGGCAATTTTAGTTTAAGGACTATGAGGAACTTCAAACAAAACATATTTTTCGAAAGTGTGTGCCTACAATAGCTTTATTTTCGGATTGGGCTATGTTCCCAACCCTATGTCTTCTAGTTTTTGCTTTTGTTGCGCCCCCTGCACATTTTTAAAGATGAAGCCTAGCCCTCATGTGTGCCAGGGAGTTTGCACATGAAGCCAAAGCTTTTGCCTTTCTTGTTTTGGCTTTAAAATCATCAAAGACGATTTGCATTTTGCAAGCTTTACATCCTTCAAATTTGGATTCCCCTTGCTCAAATTCCTTGATAGATTTTCAACATGACACAAGTGTGAAGCTTTCCATGAATTCTTTTAGGTCAGTTTTTTTGTGCATCCCATTTGTCAACATGTAGTTCAATGAACATGGTTTTTGAGCATTTTTGAAATTCTTTTGACCCCAAGATTCAATTAGTGGTTTCATTCGGCTTCATTAGTTGAATTTCCATGTGACCATGGGCCACATCCCACAATTCATGGCCTACATTCTTAGTGTTGCTAGGCTTTTGGTTTTGGCCAAGCCTTCAAGAAACATCTAGTTAATTGTAGTGAGTGAAACATTTTATTAATTGATTAATAAGGTTTTATGTATGGATTTTCATAATGTGTTCTCTTCTCACATGTCGTCACATCAACTTGGCATGGTAGTTAAGGATGGATGTGAAGTAGTGGTCCATGGTATTCGATTTGCTTTGGATCTCCACCTTGATTGGGTTATGTTTTAGGTGGATGTAACGAACATTTTCAGCACCATCTCGTGTAAGGCCATCTTCCAAAAGCTTCGAGCAACAAAAGGCTAGTTATAGTAATTTTTTCCATTTGTTCATTCTTTTTATGCTTTTCAATTTCCTTTGTTTTTAAATCATCATTCCATTTGGGAAATCTATGGTGATGCATTAAGGTGATTTCTTTATTGGGTTTCTTTTTGTGCTCGCTCATTTTTGTGTTTTGCATTATTCTTTGAACTTTTTTTTCTTGTCTTTTTTTTAATTTGGCTAATGACACCCATATCTTCGACCTTGCTCATATTGTTCCCCCTTTTTTTTAAAAATCATTTTTGTCTTCCAGTTGGTTTTTGTAGGGTTAGCCATTCAACTTCACAAGTGTTCGACCTAGGCCCTTTCTGGCTTACTTCATGAGTTTGCCTTCCTAGTTGATTTTTGTTGCCATATTGATAACATTAGAATCTTTAATGTCCTTTTTGGTTTCGAATCATTTTTCTCATCCTTTTTGCAAGAGGATTTGGATGAATATGTTCGTTATGCTAATGCACTTATGAGGTTAGGGGAAGGATCCTCTTTTATTATTTCATTCAAAAAATTCCTATTTATTTTGTTGTTTTTCCCCTCTTTTGAATTTTTGAAGCTAACTTGTTGTTTTTGATTTAATTTTGTTGGGGATTTTTGAAATGTTTTTGGGCCTAGGTTTTTTTGAGAGTCTTCAACTTCTTTTAATTCAATAAAAAGTTTGTTTCCCCATCTTTAGTGGAGGGTTAAACCTCATTTCTACATATGGCATCACTTCAATGTTTTATAAGGAATTAGGCTTTATTTCCCACCATCATTTCGTTAAAATTTTTATTGCACTCTTGCCCATTCTTATTAAAGGCAATGAGAATGAACGCCTCAAGTTCATTATCTTTCTAGGCCCATTTGAAGTTAGTGTGGGAGTTTCTTCCCCCAATAGTAGTGACATGTGTACCCCTTTTGAATAGTTGGCATAAAAAGGAACATATCAAGTTTAGGAAAATATTTTAGAAAGATTACATGACCATTACTTTTTTAACATCATCTTTGATTTGGCTTTTAATTTGCATCAACCATGCTTGAAATCTTGTGTGGAGCCAAGTGTGAATGCTTGGTTTTGTGCTTGCCCAACGATTTTTTTAAATTATTGACTTCAAAGGTTTTTTTCACTATGTTGCGCATTTAGTTGGGCCTCCCTCATCCCTTAGCCCTTGGTTTATCATATTATATTTGTGGTCAACCTTTGAACCTTATGGGGATCCACTTTTTTTGATGTGCTCGTGGTGGGGAGAGGATGACTTCCTATGATGTTATGCAACATGTTTTTGCATCTATTGTGAAGGATGCGAGATTTCATGTTTTACATGAACAAACTCACATTTTTCCACCACCTACTTTTTGCTCTATGCATCAATGGGTCAACATTGTGGTTTTGGTGAATGACATTTAGACATTGATTACCATTGTCATCATTGGGCCCACTGGAACAAATTTGATTTCACAAGCAACTTTATTTCATGGGCTTATTGTTACAATTGCAACTCAGTTCAAAGAAGCCTTTTATCATGATTAATACCCAGTAGATCAGTTTCTTCCTTTAACCATAGAGGTCTTTGGGTGTTTGCATAAATAGGGCCAACAATTTTTCCATCAATGTGTCAACATGACATAGAACACAAAAAGCTTTGGAGGCATTCCTCTTTGGATTCAATTTTGTGTTCATTTTACAAGCAAAGGCTGTGGATGGCATCACAACAAGTGTACATGACTTTCACTTTGAGGCATGATGTTAATGAAAAAGAAGGTTCTTCTAGGCTAAGTGTTTTTTTGAATGTTCCTTGCATTATCTTATATGTTCCTTGCAACTTGGGGGGGTTGAGTACTTGATTCATTCATGTTTCCATTGCAGTCTGCACCCATTGGACATTTCTTCTTTTTGCTTGGACATGAATGCTTCATCTTGTACTGTTTTCTCACCTTTTTTTGGTGCTTTGTTTCATTGACAATTGGCAGATTTTCATTGAATAGAATCATCCCTTTAGTCTACTAATACAATATAGAAACAAATATTTATAGTCGAGAAGATCCAATATTATTTGAGACACAAGATTCCCAAGGAGTTGATGGAAAGAGTTGCTCCTCAACTACCCACAAGCCAATTGAACCACAAAGAATGCAATCACTACTGGCTCATGCAAACCAAATGTTTGCAAAGTAACTTCGTTGATATCCATGCGTATCTTGATTACCAACGTGGTAGTCTCCAAAGCTGAAAGTAATGATCCATCAATACAACCTGAGAAGAGGGTGAAGCCAAGCTGATGCAAAGAATGATTGCCAAAGCTTCAAATTCTCTTGCCTTCCAACAAACGAGAGACATTTACAAGGAGCTTATCACAATAGTCATAACTGAATTTAAAAAGGAGACACATCTGTGGTACTTATTAAAAGCCATAAGAACATGACAAACTAGTTTAAAAGTATGACACAAAAGTTTACAGTGGAAACTCATAACCACAAAACACTTTATGAACATAACATAAGAAGGGGAAATTGATAATGAAGAAAAAACTCACAAATTGAACTGTTTTGAAAGAAGTACAGAAGGACCCAGAATCACTAGAGGTTTGAGGAAAGATAACTACCAAATTTCTTAAGGACAACTCGAAACAACCCTAGAAAACCAGAAAACAAGAAAAAGAAACAAAACAAAGGAAGCATCAGAAAAGACAAAAGATGAATTTCTGTTAGAACTGCTAGAATTTCTCACAATGTAGATTTGGTCACCCACTGCACTACTGTAAACATCTTGGTTCCGGTGCCATGTCCATAGTGCATGGGTTGAATTCACCACCTGAGTTTCATATCACATCCAACCTGATGTGTCAAGAGCTCTTATAGACACATGCCAAGCACTAGCTCAAAAACTAATCACTGGGCCACATAAATCATACAGTTGACCAGTGTAACAAATCATTCCCAAATCTAGCATGGGAAGGAAACCAGTATTGCAGCAGGTAGCCCAGTAGTCCAGCACAAAGGAGAGTTGAAGTCTTTCTTACCTGCAAAATGCCATGGCCGAAGCTACTTTCCCGAAATGCACTCCACTCAGGTTGCTGGTTCCAGCAGAACTTGCCAGCAGCTGGTCCTGATGAGAAATTGAAGGGGCAAATTCCACCAATTTCAGGTTTGTTGGCATCAGGGCTGGGGCACTGGCCTACATCATCAGCATGTGAAATCTCAATCTGCTCAATATTGCCACCATCTCCCACAGTTATATATACAGGACCACTTGCATCTAGGGTGTAATTGTAGACCCGATTGCATCGCTCATATGCATGTACCTGTCATATTCAAACCATTGATCAAAAGTAGATAGATACAGCCAATTCATTTGCATCCTTCAGTTGGCGCATTACACAATCTCTTTCTTAGGATATCTGGGCACTACCATGTTAAGAGATTGCCTGAAATTTGCAAGATGTTAAGGTAACAGTACAACATCATCAGACTAATGATCTCCCTTCTTCCACAAGTCCACATGTCCCTGGAACTCATTAGTTAAATGGTGTGTTTGTGCATCTTGTATTTACTACACACTTGTAGTTTCCCTTTAATCATTCTTTTATCTTCAGACCAGATTTTCCAATGGGAACCTGGACAATAATTTATCCTTAGAACATCCTAGTTTATATGTTTCAAGTTTCTAGATACTTGTGGCAGTATCCTTTAGTTCAGTAGGTTTCTGAGCTGTTGACTGGATTAAAATCATCTGATCTTTTGATCTTTCTTTTCTTTGCTTTATTTTCTCAGTGCCTGCTGTTGCACTATGCTATAACCAAGTGAACGGAGGTAACACTTACATGACCAGAGAAAACAACATCCACTCCATATGAATACAAGAGATCCTCCATTTGCAGCCTCATGCACTCCACTTCCCGATAGTGTGAGCTATAGCTGTTGTACCATGGAGGATGCCATGTTGCAACAAGCCATGGAGTCACAGAGCGATCAACTTTGGCCAAGTCCTGTAGCAGCCAGTTGTATTGTATTCCTGCTCCCAGGATCCCAGCTCATGTTCATCATCCTCTTTCAGCCTCCAGCAAATTCCATCTCTTGTTGTCATGCAAATTACCTGATTTCTAAACAACAGCCTTGCTTCCACATGAGGCTTGCAAACATGAAATACTTTTAGTGACCATATTATGACTTGGTAGTTGCAGCATTGAAGTCTACATGCAGTTCAATACATAAAGTTATGTACAGTTTTCTGGATTTTCTGGCCTTCTTCACTACTGAAGGATCTCACAATATGGACACCTGAAATGGCTTTCCTAATATGAGTTTATTACAAACCTGGAAAATCCAAGTTTGGGGTCACCTGTCCTGTTGTAGTCAACATAGGCGCCAAGCATGATGAAGTGAATACCACCAGCAGTAAATGAGTAGTACAGATTGTTGTTTGATGCACTCTCTTCTGCAGGAACTGAAAAGCGTGACTTATACGAAACAAATGTGGCTCCTCCTACTTGAGTCTCAATCTCATGATTCCCTTCGATCACCATCATGGGCACTGTTGTTGTCAATGGCTGCATGAATCTGCATCCTTGGAGCAGAACAGCTAAGAAGTAGCTTGGAAAAAAACTTGGGATCTCTTGTGATCAAGATCCTTCACTTTGAGCAACTTATCTCCTAAGATAATAAATCTGATACTGCAGACCGACTGTTCTCAGAGTTGAAAAGCTTGAAAACAAACCTTAGCCAGAATAAAGAAATTACCTGCCCCAGTTATCCCAGTGAGGCTGGTATGTCTCATGGGTTGGTGCTGTAGGAAATGAGCATGAATAGCATGCAGCACTTTCACCAGTTGTCAAGTAATTATTGGCATAGCTCAAGTCTCCAACCAATAAAAGCAATGAAGGGTTATTGAGTATGATGTGATCAAGTGTGGTACTTGAGTTGTATGTAAGCCCTAGATCTCCTAAAATTGCAATGCTACTTGGATAGGAATCAGGACCAGGGAGAGGGAGCGTTGTAAAATTGTACTCCTCACTCATCTCACCCTGGGAAGGATCTCCACATTTGTAGAAGTATTTTGTGTTGGGAGTCAGACCTGAAAATGAAAGGGTGGGAAACACAACAGAAGAGATCAGAATTCTGATATCATATTACCAAGTGATGACAAGTGCCACACTGTTATGTTCAATTGACCCTGAGTTTGGCTCATATGTCTTGACATGAGTATCTGATGTGCCCACTGAAATTTTTTCATACCATTGGAAAGTCTGACAGAGAATTAGGTCTAAGAAGTTTTGTAAGCATAAATATGGCCCACAAATTCCACCTAGAGATCATCAAAAGTAGCTTGTGCTTGCTCGCAATAATGTATTGTTCCACATAGTATCATGTCACTGAAAGCAACCTGATACTCGCCATAGCTGGATTGAGAATCAACATAATTGATTTTAACTGTCTGTTCAATAACTAAAAAGTTTGCAAGTTGGGAGGCAGCAGAACCTGTGAGATGAACATGGTGGATAACGCCAGAGGTATAATTGAGGAGCCCTGGGAAAGGATACAGCTGGTTGTATACAAGGGATGTACCCACAGCTGAAAGGCTGTAGTTTCCTGACATTGTTCCATACTGCACCACACTAGCCACAGTAGTAGGGTCCAAGGGGACAACCTGCGGGGCAAGTTGAGCATTTCCTGCCATCCAAACATCAAGCTTAATTGACTCATGCGCCTTTTTTTATCCCACATTCTCACAAGTGTGGATGTACATTTTATGTCACAGAAATCTATCCATCTTTCCCCAAAAGCACTGAAAGGAGAAGATTCTGAGGGCCCTTGGAGTGAGGCACCTAATGCCAGCTAACAGTATTTCAAAGCTGGTAGATACACCCTCTATCCTGCATGCTTTGTACAAACCCTAACCCTTTTTCCTCACCAAAATGGTCCTGAACTAGACAGCCGGTGCAATAATGCCAGAGATTCTCCTTGTAAAAAGACTCCAATGTCTTTGCGGCTTCGATGCACAAACAGAAAGGGAAGGAAAGGATAGGCAAAACATGCCTGTAATCCACGTAATCCACATAGCATCTGGCGTTGAAAGTGCCAAAGCAATCTGTTCAGGATAATTCCCCGTGACTTGCTTCACGATTCGAGAATCATTTTGCGGCAAATCGCTGCTCCCATGTCGCAAAGATGGATCAAACTGTACCGTCACAGGCTGAAACGGACCTTCCAATGTCGTAGGAATGCTTGCGACAGCGATTCCTACAGCCATTATCCAAATCAATGAAGAAAGCCACCAGCTGGATGCCATCGCTCTTCAACCTTTGCAGATTCTTCTCTAATAATCATTCCCTACACGCGCCAGCCACCCCGGATGCGTTTGTCCCCTCTCTCATTTCAAGACAATCGTTGTCTCAATAGAAAAACAACGAAAGCATATAAGAAAATCTGAGACGAACCAAAGACGACAAATACCTGCTAAGAAATTCTAGATATTACTACAACACTTGACATTATTATAATGTGCCGAGTCCGACCGTAACTTGGAGTACACTCTCCACTGCAACACTACGCAAAGTACAAACCGGTATCAATACGTGTTGGAATATACTCCAGATGCGAGGATATTCATGTGGAACATATTCCGGCGATGACAACGACAACCGCAAAGGAGCAACAAATCAATCGATCGATGGTAACAAAAACGCAATGGAAACAAATGCAAACATCGCAAGTGTCGTTAATAAAATCGAAGCTCATTTCGATGTAAAGGACTTATGCATTATCGGATCTATTCTCAATCCTGAACAAATCGATCATAACAACGCAACCAAAGCAAAGCCAAGAAAAAGCATCGGGCGTTGTCGTTTGATAGAAATCGAAGCTCGTTTCGATATATACCTCTCTAAACCTATGATGCATGAGATCCATTGGTGTTGTTATATGCACCGAAACACTTTGTTTCAGTATCGAAACAAAGAAGTTCTCCGAGTTCCATTAGAAATCAATGGTTTCAACTCGGTCCATTGAAAGCAAATCAGAGATAACTTACCGCAGCGCAGAGCGAAGAACGATGTCGAGTGCGCACTTGGCGTCTGCAGCTGACGAGAAGCTTTTGTAATCGAGTCGGAGTGGGGCGGGCTTTGCAGTCACGGCTCCTGCAGACCAGCCTTGTTTTTTTGGCCCGCTGAATATAGCCAAAACGCTTTAGTAAACTTTATAAATCCTAAATTCATGTGCTTGTTGAGGTTTTCAATAGCCGTAATTCAACCAAAATTTGAGAAAAAAATCGCCAGATTTATATAAACAGTTCAAGTAGGTAGCCAAAAAATATAGATAGATGTTTTAAAGAATTACTTTCATATGTTTTAGCTTGTATCCAAATCTGGCTAAATCATCCTGTGAATCATCGCCACTTTGGCTATAACACAAAATAGCCTAAAAAAATGGTCCAGGCTCCATAGTCCGGAAATTGCTGCTACAGAATTCATGGCCCTCACATTAAAATTCCCCTAGTTTGTTTAATGCTGTCAGTACAAGAGTAATGCTGCAATTATTTGCCTCCAGACTGCACTTTGCCCCCATCTTTTGGCCTTGCCTGTTACCAAAGCAAGGACATTGTGTTTAGATTCATTATAGAGTATTGTAAGTCTCCTAATTCTTAAGGGGAAAAAGAATACTTAAATTAATAACTTCATTTCATTGTGGCACATTTCAAGTGGTCGTAAGGTTACTTCAAACTTGGAACACCCACTAAGTCGGAGCTAAAATAAAAGCCCGACTA
>Ga0116229_10014128_pt1 | contig 11141 bp, 6 predicted proteins | sample S1TSphgellanicum_3_FD_87313 | JGI IMG/M metagenome (GOLD analysis project Ga0116229, IMG submission 87313) | Host-associated microbial communities from peat moss isolated from Minnesota, USA - S1T2_Fc - Sphagnum magellanicum MG | ecosystem: Host-associated > Plants > Peat moss > Unclassified... | reverse complement strand
GTTTCTGATCATGGAGCGGCGCAAGCCCGCCGGCTTCTGGCAATCGGTGACCGGGAGTCTGGAGTGGGGAGAGATTCCGGATCGCGCCGCGCGCCGCGAGGTCATCGAGGAGACCGGTATCACGCAGGGCGTCCTCGTGAATCTGCAGTGGACTCAGGTCTACGAGATTCTGCCCGCCTTTGGCAAGGTCTATGCGCCGGGCGTGCGGCTGAATCTGGAGCATGCATTTTCCCTGAGGTTACCGGGGCGCGTCGCCGTAACCTTGAGCAAGAGCGAGCACGTGCAATATCGCTGGGCGAACGCCGTTGAAGCGCTTGCTACCGTTTCCTCGGACAGCAATCGCGCCGTGATCGCCGATCTGCGGCTATAGGGTCGGTGCGGTGCAGATTGCGGTGGTGTACGTGCATGGGTTATGGATGACCGGTATCGAGGGCGTGGTGCTGCGCCGGCGCCTGGCCAAGGAACTCGATGCGGACGCGCCGCTGTTTTCATACCGGTCGGTGAGCCAGGGCGTCGCGGCGAATGCGCGCTCGTTGGCGACGCGGTTGAGCCGCGTGCGGGCCGACACTCTGCATCTGGTGGGTCACAGTCTCGGCGGCGTGGTGATTTGCAAAATGTTCGAGGACGCGGGCGGCGAGTCCCTGCCGCCGGGGCGCGTCGTGCTGCTGGGCGCGCCGATTGCCGGGAGTCGGGCCGCTCATGGCCTCGCCCGATGGAAGCTCGGCCGGTTGATCATGGGCGTCGGCGTGCGCGAGGAGCTGCTGATTGATCGGGACCGGCATTGGGCGTGCGGCCGCGATCTCGGCGTGATTGCCGGCAGCTTGAGCGTCGGATTGGGCCGTATGGTGATTGACCATCGGGGCAGCAGCGATGGCACGATCTACGTGGATGAGACCCGTATTCCCGGCATGAAAGAACATTTGATCATGAACGTCAGTCACACAGGCCTGCCGTTCTCTGCCGCGGTGGCCAGGCAGACTGCGGCTTTTCTGCGCTCAGGCCGCTTCGATCACGGCCCTGATCAAGGCTGATCGGCGTCGAGCTGCCGCAGCCGAAACACCAAATCCAGGGCAGCCCGCGGGCTCAAGGAGTTCGGGTCGATCGCCCGCAATTCCTCGAGCGCAGCGGAAGGCGTGTGAACGGCAGGCGCAGCGCCAGACGGCACGAAAAGCGCGAGTTCGCCCTGGGCGGAGTTGAACGAGCGCAGCGCGTCACGTCCGCGCTCCAGTTCCGTCAAATAACGCCGAGCTTGCGTGGTGACGGACTTGGGTACTCCCGCCAGCGCAGCTACCTGCAGGCCATAGCTCTGGCTGGCAGGTCCCTCTTTCACGCTGTGCAGAAATACCAGACGCTCGCCGTGCTCCAGGGCCTCGACGTGCACGTTCGCGACGCCCGGAATTTCCGCTGCCAGGCTGGTGAGCTCGAAGTAATGGGTGGCGAACAACGTGAAGGCGCGAATCTGCCTGGCAATGTACGCCGCGCAGGCCCAGGCCAGCGACAGGCCATCGAAAGTGCTGGTGCCGCGACCCACTTCGTCCATGAGCACCAAACTCTTGTCCGTGGCATTGTTGAGAATGTTGGCCGTTTCGGTCATTTCCAGCATGAACGTGGAGCGGCCTCCCGCGAGATCGTCCGATGCGCCGATACGCGTGAATATGCGGTCCAGCGGCCCAATCAGCGCGCGCTTGGCCGGCACGAAACAGCCGATGTGCGCCAGGATGGCAATCAGGGCTGTCTGGCGCATATAGGTACTCTTGCCGCCCATGTTGGGTCCGGTGATGATCAACATGCGGCGCGAGTCGTCGAGTTTCATGTCGTTGGGTATGAATGGTTCGCCGCTGGCACGTTCCACGACCGGGTGGCGTCCGGCTTCGATATGGAAGGAGGGCTCGGAGACCAATTCCGGCTTCACGCAGTCGAGGGTGACGGCGCGTTCGGCGAAGTTATTCAACACGTCGATCTGCGCCATGGATGCAGCGGTAGCCTGCAGCGTCTTGAGCTGCATCGACAGCGAATCGAGCAAGCGCTCATAAAGACTTCGCTCACGCGCCAGCGCCCGATCGCGAGCCCCGAGCACTTTGTCCTCGAAGGATTTGAGTTCCGGCGTAATGAATCTTTCCGCCGACTTGACGGTCTGTCGCCGCAAATAATCCGCAGGCACAGCGTCGGCTTGACTGCGGTTGACCTCGATGAAGAACCCTTGCACGCGGTTGAAACCCAGTTTCAAACTGGACAGGCCCGTGCGTTCGCGCTCGCGACGCTCGAGCTCGAGCATGAAGGCTTCCGTGTCGCTGCCGAGCAGGCGAAGCTCGTCGAGCTCGGCGTCAAATCCGGGAGCAATGACGCCGCCGTCGCGAAGATGGTGGGGTGGACTTTCTACGACCGCCTTGCTCAACAAGGCGTGCTCATCCCGATGCTCGCTCATCTGGCCGGTCAACTCGCGCAGCAGCGGTGAGTTCAATTCCTTGAGCAACAGCAGCAATTGCGGCAGCGTTGCCAATGCCGCCCGCAATTGCGTCAAATCCCGAGGACGAGCCGAGCGCAGCGCGACCCGGGCGAGTATCCGTTCCAGGTCGCCGACAGCGTGCAGCGCGTCGGTTATTTTGGGATAGCGAGCATCGGCGATCAGTGTCGTTACCGCATCGTAGCGCACCCGCAGTAGCTCGGGATCCCTGACGGGGCGGTGCAGCCAGCGGCGCAGCAAGCGACCGCCCATGGGCGTGGCGGTGTGATCGAAAACGCCCGCCAGCGTCAGCTCTGGATTGCCGGCAAGGCTGACATCGAGTTCCAGATTGCGCCGCGTCGCCGGATCCATGATGAGAGCGGCCTCGCGATCCTCGGTGCTCATCGATAACAGATGGGGCAGCGCAGACTTCTGGGTTTCCTTTACATAGGCAAGTAGCGCGCCCGCCGCAGCAACGCCCAAGGGCTTGTCGGCGCATCCGAAACCCGCCAGGTCCTTGGTCTTGAATTGCTCGTTCAGGGCGCGGGTGGCGGAGTCGAGGTCGAAATGCCAGGGCGCACGCAGGCGCGAGTTGAGCGCAGAACTCGACGACTGATCGAGCATTGCGGCGGCATCATCGGGTAGCAGAATCTCGGCCGGTCGCAACCGCTCCACCTCCGCGTCCAACGCTGCGAATCCGCTCAACTGCATGACGCAAAATCGTCCCGCCGACAAGTCGAGCCAGGCCAAACCGTAGCTCCCATCACGCTCGAGAACGCTGGCCAGCAGCGTGTCGCGCCGCTCCTCCAGCAATGCCTCATCGGTAATCGTGCCGGGAGTTACGATGCGCACGACCTCCCGTTCCATCGGCCCCTTGGTCTTGCCCGGATCGCCGCGCTGCTCGCAGATGGCGACCGACTCGCCTTTACGCACCAGCTTCGCAAGATAACCATCGAGAGTAACCGCGGGTACACCCGCCATCGGAATCGGCGCGCCGGCCGAGGCGCCGCGTTGTGTCAGCGCGATATCCAGCAATTGTGCGGCACGACGCGCATCGTCGTAGAACATCTCGTAGAAGTCGCCCATCCGGTAGAACAGCAGTACGTCGGGATGCTGAGCCTTGATGCGCAGATACTGCTGCATCATGGGCGTGTGAAACGCTGACGGCACTTCCTCAGCGATGGCTGAGCCTCTTCGATTTAATCACGCGATGGGGATCGCTGACCGCAGTTTCCGGCGGCTGCCACCAGATATATTTGTGGGCGAAATACCTCAGGTCCATGAGCTGGATTTTACATCAGATCACGGTTCACTCCATTTGAAATCACATCGCCGCCGACAAGCGCGGAATATACTCGATCGACACGAGCCTCGATCCGCTCATCGGGTACCGCATGCCACTCAAGTTCTTCAAGCTGTTCAAAGACAAATCAGCGGATTCGCTGGGATACTACAAGCGTGCCAACGAGCTGAATCAGCTGGGACGATGGCAGGATGCAATCGCGGACTACGATAAAGCCATCGCACTCGATCCGAGCTACGCGAATGCGTATTGCAACCGGGGAGCCGCCTTGCAGCGCCTCGATCGGTTGGATGACGCCTTGGACAGTTACGACCGTGCTGTGGCGCTCAATCCCACCGACTATCTGACGTTTTACAATCGTGGTTCGGTCCTCAATGCGTTGGGGAGATTCGATGAGGCGCTCGCCAGTTATGAGCGGTGTATCAACCTGCGCAGCGATTATGCTGCTGCCTATCTAAATCGTGGCCACGTTTTGCAGCAGCGCAGGCGATTCGAGGAGGCCGTGGTCGACTATGAGAGAGTGATCGAACTCGACCCCGAAAATGCAGAGGCATTTCAGAACCGCGGATTCGTGCTGGCTCAGATGCGGCGCTTCGATGCTGCGTTGACCTGCTACGTTCGTGCTCTGCAACTGAATCCCGCGTATGCGGACGCGTTTCAGGGGCGCGTTTTCTCACTCGTCAACCTTGGACGGTTCAAAGACGCCATAGAAATATACAACCAGCAATTGGCGTCGAACCCGAATCAGAGATACCTCGCAGGTCTTCGGCTCCACGCAAAAATGCAAATCTGCGAATGGGAAGACTTGGAAGCGCAAACGGCAGCCTTGGCGGATGGACTGCGCGCAGGCGAGCCGGTTTCGCCGCCATTTCCCGTGTTGTCTGCGCTCGATTCTCCCGCGCTGCAGAGACTGGCTGCAGAACTATGGGTCAGGGAACAATGTCCTCCCGATGACAGCCTGGGGCCGATTCCCAAGCGACCGCCCGGCGACAAGATTCGGATCGGCTATTTTTCGCCTGATTTTCGCAATCATGCCGTCTCCCTGTTGATGGCCGAGGTATTCGAACTACATGACCGCTCTCGCTTTGAGATTATTGCGTTCGCCATCGGCCCACGCGTGCACGATCCGATGCGCATCCGCCTGGAGAAAGCCTTCGATCGATTCATCGACGTCGGTGACCAGAGCGACACCGAGATTGCCTTGCTTGCCCGGGAACTCGGCGTGGACATCGCTGTGGATCTCGGCGGCTATACCGAATTTTGCCGCTCCAAGATATTCGCTTCGCGTGCGGCCCCTGTCCAGGTCAACTATCTTGGCTATCCAAGCACCTTGGGCGCGCCATACATGGACTATTTGATCGGCGACCGAACTGTGATTCCGCAAGACCAAGCAACCCATTGCTGCGAAAAAATCGTCTTCTTACCCCACAGCTATATGCCGCACGACTCTACCAGCGAGATCGAGCCGCGGAGGTACACGCGTCAGGAACTCGGCCTGCCGCCAAGCGGTTTCGTCTTTTGTTGTTTCAACAAGAAGTACAAGATCACGCCCGGCGTGTTCGACAGTTGGATGCGGATTTTGCGCCGCACGCCGTACAGTGTCTTGTGGCTTTCCCTCGATAACGGCGCGGCGGCGGACAACTTGCGACTGGAAGCTTTGCGGCGCGGGATCGACGCGAAACGCCTGATCTTCGCGGAGCGGATCGAGGCCTTATCGCATCATCTATCTAGGCTTCAAGCCGCGGACCTCTTCCTGGATACCGTGCCCTACAATGCGCACGCAACCGCCGTCGACGCACTGTGGGCGGGTTTGCCGGTGCTGACGCTCCGGGGTGAATCCTTGGCGAGCCGCGTATCTGCAAGCCTGCTGTGCACCCTGGGCCTGACGGAACTGGCCGTCTCCACCGCGGAAGATTACGAGGAAATGGCGGTTGGTTTGGCGACGAATCCACAACTATTCGATGACATCAAGTGCAAATTGGTGCAGAACCGGACAGCGACACCGCTGTTCGATACCCGCTCTTTCGCCCGCAATCTGGAAGACGCCTTCTCAACCATGCAGGAAACGTACCTTGCGGGTCTCCAGCCGCAACATATCGTCGTCCAGCAACGATGACCTCTATCGACGTAGCGTTAACCGTCAGTTACGCGGATGTGGTCGGGCGGTAGTCCGGTCATGTAGCGCTGGTGGATGCTTCGATACGCAGATTCGAGTCGTCTCGTGAAAAGCGATTGATCGAATAGTGGCTGGGTGAGCCGGTTATGCGCCAACCGCTGCTTGATATCCGCCAGCCGCCCGGGATTCGTCGCGAGTTCAACGGCGAGATCCTCGTACTGTTCGGCACTCCAAGTAATGAGCTCCTGCAAATCGATCGCCCGTAACAAACTCGCAGCCATCCGACCCGTAAACGATGTACCGACGCGGGTTAGCACCGGCAAGCCGGTCCATAGGGCATCGCTGGCGGTAGTACCGGCGTTATACGGCAGCGTATCCAAGAAGAGATCGGCGACACGATGCCTGGCCAACCAGTCGGGCAGCGTCAACGGGGTGCCAAAAACGAACCTGTCGGGCGCAACGCCTCTGCGGCGGGCTTCCTCGCGAAGATTATTCTCGATTGTCGTGGTCTTGGCATCCAGGAACAGAACGCTGCCCGGTACCCTGGTCAAAATGCGCATCCAGGAATCGAAAGTACCAGGCATGATTTTATAACTGGTGTTGAAGCAACAAAAAACGAAAGCGCTCGATGGCAGCTTGAGTTCGGTACGCGTGAAAACCCGGTCAGAAATATTTCGTTTCGAATCGTTTGCCTGGAAGGTGGGAAGATATATGACCTTTTCCGAATAGTGCTGCTGATCATCGTCTGGAATCAACGTATCGTCGGCCACCACATAATCCATGTAGCCGCTGCCCATCGTGCCGGGATAGCCGAGATAATTTATCTGGATCGGGGCGGCGCGCAGCGCGAATATTCTCGTGCGGCTGCCTCCGGTGTATCCAGCGAGGTCCACGGCAATATCGATGTTCGAACTTCGCGCAAGCCGTGCAATTTCCCGATCCGAACTTCCACGAACGTCGATGAACCGATCAAAGCTTTTTTCCAGGCGCTTTCTCATCGCATCCTGTGTGTCGGGTCCGAATGAAAAGGCGATGACGTCGAAGTGGCTGCGATCGTGCGTGTCAATCAACTGCGCCAACAATCGAGGTACCGGATGCTCGCGAAAATCCCCCGAGAAATAACCGATTCGTATCCTCCCCGCTCCAGAGCGCTTCGGGATGGCGCCCAGGGAGCCGTCTGCCGGGCACGTTTCGCGCACGAAGATTTCCGCCGCCTGCCTCTGCAGCCGCGAATCACCCGAGAACGTGAGGAACGCGAAAGGATGCGATATGGGATCGCCGCGCTCGACTCCCGCCTGCACGCGTTCGATGCCGGTATCGATGTCATGCCAGTCGCATATCTGCAATTTCGCTTCGATCAGTGCGCCTGATAGAAATTTGATGTCGGGCTGCAACGCCGCAGCCTTGTCCAAGTCGGCGACGGCCGGCTCGAACCGCTGAATGGACCGCAATACGGAGCCGCGATTGAAATACGCTTCCGCATAATCAGATTTGATCCTGATCGCTTGATCGTAGTTCGATAGTGATTCTTCGATGTTCCCCATTTCGTAATGCGCAACCCCAAGATTGACATAAGCCTCTGCGTAGTCGGGCTTGAGTTCGATCGCCAGATCGTAGCAATCCAGCGCTTCGCCGCGGCGGTCGAGATCCTTCAAAGCGTTGCCGAGGAATAAGTAGGCTGCAGGATTGGGTTGAATGGCAATGGCGCGTTCGTAACTCGAGACGGCCTCCTCGAGCCGGCCTAGCTGATGCAGCAGCGTGGCGCGGTTGAAGTGGGAGTGCGCGAATCCTGGATCGATCGCGATGGACTTGTCGTAGTCTGCCATGGCTTGGCCGGGCTGCCCGAGTTCCCCGTAAAGGTTTGCGCGGCAGTAGTAGGCGATTGCATCATCGCTCCTCAATGCGATCGCCTGATTGAAACTCGCCAGGGCTGCATCGAGGCGTTTCATCTCCTTCAGGGCCAGACCTCGATTGCAATACGGCGCGGCGTTCCCGGGTGCAACGGCAATGGCTGTGTCGAAGTATTGCACTGCTTGCGCAAAATTCCGCGATTGTCCCGCGAGGACACCTAATAGATTCAGCGCATCGAAGTGAGTGGGATCCTGCCCTATGACCTTCAAGAGGATTTCTTGGGCTTCCGCCAACTGCCCCTGCTGTTGCAGAGCGCGACCCCGTTCGTACATCTGTACCAGTTGTTCGGTCAATTCAGTCTTCATGGTCGTACCCTCGAGTATCGTACTATGACCTACTCCAATCGCGCTTTGCTAAACTCGAGGCCATGGGGTCATTTCTTGGCAAACTGCTGAAACGCAAGAAATCGACGAAGGGAGTCATGACGGTCCAGGACCGGGAAGCCTTGAGCGCGGCCGCAGCGGCGGCATTGCAAGGCAATCAATTCGAGCAGGCAATTCGACTATATAGCGAACTCATCGAGAATACGGGCGAGCGGGCCGAAGACTTCTACAAGCGCGCCAATGCCTATAATGGGCTCGGTCGCTGGGAGATGGCGGTCCACGACTACGATCGCGCCATTTCATTGGATGCTTCGCATGCGCGCGCCTACTGCAATCGCGGGACGGCGTTGGAGCACCTTGCCCGGTGGACGGATGCCCTTGCCAGCTATGATCGTGCCATCGAACTTGCGCCAAACGATTTCGTGTCCTACTACAACCGTGGCTCTGCGCTCAAGAACCTCGAACGATTCGAAGACGCGCTGAGCAGCTATCAGGGCGCGCTTTCGCTGAAGGGCGATTATGTGGTCGCCTACATCAATTGCGGCAACGTGCTGCAGAAGCTGAAACGATATGAAGCGGCGCTCGCCAACTACGAGAAAGCCCTCGAATTCGATCAAGGCAATGCCGCAGCCTTGCTGGGACGCGGCGTATCCTTGGCGAGCCTGCGACGTTTTTCCGAGGCTTTGGCAAGCTACGATAGGGCCATAGCTCTCGATAGCCGATACACGGAAGCCTACATAGATCGTGGGATAGCGCTGCATGAGATGGGGCAGAGCGAGGCGGCGCTGGCCAGCTACGACCAGGCGATCCTGCTCGACCCAACATTCGCCGCGGCTCATCAGGCGCGTGGCCTGTCGCTGCTCAACTTGCGGCAATTCGAGGCTGCGGTTGCAAGCTTCGACCGAGCGCTCGCGCTCGAGGCGGACCGCAGATACCTGCGCGGCTTGCGACTGTACGCCAAAATGCAGATTTGCAGCTGGAACGGCTTGACCCGCGAACTCGAACTCATCGTGCAAGGAATCAAGCGCGGCAGTGCGCTCTGCCCGCCGCTGCCGATGCTGGCACTGGTGGATGATGCTGCGCTTCAACGAGCGACCGCGGAGCTATGGGTGGCGCACGAGTGTCCGCCGAATGAGGCGCTTGGCGCCATTCCTGCGCGTCAAGCCACCCGGAAGATCAAGGTCGGTTATTTTTCTGCGGATTTTCGCGATCACGCCGTAGCCTCATTGACCGCGGAATTATTTGAGATACATGATCGCGCAAAATTCGAAGTCATTGCGTTCGCTTTCGGTCCGGAATCCAACGACCCGGTTCGCGCACGCCTGGAGCGGGCGTTCGACAAATTTCTCGATGTGCGCCCGTACTCCGACATCGAAGTGGCGCGACTCGCCCGTCAGCTCGAGATCGACATCGCCGTGGATTTGGGCGGCTTTACCGAACATTGCCGGACCGGAATTTTTGCAGCGAGGGCCGCGCCGGTTCAAGTCGGCTACATTGGCTACCTGGGGACCATGGGCGCACCATACATGGACTATTTGCTGTCGGATGCTGCAATCATTCCCGAAGTTCAACGTGCCAACTTCTCGGAAAAGATCGCGTATTTACCCAGCTATCAAGCAAACGATTCGCAGCGCACGACTTCGCGGGTGTTGTCGCGCGACGATCTCGGTCTGCCGCAACGCGGATTCGTATTCGCCTGCTTCAATTCAAATTACAAGATCATGCCTGCCACTTTCGCGGCTTGGATGAGAATCTTGAAGCGCGTCGCGGACAGCAGTCTGTACATCTATTCGGAAAATGAGATCGTCGACCGCAACCTGCGCCGCGAAGCTCGAGAGCTCGGCGTGGATTCGGAGCGGATCATTTTTGGCCGGCGAATGGCGAGGGACGCTTACCTGGCGCGCTTTTGCGCGATGGATTTGTTCCTGGATACTCTGCCGTACAATGCCGGCACCACGGCGAGCGATGCGTTGTGGGCCGGACTGCCGGTGCTGACGTGCACCGGCCAATCATTCGCCGGCCGTGTGGCGAGCAGTTTGCTGGTGGCCATTGATTTGCCGGAACTCATAACTTCTTCGTTCGCGCAGTACGAGAACCTGGCGGTGCAACTCGCACAAGAGCCGCAGCGCCTGGCGCAGATCAAGGAAAAGCTGCAGCGCAACCGCGCGAGCACACCACTGTTCGATACACGGTCATTTGCCGCGAATCTGGAAAACGCCTACGGCGGCATGATGGAGAGATACGCGGCGGGATTGCCGCCCGAGCATATACGCGTGCAGTCATGAAGGATTCCGCGGACGAGGGTTTGAAGAGCATGGCCGCACGTTTGGGGCGGCGGCTGGCGGCCGCGGGACATACCCTGGCCACCGCCGAGTCCTGTACCGGGGGCTGGATAGCCAAGACTGTCACCGATATCGCCGGCAGCTCTCAATGGTTCAAGGAAGGTTTCGTCACTTACAGCAACGAGGCTAAGCACGAACGCTTGGGCGTGCCGAACTCCGTGTTGCGCAAACACGGGGCAGTCAGCGAAGCCACCGCGAAGGCCATGGCTGCCGGGGCGTTGCGCCGCGCGGGCAGCGACATCGCCGTTGCGGTCACGGGTATTGCCGGGCCTGGCGGCGGCGTTCCTGGAAAGCCCGTCGGCACGGTGTGGTTTGCGTGGTCGCGTCGTCAGGGGCGTGGCGTGCAGGTGGTTGCGCAAGTGATGCATTTTCGCGGAGATCGCGACGCTGTGCGCCGCAAGACCGTTCGCGCGGCGCTGCATGGCTTGATGCGCTGATGCGCTCGGCTACGGGAGGCGGTCACGCAGTTTATACAGTGGTTGATAGTTGGCCACTACTGGATAAGCAGTGAAATCCTAACGAAAGCTCTGCAAAAGACCTGCATATGGGGCGAGCGTCGGCCGTCGAATATGAAATAATAGCGGCACACTTCGTTGAGGAATCCTTATGGAAGAAAATCGCAAGAAAGCGCTCGCTGCGGCGTTGGGCCAGATCGAAAAACAATTCGGCAAAGGGTCGGTCATGCGTCTCGGCGACGCGGGCG
>Ga0116229_10014126_pt1 | contig 11141 bp, 8 predicted proteins | sample S1TSphgellanicum_3_FD_87313 | JGI IMG/M metagenome (GOLD analysis project Ga0116229, IMG submission 87313) | Host-associated microbial communities from peat moss isolated from Minnesota, USA - S1T2_Fc - Sphagnum magellanicum MG | ecosystem: Host-associated > Plants > Peat moss > Unclassified... | reverse complement strand
ACCGTTCCGCCGCTCAGCGCCGAGGCGTTGCCGGCCACCAGCGTGCCGCCGTTCACGGTGGTCCCGTTGCCCCAGTAATTGCCGGGGTTGTCGAGGTACTCGGTGCCGGGACCGGTCTTCACCACCGAGGTCGCTTCGTCGCCGAAGATGAAGCCGTGGTAGTAGTTCGCGTTCGAGGTGTTGGCGTCGAGGGTCAGGGTTGAAGCCGGCGCGAGATTGATGGTGGCGTTGGAATCGCCGGCCAGATTTTCGATCGTCGGATCGCTGAACCCGTACTCGACCGCGCCGGCGTTGAGCGTCAGGGTGCCGGTGCCGAGCGAGAGAGCGTTGCCGATGATCACGGTGGTATTCTCGATGTCGACGGCGCCGGAGAACCCGGCATTGGCATTGGGCAGGTCGACGTCGCTCAGGATCGTGAGCCCGCCGGTGCCGGTGAGCGCGCCGGTCAGGGTCAGCAGGTACGGGGTCCCCGAGGCGCCCAGGGTGAGCGTGTTATTCTGGGTGTTGATCGGATTGGGGAGGGTGAAATTCGCCATCGGCACGATGCTGGCATTTTCGTTCAGCTGCACGCCGGCGGCGGCATCGCCGAACGAGGCGCTGTTGTTCACCTTGACGATCACGCCGCCGGTCCCGGAGATGATGGTGCCTACCTGGTTGACGCCAGTGTAGGTGTTGGTGCCCGTCAGCGCCACGTTGCCCTGGATCCCGAGGATGCCGTGGGTCGAAGACCCGTCGCTGATCACCCCGCTCAGGGTCAGCGTGCCGCCCGAGTTGGGACTGCCCAGCAGCAGGCCGGGATACTGGCTTTCGAAATTGCCGATGGCGAAATTGTTCGGCAGCGTGACGCTCCCGTCCCCCTGGATCTCGAGGGTCGGGGGCACCGGCTCGGTGCCGGTGTAGCTGTAGCTGTCCGGCACGGTGACGGGCCCGGATCCCAGGGCGCTGGACTGCCCCACCGCCAGGATCCCGCTGTTGAACGTGACCGCACCGGTGAGACCCGAGTTGTCGCCGGTCAGGATCACGGTGGATTGGGAGCCGTTCGCTTCCATCGGCGTCGTTAGGCCGATCGTGAGTTCCTCGCTGCCGCTGAGGGCGGTGTCCACCTGGAGGATGCCGCCCTTGACCCCGGTGAAGGCGAAGCCGTTGACGGCCGGGGTGATCGCGCCGGAAAGCTCCGCCGAGCTGGACGTGCCGATGAACACCGTGCCCTCCGTCAACGCGCTCAGGTTGATGGGGTCGGTAATCGTGGTGGTGTTGCCGCTCGGGGCATCGAAACCGATGACGCCATTCTGGACGGCGAAGGTCGCGAACAGGCTGATGAACTGGGCCGTAGACTTGTTGGATTCGCTGGGGATGTAGCCGATGTAGCCCCCGTTCATGATGAACGAGTTGTTGGCGCTGGTGATCGGATCCTCGAAGATCAGCACACCGCTATAGGCTTCCGTCTGGCCCGTGTAGGAATTGTTGCCCCGGAGCTCGAGGGTGAGCGGGGCCGCCGTGGCTTCCATGATGAGGCCCGTGCTGCCCCCGACATCGGCGAGGTTGCTGACCACGATCAGGTCGCCGCCGCCGCCGCCGAACTTGAAGGTCTGGTTCGCCGGCGTGATCGTACCGTAGAGGATGGCGCTGGTGGCCGACCCCAGCCCGAGGAAGTCCTCGCTGGTGAAGGCGCTCAGGTTCATGTTGTCGTTGAAGGTGTTGGTCGTGCCCGTGCCGTAGCTGTCGAGGCCGATCGAGCCGTAGAGGGTGCTGCCGACCGCGCTCACCGACGACAGGAAGGACGAGACCGCGCCGGCGGCGGTGTAGGCCCCGGAGAGGCCCAGGTAGCCGCCGCTCTGGATGCTGAGGTTCGCGTTCGCCAGGCCGGCGAACTGCGAGGCACTGCTCGTCGGGCTCAGGATGACCGCCATCTGGTGCACGCTCAGGCCGGTGAAGCCGGTGGTGCCGCCCTCGAGCACGGCGAGGGAGCCGCCGTCATTCGGCAGCAGCGCGCTCGTGCCATGGAAGGAGAGCGTCCCCTCCGCCGGGCCGGCCACGGCGCCCTGGAACACCACCGTGGCCTCGGACCCCACCGTGAGGGCCGCGGACGGCGACTGCTCGGTCACCGTGCCGCTGAAGCCCAGCACCTGGCCGATTGTGCCATCGGTGGTGAAGGTCGCGTCGCCTTGCAGCGTGGTCGCGTTCGCCAGCGTGTAGGACCCGGCCCAGCTCGACACCGTGCCGCCGCTGTCCACCGTGACGCTGCCCGTCCCGGCGGCGGTGTTGTTTCCGATGTAGATGGTGCCATTGCTGAGCACCTCCGTGCCGCCGATATAGGAGCTCGGCGCATCCATGTAGAGGCGCCCGTTGACGGTCAGCGCGTAGTTGCCGCTGATGCCGCCCGACTCGAGGAGAAAGCCCGAGGTCGATCCATACCACGTCTGGTTGGCCGCCAGGATGACGGGCACGGACATGAAGACGACCGGCTCGGTTTCCGCCCCCAGGGTGATGCCGCCGGCCCCAATCGTCAGGGTGCCCCCGCTCACCGTGTTCAGGTTGAAGTAGCCGTTGGGCCCGGGGAGGTAAAAGCCGTAGATGTCGGCGTGGTTGCTGATGTCGATGGTGCTGTTGGCGCCGGAATTGAGCTGCACCGTGTCGGCGCCATTGGTCGTGGGCGCCACCCCTCCCGAATAGTTGGCGCCGTTCTCGAAATCGTCATTGGCCGATCCCACCCAGACCACGGTCTGGGCCCGGAGGGGGGCTAAGCCGATCACCAAGGCGGCGGCCAATCCGGCCATGCAGCGAGTAAGGGGTCCAACCATGTCGGGAACATGGGTTTCAGGATTTGGGCCGACAAGATGAAAAGCATTGGCAACAGCAATTTAACCCTCCCGCCTCATCCTGCATTTTGCATAATACCTCGCCAAGACGCGGTTTGTAGGTGAAGATGGCAGCGAGTCTACGCGCACAACGGCGCGTTCGTTCAGTTATGTCACACCCCAAGTCGGGCCGTAAGGGCCCCCCCGCCGATGACGCAGTCAAAGGCGTAATTCAATTCCGAGCAGGCGGTTCCGCGTTCCTCATCATCGATGGGAACCGGGACGCGCCGTCCGTCCAAATCGCTCCCGATGATACCGGGGTCGCCCTGCCCGGCGACACCGTCCTGGTCCGCATTTACCGCGGCGTCACCGGCAAGAACCCCGGGGAACGGGTCGGCCGCGTCGCGGAAATCGTCCAGCGGGCGAAGACCGAGATCGTCGGCGACCTCCGCCGGGAGGGCCGCAACTTCATCGTCGCCCCGGACGACCCCCGCTTCATCTACGAGGTGGCGGTCCCGGACCCCGCCCGCTCCGGCCTGAAACCGGTGCCCCACCCCGGCGACAAGGTCGTGGTCAAGCTGGGCGAGTGGCGCCGGCGCGAGCAGCCCCTGGTCGGCGAGATCACCCAGCGCCTCGGGCGCACCCATGAGCCGCGGGCCGAGCTGCTGGGCATCTACATCAAGCACGGCCTCGAGCCCGCTTTCCCCGCCGAGGTCGAGCGGGAGGCGGCGGCCCTTCCCAGCAAGGTCGGCCCCGCCGACCTGGTCGGGCGCCTCGATTACCGCAAGCACGCGGTCTTCACCATTGATCCCGACGACGCCAAGGACTTCGACGACGCCCTGTCGATCGAGGACCTGGGGGGCGGGCTGGTCAAGGTGGGCATCCACATCGCGGACGTCTCCCACTACGTGAAGCGGGGCACAGCCCTGGACCAGGAGGCCCGCCGGCGCGGCAACTCGACCTATCTGGTCGGCACCGTGATCCCCATGCTGCCGGAGAAGCTGTCCAACGGCCTGTGCTCGCTGGTCGAGGCCCAGGACCGCCTGTGCAAGGCGGTCTTCCTCACCTTCGGCCCGGACTGCCGGGTGAAGGAGACCGAATACGCCAACACCGTCATCCGCAGCCGCAAGCGCCTGACCTACCGGCAGGCCTACGCGCTGCTCTTCGAAAATGACCTGGAGAAGATCCGGGCCCTGCCGCTGCCGCCCAAGCACCAGACCGGCGCGACCGGCCGGGCGCTGCGCGACCTGCCGGACAGCCATCTCTTGGACCTGCAGTCGTGGATCCGCGCCCTCTGGCGGATCGCCAGCGCGCTGCGCAAGCGCCGCATGGCCGAGGGCAGCCTGGACCTCGACATGCCCGAGACCAAGATCTTCGTCGATCCGGAGGGGTATGCCGACCGCCTGGAGCGGATCGAACAGGACGAGAGCCACCAGCTGATCGAGGAGTTCATGCTGGCGGCCAACGAGGCGGTCGCCCACCTGACCCGCAGCCACCGGCTCCCCTCCCTTTACCGGGTGCACGACCAGCCGGAGGCCGAGAAGCTCGCCGACTACCGCCAGTTCGTGGCCACCTTCGGGATCAAGGTCGGGGACCTCACCCGCCGCGAGGAGGTGGTGAAGCTGCTCCAGATCCTCAAGCACCATGCCCAGGGCTACACCCTGCGCACCCAGTTCCTGCGCAGCCTGAAGAAGGCCTGCTACCGCGCCGCCCCCGACGGCCACTACGGCCTGCACAAGAAGGACTACACCCACTTCACCTCGCCCATCCGGCGCTACGCCGACCTGGTGGTCCACCAGGTGGTGCAGGGCTACCTCAGCCCGGGCGCCGCCCGCCACGACCTCCCCGGCGTGAACCAGCTGGCCGAGCACCTGAGCCTGACCGAGATCAACTCCACCAACGCCGAGCGCGAGAGCGTGAAGATCAAGCTGCTCGAGTTCTTCGAGCGCGAGCTGGCGAAGACCAAGCGGACCCCGTTCGCCGCCGTGATCACCGACGTGCGGCGCAACGGCTTCTTCATCGAGCTGGTCGAATCCATGACCTTCGGCTTCATCTCCCTCGATAACCTGGCCGACGACTACTACCAGCTGGACCCCGACGGCTCGGCCCTGGTCGGGCGCCGGCGCCACCACCGCTACGAACTCAACGGGCGGCTTGACGTGGTGGTCGACAAGGTGGACCGGTTCAAGCGGCTGATCGATTTCCGGCCGGTCTAGACCTTACCTCCCGATGAAAAACTACGACTTCCCCACCCGCTTCGCCGAGCTCTACGACCAGGCGGTGGCCCTCTACGCCCGGGGCCAGCGCGGGGCCGCGACGTTCTTCGACCCGGCGCAGCGGGCCTGGCTCGCCGCCAGCGGCCTCACCCCGCAGCACCTCTACGACTACGCCGAGGACCACAACCATGGCGGGGAGCCCGGCTTCGGCCACGCGGTCACGATCGAGTCCGCGCGCCACAACTACTTCATCAACGTGCAGCACGGCGTCGCCTCCAAGACCGTGCTGGACGAGGCCGCGCTTCCGAGCAAGGACGCGGCGGTGAAGGGCATCGCCTGGCTGCCCCGCCTGATCCCGAAGGCCAAGGCCAAGCTAAAGGGCGAGCTGCCGGAGAGCCTGATGTACTGCTGCGGCGGCGACCGGAGGTTCTTCAAGGCCCACGACATCCTGCCGGCCGAGTTCCTCGGCGTCATCTGGCGGAACCTGGACCACGACGACGCCGTCGTCGACTGGGTGGTGGCGCGCAGCGCCGCGGCCCAGGCGGCCTGACGCTAGAGCAGCTCACCCTGCCGCGGGTCCGCACCCGCCGGGGGCGGCTTGACGCCGAGGAAGCGCCCGTAGCGCTCCAGCCAGTCGTCCAGCTTCGCCGCGTAGTGCTCCGGGTCGTACGGCGCCTCGGTCGGGTGGAAGGCCTCCACCGGCTTGGCCCGCTGCCAGTCGCTGGCGCGGCCCTTCTGCCTCGGGGTGATGAAGTAGGTCACCCGCTCACCCATCCGCGGGCGGGTCGCCATCTGCAGCGCCGCCTCCGCCGCCGCCCGGCGGGGCTTGCCGCCGCCGGCGATGAACCGCTCGTAGGCGTCCGGGTTCATGCTCAGCACCTCGCCCTTGGCGAGCTCGGCCACCACCAGCGAGCGGGCGCCCAGCTGCTGGCGGTACTGCTCGATCAGGTGCAGCGGCGACTCCGCCGACACCCCCAGCAGGTAGTCGATCAGGCGGTCGGTGAGGCGCTTGAGGTAGGGCTCGATGCCCCGCGACCGCAGCGCGCTGCCGCGCAGCGTCACCACCCCGTCCTGGCGCAGGGCGTAGTTCTTGGCCTTGTAGCAGAACATGCCGTCGTAGCGGCCGTCGAACTCGAGCTCGATGCCCGGCGGCAGGATCGGAACCACCAGGGCCAGCAGGTCGGCCGGCCGGTCGAAGTACTCCGCCGAGGAGAGGTAGATGCCGTCGGTGTCGGCCTCGAGAATGGTGCAGCCGTGCCGGCTGAACTCGTCGATCAGGGCCTGCAGGAGCTCGCGGCCCCGCCGGGTCACCTCCGCCGCCAGGTCGCCGTCGCCGAAGCGGGCGCCGGAGAACCCGAGGTAGCCGTAGAAGGAGTTGATCAGGATCTTGTAGGCGGCCTGGCGCGCCTGGGCCTCGGCCCTTTCCTCCGGGTCGGTGGAGGTCCGCGCCAGCTGCTTGTACTTCAGGCGATAGTCGCGCAGCCGCCGCAGCAGCGGCCCGAACACCCCGAGGGTGTCGTTGGCGGGGTTGCGCCCGATGGTGAGCAGCAGGCTCGGGTAGAGCGACGCCACGTCGAAGTGCAGCACGTGCTTGAACACCCCCTCGTTGAAGCTGCGGGTGTAGCCGCCGTCGAAGGGCTTGATCTCCGGCGGCTGCGGGCAGGACTGGCGGGCGTGGTAGTACTCCTCGAGGAAGAGCAGGTCGATCTTGACCGTGGAGCCGCGCAGCGTCGCCTCCTGCAGCGGGATGGGGAAGGCCCGGGCCTGCTCGAAGTAGGTCGGCAGGAAGAGGTTTCCCAGCCCCTCGGTCTCGCGCAGGTCGTCGCCCAGGTAGGCGAGGAACCGCTCCCGGTCGCCGTGGAACGCCTCGCCGATGCGGCGGCCCTCGATGTAGGTGCGGCCCGAGTCCGCCTCCTCCGTGATCCCGAAGTGGACCGCGACCTCCTTGAGCCCGTAGGCGTTCAGCTCGCGGGCGGAGATGTCGTGCAGCAGCGCCAGGAGGTAGGTGTCGGCAATGGCCCGCCCCGGCAGGTCGCAGCGGGGGAAGTCGATCCAGCGCTCCGCCACCTTGAGCCGGCTGCTGCGGAAGGTGGCCTTCTGGCCGAAGCGGCCCCAGGCCAGCGGGACCCGGTGCCGCTTGCTCCGCACCCGCAGGTAGTCGAGGTCGAACTTGAACAGGTTGTGCCCTTCGATGACATCGGGGTCGGCGGCGGCCAGGGCGGCGTTGAAGTCCAGCAGCAGCTGCTTCTCGGCCGCGTCGGTCATGGCCTCCAGGAGGAGGAGGGTGTTGCGGCCGCCGGTGCGCAGCCCGATCGCCAGCACCCGGTCCTCCGGCTGGCTGGGGTCGCTGAAGCCGCCGGTCGCCGAGGCCGTCTCGATGTCGAGCTGCAGCCGCCGCAGGCGGGCGAAGGCCAGGTCGCCGTAGAGGCGGGCGCGGTGCTGGAGCAGGAACTGGCTCTCCAGCGGCCGGATGGCGTCGACCGCCACCGATTCGCGCGCGGTCTTCAGGAAGCCGTCGTAGGCCCCGAGGTTCGACGCCCGGGCGAGAAAGCCGAGCGCCGCCGTGCCGGCCAGCGCCTCCACCGTGACGCCGGCCACCGGGACCTCAAACGGGTCGGCGCCCAGCCAGGCAAAGGGCTCGAACGGCCGGACCTCCTCCGCCCGCCCGCCCCCGGCCGTCGCCACCGCAACATGGGCCCGGCCCTCGTCGTCGATCCAGACGCCGCAGAGCGTGCCGTCCATGCGGGCGGGCGGCTAGAACGGCTTGTAGGTGACCATCGCCACCGCCACGATCGCCAGGGCCAGGGTGAGCAGCATGAAGCCCTGGGCCTGGGCCCGGCGCCGGTAGGCGAAGCTGGCCATGGCCCCGAGGCCCAGCCAGCAGACAAACTTGACCGCCGCCCAGCCGGGGAACTTCTGGCCGATGAGGGGCAGCATCGCCCCGCCGGTCAGCAGGACGACCAGGGCGGCGATGCCCGTCACCATCATCACCATGCGCCGGGTCTCCGGGGCCGCGCCGAAGGCGTAGAAGGTGTAGCCCAGGAGGACGAAGATCGCCGAGAGGTGCAGGACCAGGAGAAACGAGAGCATCATTTAAACCGAACGAAGGGAAAGGGAGACACTCCACATGTGCCGTATGCTCAAAGGCTCAAGACCTTTTGATGTTAAGGTGGGCGCCGACGTCGCGGGTTTTGCTTTCCGATTTACGGCCTAGCAGCTGCCGCGCCGGGATTGGCTCCCGTAATGTTCCTAAGGCAAAGAGCAGTTATTGAAAGCACCTCGAACACTGCAGGGTGTCTGACCTTTACACTGGTGGATGTGGGCCCACCGTCAAGTATGCCCTTGCGATTCCTCCTCGCCGCGATCGGCAGCTCGGGGGACGTGAATCCGGTGATCGGCCTGGGGGCGGCGCTGCGGGCCCGGGGCCACCGGGTCGAACTGGCGACCAACGAGCTTTTCCGGCCGCAGGTTGAGGCCCAGGGACTGGAATTTGCGCCGCTCGGCACCCGGGCGCAGGCCGAAGCGATGATGAACGACCCCCGCCTCTGGCACCCTTACCGCGGGTTCAGCTGCATCGTCGAGGGCGCGCTCCTGCCCTACCTCGAGCCCCTCTACCGCCTGGTCGCGGACCGCCAGGGGCCGGACCTCCGGGTCGCCGCCACCACCCTCGGCCTCGGCGCCCGGGTGGCGCAGGAGAAGCTGGGCGTCCCGACCGCCAGCCTGCACCTCCAGCCATCGGTCTTCCGCAGCCTGGTGGACAACGGACGGCTGGCGCTCCTCGACCTGGGTCCCCGGATGCCGCGGCCGCTCAAGCGGGGACTCTTCTGGATCATCGACCACGCCTTCGTGGACCGGCGGGTGCAGCCGGCCTTCACCGCCTTCCGGCGCTCCCAGGGCCTCGGGCCGGTCGGCGGCCTGTTCTCGCACTACCTGCACTCGCCGCAGCTGGTCCTGGGCCTCTTCCCGGACTGGTTCGCGCCCATCCAGCCGGACTGGCCGCCGCAGACCCGGCTCACCGGCTTCATCATGGAGGACGCGGGCGGCACCGCGGCCGCCCAGCAGGGGGCCGAGGAATTCCTCGCCGCCGGTCCGCCGCCCATCCTCGCCACCCCGGGATCCGCCGCCCGGGACCGCGACCGCTTCTTCCTCCATACCGTCCGGGCCTGCGCCGACCTGGGGCTGCGCGCCATGCTGGTGACGAATCATGCCGCGCAGCTGCCCGGGGACCTCCCCCGCGGAGTCCGGGCCTTTTCCTACCTGCCCTTCAGCCAGGTGCTGCCCCGCTGCTCGACCCTCATCTCTCACGGCGGCATCGGCACGCTGGCCCAGGCCGTCCGCGCGGCCGTGCCCCAGCTGGTGGTCCCCAACGCCCACGACCAGCCGGACAACGCCCAGCGGATCGAACGCCTGGGCCTGGGCCTCGCCATCGACGCCCGCCGCTACGGCCGCAAGAACGCGACCCGGGCGCTGGCGGACCTGCAGGGGGCCGGACCGCGGCGCGAGCGCTGCCGGGATTTTGCCCGCCGGATCGATGCCGCCGCGGCCAGGACCCGCGCCTGCGAACTCCTGGAAACCCTGGCCTAGGGGCGGCGCCCCTCGTCCACGTCGTAGAAGTCGAAATACGTCAGGATGTCGTCGCGGTGGCCGAAGCCGTACCGGGCCTTGTACTCCTGGAATTTCTCCGCGGGCACGTCGCCGTCGCGCCAGCCCCGCTTGCTGGCAAAGGCGTTCCAGACCACGATCGCCTCCTCAGAGGGCAACGGTCCCTGCGCCTCGATCCAGGCGAGCGCCTCGGCATCGGTGGCGCCGGCCCGCACCCGCTCGGCCAGCCGGTGGTAGTCGATCTTCAGGAAGCGGCAGCAGCGCCCGTCGAAGCCCTTGCCGAGCCAGGCCTGGTACTCGGCCGGCAGCCCCCCGGCCGCGTCGATCCGGATCTTCTGCAGCATGCGCGGAACCCAAACGATGCCGCCCAACTGGGCGTAGGCGCTGACCATGGCGGCGGGAAAAGCGACGCTCACGGCAAGCGGCGGCCGAGGGCCGAAAGCTCGACCAGGCGGGCCAGGCGCCGCGCCCGGGTCGCGGACCGCTGGGCCCGCTGCACCCACCACGCGGCCTTCTTGCGGTACCACGGCGGCTGCGCCGCGAAGAACGCCGCCGCCCCGGGAGCGGCCTCGAGCGCGGCGCGGTGGGCCGGGTCGAGCGCGACCTCGCCCTGTTCGAAGGAGTAGACCCCCGAGCGGGCGGCCGTGCGCTGCCGGTAGGCGGCGAGCCCCGCCGGGGCCATCCGTCCGGCGGCGATCAAGGCCTCGGCCTTGGCGATGTTCACCTTGCTCCAGATGCTGCCCGGCCGGCGCGGGACGAAGCGGATGCAGTAGCGGGTCGCGTCCACGCGGCGCCGCACGGCGTCAATCCAGCCGAAGCAGAGCGCCTCGTCCACCGACTCGGACCAGCTCAAGCCCTGCGCCGCCTTGCGGCGGTGAAAGCCCACCAGCAGTTCGGGCTCGTGGCCGTGGTGGGCCGCCAGCCATTGCCGCCACGCCGCCGCCGTGGCGAAGGAGCGCGGCGCGACCACCGGGAGTTTGGCGGCTCGGCCCGGCACCGGCGTCAGGACCCGATGATGCTCGAGTCCAGGTGCTGGATGATCAGCTCCTGCACCGTGGCCAGGAAGAGGTAGCACATGAAGGCCTTGCGCACCGGCTCCTCCAGGCCCGCCATGTCGATGTCGCCGGTCTCCAGCGCCTCGTCGCTGAGCGCGCGCAGGCGCCGGTCCCGCAGCTGCAGCCGGAAGGCGGTGCAGGCGCGCACGATCGGCTCGGCGTTCTTCTCGTCGAAGGCGATCACGCCCTCGGTGAAGAACTCCCCGTCGAAGAGCGAGAGCAGCGCGCGCATGTCCTCGCCCTGGCCGGCGAGCAATTCGCCCACCCAGGCGTCCCGGAATTCCGGGTCCAGGTCGTGCAGGGCCTGGGGCGCCGCCAGGTTCTGGCGCAGCTCGGCCGAGAGCTCGCGGATGATGTCCAGCAGCGGCGCCACCACCGGCAGGCTGAGCTTCACCTCAACGCGTTTCATCCGGCTCGAGCACGGCAGTGAGGTGCCACTGCTGCAGGGTGAAGACGTGGGCCTCGGCGGT
>Ga0116229_10014124_pt1 | contig 11142 bp, 7 predicted proteins | sample S1TSphgellanicum_3_FD_87313 | JGI IMG/M metagenome (GOLD analysis project Ga0116229, IMG submission 87313) | Host-associated microbial communities from peat moss isolated from Minnesota, USA - S1T2_Fc - Sphagnum magellanicum MG | ecosystem: Host-associated > Plants > Peat moss > Unclassified... | reverse complement strand
CCATCCAAAATTTTGGAGATAAACTATCAATGTTGTTTGCATTAATTTTGAAAACTCCTGCATCACAAACTAGCTAAACTTGATAAAAATCCCCAATGATAATTACATCAAGATTTTTAAAGAATTTGGTGTGAATAGGTTTGATTGATCTTAATTGAAGATCAATAAATTTGAGTATTCTTTTCCCCATTAATGAAATTTCATCTAGTATTATTAATTGTAATTGGTCGTATTTTTTAACTAAATTATCTAATCGTTCTAAACTTAATGAGGGTAAATTTTTACAATTAAATGATATAGAAGTACTTGAATGAATTGTAGTCCATCAATGTTAAATTTTCTTTTAAAATATATGCCATGAATAAAACTTTTTTTTTAAAGGTCTAAATGAGGATGTCTATTATAAAAACGTATCAAAACTTGAATTAAAAGCATTAATGTGAAAGTTTTACATGTACCAACACTTCCAATAATGAATAAATGAATTGATTCATTTGGATTTTTTAATTTTTTATACATAACATCATCAAATATAAGACATTCATTATTCATTTTTTGAAGTAATGAATAGAATTCATGGGTAGGCATGATTTGGTCTTGGACATCAATATTGGTTGAATTAAGAATAGTGGAAACACCTATATATGGGTTAACAATATATTCATTACAAATGTTATATGGTTCCACTCTAGTACAATCAATAATAATTTATAAAGAAACCCAATATCTACAATGGGAAATTTATCCATCCATATGTTAGTGTCATTTTTTGTTGTTAATTCAAGAGCTTGTGATTTTATGTTTTCCCAATTTGTTGTGTATGCATCATTATTGTCAAAATTATATATAAATTTTTTTCTTAATAAATTGATTTGTATTTCATGCATATTATATGTTGCATTCCATGTGGAATGGTCACCTTTGAAAGTATGTTCATTATCAATAAAGGAATTTTTTTAAATTATAATAATTTTTCCTTGTGAACATTCCAAAGCTCACTGTGAAGCCTTTGGAGCAAAAAAAGAATAAACATGAAGACAATGCATAGTAAAAAATTGCCACGAAAATGAAGAATCAAATGCACCTTAGGTTTGATAGACAATGTTCAAGAAAAACACAAGCATCACTATGCTAGGAAGTTTTTTCATGACAACATTGCAAGAAGAAAATGGAGATTTGTAAGCATTGTAAAACCCATGAGCATCATCAAGCAATGGAATGAAGATGAACACAATAGATAATTGAATGAAACAAGCAACAAGTTTGAAGTAGGTGTAACAAACTTGCAACAAACAATCACAATAACATGTTTTTTCTAGAGCTAGGAGCAAAGACACAATCATCATTTTGTCACGGACTTACCTTTTTTACAAATGTAGATGGCGAACCATCATCTTGACAATAGAAAGTTCTTCACAAGTAAGGGACTTCTAAGTGTAAATGCTCTGGTTTTTGGTGGTAGGTTAATTTTGAAGTAAGTAGGCTTTTTTAATGGCCAAGAAAAGAATGTTCATGGTACAAATTAAGGTTACATTAAATAGGTGTTAGCAACTTTAAACTTTTTTCCCTTAACACCAAGTCTATATGTACAATAACAACATTTTTCTAACAACATGAAATGCGGGTGTAATAATGCAAAATATGTCTCCTAAGGAGGCAGGAAGGTGTTTCATAAAAAATTGTTAACCATTGTGAAAATTTGTCAAACATTTCAGAATTTAGTCACATGTCCATCCAAATGTCATCCATGGATGGGTATGAGTTGTGGGCCTTCATCTTACATGCATTACATCACACAACAACCTTAGATTAAAGCATTATTGAAATAACGAACCTTTGACCTTTGGCCCAAAAGCCATTGTTTTAAGAATTTCCCAACCCTTAGGTGTTATTCCCTTCACAAAATTCACCTAATGACATTTAAAAGGGTGGCTTTTTTTTTAAACACAACACAATTCACATTTTTTTACTAGAGAGTGAGTTTTGTCTAGTGTTAGTTGGATATGGCATTTTAGACCAGTTCAGAAGATATGCATAAGGTATATATATTTTTAAAAATGAATAGAACATATGCATCCAATTATTATTTTAAAATTATTATAAAATTGTACATGTGGTTATGCATCCATTGAAATTATTCATTCATTGTCAATTATGCATTTGTCAAATTTTCAAAATGTTGATAAATTATAAATATGCATACTAATTATATATAGGAAAGTTCACATGCTAATTTCATAGGTTGAAATCTTAAGCCCTAATTTCATACTAGGTAATTCGTTCTTGGAAATCAAGTAGCTTGTGGGGGAATTGAACCTTAGTTCTATAAAGAACTTTGCCCATTGCAACACAAGTTGCCTGCAAAAACACACCCACAAAAGCACCCCAACCCACCCACCCAACCAATAAGTTGTAGTTTGATCAATAACAAAGTAGAATGCCCAAAAGCCCATAGGACATAAAAAAGTTGTTACAACTCTATCAACAATAAAAAAAAGCCCAAAACCTAGCAGCATCAGTATGGAAGTGGACGTTGATGCTATAATTTGAATAACAATAAAAATAAAAGGCCTAAAACCCAATAACATTAATATGGAAATTGATATTAATGTTGCAACTTGATCAACAACAAAAACAAAAGGCCTAAAACCTAGCAACATCAATAAAATTTGATCAACAATAAAAACAAAAGGCCCAAAACCATGGAGCATCAATGTGGACAAGAAAACAAAAAATAAATTCAATTCAAAGGAACAATTAAAGGAAAAAGAAACTTACTTAATCATTTTCAACTAATAGCTCTTCAAAATATTCAATTTTTTCAATAAACTCATAATTTTCTACAATGAAACAACTTCAAATTTGCATCCTTGAAATTTGCATTGTTGTGCAATTAATGCACAAATCATTTGGCAAGTTTTTACCACCATGATAATATTATCAAAGATTTTCCACTTGTAAGCAACATCGCCTTATAATTGTTAAAACACCAACAAGGTTATAAAAAAAAAACAAATATTTTTGACTTGTCTCTACAACTAAATTTTTGTTATAAATGACAATTGCGACTAAAATCTCATTAATCGCCTTGTACAAGTCGCATGCCATATTAGTCACAAATGATAATGGGTATTGGATGAAAGATGCCAAATTCAAGAATGCATGAATGGTTACAAATGTTGTTTAATCATTTTCCACCATCATATGTTACTAGAAATAGTTCATTTTTTAAAATGTCATTATTTATTATATTTTGATTCACAATACACAAAATATATGGGAATTTTTGAACTCTAAGTCAAATTTAAAATTTACAAATGTGTATTTCAAGAATGGTTACACACCTAGTGGGTCCTTTCAATACATACTTACCCAATATTATTACTATTTTGAAATAATCTAGGAAGTTTGGTTCAAATGCTTGGATGATATTATATTATGACACATGGCCCAATGTAAATATGTCATGTGGCATTTTTAAATGAATTTAATACAAAATATTAAATAGGTAGTTACATAAGTAGGTGCATATAAACCTAGGTTACATACCTACCTACATATTTAGGTAAAAAGGTAGGTAGGTACGTCCTACCTTTTAAATTAAATACATATTCGTATAAGTAAAAATTAAATAGGTAGGTACATAGGTTGACCTAAATGGGTAGGTCAAACTAAGTACATTCCTAACTAAGTAAATAAGTAGGTTGGGGAGGAAAGTAGTTTAAAATTATGCATAATTTGTTTTTTAATTTTGGGTTAAGCCTTTTTATTAGTTCATCCCATGTGCACAAATTTTTTAATGTGAAATTGAATGATCACACTACTTGTTTATATAACGTTCAAAATATAAATGGAGAACAAACAACATGAGATAAATGTTGAAATTACAATTTCTTCACAAACTAAATTACAACTCCAAAGTTTTCCTCATGCCTTTTGTTTTTTGTTTTAAAACTTATAAACAATTCAACTCCATGGTTCATTATACAATTAGATAATCATTTAATTAATAATGATTACATTCAACACATACTTAAAATATTAACTATTTAAACAAATAATAACTTCTTAATATTTAACTAACTAACTACCTAATTACTCACAACTTGTTAATGCATAACTCATACATAAATAAATCGCTAAAATATTTTATTTAAATTTTAAATCAGGTCGAATTATAGATAATATAATTAATGTTAAAATAATTTATTTACATCAATCTGTAAAAAACATTCAAATTATAAACAATGAACTAACAATTGTTAATCAAAAATCAATTCCTACACGATTTTTATTTTTTAAACAATAAACTAGTTACATTAACTACTATATAATCACATTTATTCTTGTAAAAAAAATTATTGGTCAAGAAATTTTTTTATTGGTAATTATTAACTATAAATACAATAATTTGTTAAACATATCATTGATTTTTATAATTACAATAAAATTACTGTAAAACTATTTATCATAGATAAGTAATTACAAAGTTTAAAAGAAAATTTAAATAACTTTATAATAATACCAAAAATTACAATCCTTACAATAATCATTCTAAGTACATTATACCTTTTTCCAAATTTTTAATTCAAAATATAAATTATAAATTACAGATTGCTAATCATTATTTTTTAAAAATAAAATTATGCATATACTATCATTAATTAATATCTGAAATAATTACAATGATTTAAAAGGAATGTAATATTAATAACATAATTCATTTCTTTTATTGTAAGAATATACATTATATAATATAAAAATCTATGTTGTAACAATACTTATTTAGTGTAATTTATAAATAATAGCTATAATCTTTATAATTATTTATAAAAGTGATTTATTGTGGAGAACACAAGTAGAAAAAAAGCTTAAAATTCAATCGATAATTTTTTGAATTCAAATATTAATATTAGATTCCAAAAAAAATTTAAATTCAAATATCAATTTTTAGATCAAATAAGTCTTTTGAATTAAAATTTAAAAATTCAAAATTGAAATGTCAATTTTCAGATTGAAATAACAATATTCAAAATTGAAATGTCCAGTTCTACACTCAATTAGTAATTTTCTGAATTGAAATACGAATTTTGAAAATCCAAAACAATAATTTGGAATTACAATTTAGACTTTCAAACCATTTTTAGAAAGAAATTTAAATAAAATATTTCAGAATTGAAATACTAATTTTTAGAATTGAAAATAATAATGTCAAATTCAAATATCAACTTTTAGATCAAATAAGCTTTTTGAATTTAAATTAAAATATGTTTTTGAAGAATTGAAATAGAAAATTTCAAATATCAAGTTTCCAACTCAAATTATTTTTGTAAAGAATTGGAATAGTAGTTTTCAGAAAGGAAGTATAGTTTTTTAAATCAACATGTTTTTTAAAAAAATTAAATTGAAAATATCATAATTGAAATATTAATTTATAGATTCAATTTTTTTCAAATTAAATTAATTTGAAAATAATTCCGATAATTTTTTAATAATAAAATATGAATTTTCATATTCAAATGTTTTTTCATTTGATAATTTAAAAATGAATTCCAATAACATTTTTTGGAATTGAAACATTGATTTTAATGTTTAAATATAGTTTTCGTAATTGAAATATTAATTTCTAGATTCAAAATTTTTTGTAATTAAATTAATTTAAAAAGTAATTCCAATAAATTTTTTTAATAATAAAATATGAAATTTCATATTCAAATGTTTTTTCATTTGATAATTTTAAAATGAATTCCAATAACATTTTTTGGAATTGAAACATCGATTTTAATGTTTAAATATAATTTTCATAATTGGAATTATAATTTTATCCTGAAACATATATTTTTGAATAAAACTAAGAATTTTAAGATTTCATATTTAAAACTTCAAATTCAAATAACATTTTCAAAATTCCATATATAATTTTGAAAATTGAAATAAGAATTTTCAGTATTGAAACATTAGTTCTTGTAGTATTAAAAAATTTCAGAGTCCAAATATTGATGTTTAGGCTCCATTAAAATGTTTCACAATTGGAATAACAATTTTGAAACTCAAATAACGATTTTTAATTAAATTAAAAAAATCAAGATGCAAATCATTTTTTTCAAATTCACATAATTTTTTAAAAGATTGAAATATCATTTTATAAGATTGATTATATGAACAATATACGTACATATGCATAATTAATATACATGCAAATATATATTTATGATATGTGCAACATGTCATAAATATAATTTTAATACATACATAAAAATACACCTCTATGTCACTGTAAAATATTTGAAAGATACGATTAATTTGGTGAATATTGCGACTAATGGATGAAAATAAATTTAGAAGTTATCTAAACGATAAGATGAAAATTTCAATAGTTGGTCATTCTTACATAGTTGAAATTTGATCTTATAGTCATAAATATTCCCAAACTTAGTAGCAAATGACTACATGTTACATGTAGTCGCAAACGGAGTGGTTACATTTTGACTAATTTGTACTAATGTTAACGCCCTTTCTATCTCAAATTGAAAGTTAGCATTATGCCAAAATTTGACATTTATGAGTAGGACATATATGACTAGTGAACATTTTCTAGTCATATAGTCATATATGGCATGTTTTTGTGCCTAGTTGTATTTTTATAACCATGGATATGAGTACATGATTAAAAGTTTTCATGGATTTGAGTAAAAATCTTCATCATCAACACCATATAATTATTTAATAATATAGAATTTGAAACATTATAAACTTATGAATTAAAAAGGAAAAGAATTAAAAGGTAGACATATATGTACCTAGTAAGCATATTATAAGCTTGTAGATAGTCAAACACATAATTAGTGCACAAATAGATAACTAATACCTTATCATTTTTAAAATTTTTGCCTTATAATCATTAATTATACAATGTGAATTTTTAAATAGTGGCTAAGAACAATTTTTTTTCATTTCTGAAAAATTCCCAAAAAATGGAAAACAAATTGCTAAAGTTTTTGAAACCATAAAATTAAATAAAAATTGATGCCTATAATATAATTAAAACATTTAAGTTGAAACTTTTGCTCAAAGGTTTATTTAAATGAATTTTTTTGAATTTTTTGACTTTAAATTATGAAATATATTATTATTAGTGATATCCAATGCATTTCAAAAGAACTCCACATGCCCCAAAATGACATTTTAAATCATTTAAATATTTTTCATAAGACTTTAAAATATTTTAAATAATATTATATGTTTCATAAATAACATAATTTATTTTTAAATATTTTTATAATTACAAATAAATGTAACACAACATTTTTACCATTTTTATTGACTCATTATATTTTTTAAAGGTGGGGAAATATTATATATATGCACACACCAAGAAATCCATGTTTATTTAAAATATTTTTATTTTAAAAAAATAATGAAAAAAAGATAAATAAATCTTCAAAATATCATTGTTGTTCAAATGCATGAAATAATGAAAATTCAAATGCATTTTCAATCAAGTTATGACTTGATATTTTGGTTAATAATTTTTTATAAATGTGTGGATCTTGGAAAAATATTTTTAAATGTTTTATTTTCATTTGGACAAAGTGTGAAAATAATAATAATTGTCAAAATTGAGTACTTTTGTATGGGACAAAGGATGATGTGAAATAATGTTGTAAATTTATCCCATATCCTTTGTCAACAATTTCAACTTTGTAAACTATATAGCTAGATGAAAAAATATTAGTCTACACACAATACATGCATTAAATATACTCAAAGTGCAAATATTACTTGTGATGAGCTAAAAAAGAATGTTTGTCACCAAAAAATAAATAGGATCCTACTTACCTACCTATTTAAACTTACCTACCTATACCTACCTACCCATTCCTACCTACCTACAAAATGGTTATATTAAATTGAAATATATAATAGATTCCATGGGATTTATGACTAAGACAAAAATATGACTAGTGGAAAAACTACGCATCCATATGGACTACATAATCATGTAGTCATGAATGGTATTTACAACTACAAACCCAATCTTGGGTGTATTCATATTTACCATGTTTTGGCATAGTGCAAGAATCCTAATGATCTATTTGGCTAAGAAAACAATATTTGGAAATTGACCCTCATGGGTCCGCCACCAAGCAAGAGGATCTACACACATAGATTGTGGAATAGATAGCCTCCGAAATTAAAAAAGTTATACAATAATAAGTGCCCATGAAGATTCCTCCATGGAAGTTACAACACCAAACATGTTATTGTCCTCTTTTTCCATTTGAAAAGTAGGTTCATCACATGGTGTTATAATTGCCTCAACAATAGGATTTAGTTGATAAAAAAAAATTATCAAAACAAGGATAACCTCTTTCACATCATATTCAGTAATGAAGCAGATTGCATTGCCACACCCCATAAAACTTTCCACAACCCCTAGAGATTTGAAACAAGAATCCAACATCAAGGCCAACATATTATGAACTTGACAAGAATTAAATGTTTTCAAAAATTCCAAAAAAGGTTTAAGTACCTTCACAACCTTTTGCCACATGTTTTTATTTAATGTGTATAGCTCAACATAAAAAAATAAATCAAATGTTTCACTCCCATCAAATGGATTTGCTTCAGATTCCATAACCATAATTAAATTAATTATAATAGCTAAGGCATCTGATAGTAACCAATGGCCTTTAGATTGGTTCATCACACATGTTATCATCACAAGATGCAAGTAATTAATGACAACTTTTGCAATGGCCTAGACATGGGCCTTAGGAACTTTTTGCCACAGTTTTAATGTTTTTTGCTTCCCATAACATAACAAGATGGCTTGTTTGAATTCTAAAGTTTCTTCAAACAATATACCTTTATTTACAAACCGTGTTTTCACTCGAGTTTTCAACTTTTGGTGTCAAACCCCATTCTCAATGCAAGCTTTCTCCCATCATGCCTCCCTTTCCATGATTTTTTTGTCCAAACAATTATTTTTTACAAACATGTTTGAGCATCCTTGACTTTCACCAAACTTAAACCCACTAAAACCTTATCATCATTTGTTGCATATTGACATGTTTTAAACGTCACATGTTCAAAGCAAGTACCTTCATAAACCAGTAAGAGCTTAAACAATTCACAATCAATGATTGATTGTAATGCTACAACCACAATTCCCAAGTTGTTGCCCTCATTTTTCACAAAACAATACCTAATGAATTAGTTCAATTTTTTTAATAAAGATTGGAGCTACAAAGCCCTAGCACTACCACTTGTTTCATACACTTCAAACAAACCAACAATAGCATGCCTAAGTGTCCAAGCTTCATCTAAATAATGAATGACCAAAACAAATGTCTGTATGCCACCTTTAAATATTAAAGATGAAAGTTAGTAAACATAATAACTACTGATTCTAGATGTGGTAGAACATGTAATTCCATGGTCTTTATGACCATTGCAGGAAGCACCTATTCCATAAAAGAAGAACATGAAGGAAATATAATGCGAGGACATTGGCATAATATTAACCTTTTTAACCAAATGTTTTCACATGTTGAAAGAAGCTTGTAGCCTTTGCAAATGTACAACACAAGGTAAATAAATCTTTGTTGTGTTTCATCAGCATTCTTGTACCAATTTGTTGACCCAAAAAAAAAGTGATTACAGAACCAATCACCCCAATTCTTTTCTTCCCATGTTGTCGTTTGTGATCTATTTAAGAAAACTTAGCCAATGCCCTTTCACTTAGTATAGAATTTCTTTTAGTAAGCAAATGAAGATGAACATTATCAACATGTGTTTTCATAGGAGTAATGCCATTAGTTTTTCCATACTTGATGAGGTCCTTTTCTAACAACATAGTTAGACTAGTTTTAAATGTTACTAGGAGCTTGTTGAAACAAACAAATGATGCATTTCAACATATCAACAGGATAGTTGTCATTTACAATAAATAGACTCCAACAAATAGAAATTTGAATGTGTGCTTTCCACAACAAAGCTTGTTGTTCCATAGCTTGAAAATACACCTCATGAAAGGCAACTAATAAGTCACTATCACATTATTGTTGATGCACATTTTCCACATCTAAAAAGCAATGAGATCAAGAAGGGATTATATTCACATAAAGGAAAATTTCATCAACTCCACCAACATTTTTGATAACACAAATTTCATCTTCAACCATTGTAATGTTCTAAATAGCAAGAAAACATATTTGAGCACCAAACCTTAAAATGCCATTATACCTCAAGTGCACATGACAAAAATCAAGATTATAACTCTTGAAGCTTCAATTGAATTCGATCTTTAGCCAATGTGAAACAAGGAAATATCAAAGTTTCAAATGCATAATGAAACATGGAGCTTCAAACAACAAGAAGACACACTTGAACACCAAACCCTAAACTAGCACTATACTTCATGAGCATGACCAAAAGCAAAATTAAAAGTTTTCAAGTTTGAATTGAATTTTGTTTTCAACCATAGTGAAACAAGAAGATCTCAAACCTTAAACTACCACATTTCATGAGCATGACATATTCAAATGGAAAACAACAACAAATATGTGTGTTATGAATAAAAACTTATTTGATAATGGTTGTGGAACTTTGGTCAAATTGAATAGGTCTAAGATGTGCACAAGCTTTTTGTTTGTAAGAAATTTACACACCAAAATCCTAAAGCTTCATGCTTGATGAATACACAAAGAAAAAACAAATTCCAAAAAAAAAATAAAACAAATCTAAAGCTTCACACTTGTTGCACACATACAAGCAAAAAACCATGAAACAAATTAAAGCTCAAAATTTTAACAACAAAATAGAATGAACACAAAATTAGAAGCATAAACCAAAAAACAGAAACATTTACAAAATGTTGTTGAAAGTTGAAAGCTTAGAGGTGATGAGTAGATTCAAAATGTAATTGATAATTGAAACATGAAACAAAACTCAGCAAAGGGGTCAAAAACACTTAAGATGATAATAGCACTTGTAAATGTCATGGCCTAGGATATTTTTGGATACTTTGGGCAATGTCATGTCCTAGGATATTTTGGGATACTTTGGGCAATGTCATGTCCTAGGATATTTTGGGATACTTTGGGCAATGTCATGTCCTAGGATATTTTGGGATACTTT
>Ga0116229_10014123_pt1 | contig 11143 bp, 7 predicted proteins | sample S1TSphgellanicum_3_FD_87313 | JGI IMG/M metagenome (GOLD analysis project Ga0116229, IMG submission 87313) | Host-associated microbial communities from peat moss isolated from Minnesota, USA - S1T2_Fc - Sphagnum magellanicum MG | ecosystem: Host-associated > Plants > Peat moss > Unclassified... | reverse complement strand
TTTCTTTAGCTTCAACTTTTTACATAAATACTTCTTGAAATTAAGAACTAATTTTAACAATTGTCCAAGGTTCAAAGTATATCTAATTTCCCAAGAAATATCTTCTATGGATATTAACCTATTTTAAAGAATAAAAAATATTTCTTATGGTTTTGAGGTTTTTGCAAGTATTATTGTATGGGCATTCTAGCCCAACTACTATTCCATTCTCTTACTATTGTTGGAGGTACACCCACATGTGGATTAGTGATTTGCATTTGTTATATGGTCTCAACCATGGATTTTTTTAGACATTCTTCTACTTCCCAATTTACTACATTCTTTTTTAAATAACTCTCATTCTTTGAATGCTTATACTTTAGTTTCCTTGCTTTTAGTTGTTCCCACATGCACATCCACCATGTTTACTAATGTAGTTATAATTTTCACATCAATAACAAGTTTCTCTTCAATAGTTTTACCCCCCTTATTTTTGAATATGTTCTACATTTCATTGAATTTCAAACAATTTGTCAACTTATAATGCCCAATGACTTCACAAATATAACAAGTCCATACATCAATGGTCTAGGCAATTTATTTGCTTGTGCATTAACTTCTAATACCACCATAGTTGATTTTTTTTTCTTACATCAAAACATGTGTCCACATTGTGGTTGGTGTGGTGACAATTTGTATAATACATGTGTGGTTAATTTCCCTATTGTAATTTGATTTATTGGTGTTCTTGTGGTTTTTGATCCTTGCGGTATTGAGAGATAATTTTGTGTTTCAAGTTTTAAAATCCCTTCTTCACATAATAGTGTTGACTTTTTATGCTACTGCAATGTTGCCCTTTTCATTCCTATAGTTGTTATATGTAAATATGACCATAGTTCAAATTTGAAAATTGTAATTAAAAAGCTATTAGTGGTGGGTGTTTTCCAATTGTTTGCCACCTTTAATAATCGTTCATAATACACTTCCATTTGTTCATCATTCTACATTGTTGAATAATATTTACAGAAGGCTTGCTCTAATTAGTTAACAAATCTACATTTTTGGGTAATCCCTCATGTAGTTGTTACACCATAAGTGTTGTGTTTTTGAATGTGAAGTTGAATAGATTTATGATTTCCTCATTCTTTGTTTCACCATTTGTTTTGATGGCAACCTTAAATATTTATATATGAACATTCAAATTTTTAAAAAAAATGTATTTGTGTTTAGTAGTCTTTTGTAAGGCTATAAAGTTAAGAAAACAATGTTGCAATTGAACCACTACTCCTACAAACATTCCTAGAAGATTTGGTGGTTCTCCTCTTGGGTCTAGAGGTAATGTAGTTGAAGTGAACACCACTATAGTTGACACCATAGGTATGGGGCTACGAGAATTAATTGCCATAGTTCTTGTCATTATAGAACTAGTTGGTGTTGCTTTCATATTATATGAATATATATGTCCCATGTGTAGTTATTGTTACATGGTGTGTGGTAGTGATCAACCAAGGTAACATAAAACAAAAGAATGGTAGGGATTGAATAAGGTTGTGGATGAGTTGAATAGAATTAGGATTGCTAAACATTTTATTTTGAATTTCTCTTGGAGGGAAATGACTGAAGATGTAATTTTGGAAATTGTGGGAGTTTGGAAGAGATTTTTTTTTACATAGAGTAAGACTTAAAGAATTGCTAGAGTTAGACAAGGAAACAAAGTATGATTTCAAATTTCTATTAGTATTTGCGACCATAGATTTTTCATGTTTTCATTTTTTATTTTTACCTTTAAAACCATAGATTTTTTATATGATTCAATTTTAAGTAAAAAAAGAAGTGTGGATTTGATGAGGAAGCATGGATTTTATTATGTATATGTTGTGTTTTGGCTTTTTGATAATCTAACTGTATTGATCATAAATTTTGTATTTAAAATAGTCTAAATAAAATTTGAGTAGAATCAACAATAGTTGTAAGAATAAATTGTGTGAAATAATCTACTAGAATTATTTTGAACAACTAAACCACAAATTTTAAATGTTGAAATCAATAATTGAAGTGAAATTTTTATTTTTTTAAATAAGTAAAGAGCAATCCTAGGATAGAATCCACACCTACCATTTGGCAAACATCTCAGGGACAAAAAAAATCCTCTAAAGCAAAAAAACAAAAAGAAAAAGAAAGAAAATTTCTAAATAATTTGGATTTATTTTTTAGAGCATTTTTTCTATAAATCTCAAAAAATTACAAGAGGAGATATTTTTTCATGGTAGATATAGATTTTTAATTTTTTTGGCAAACTGAAGACAAAGGTTTAAACAGTGAAAGTCCTAAGGATTTAAGTCAAAAAATATACCAAGAACCCAAAGGAATTTAATATTTACACAACGATATGAATCAAATGGTGACTCGAAGTTTATAGAATCAAATGGATCAAAAAGCCAAGCGTCAAAACATGAATTTTGATCTAGAAAAAAATCAAGATACAAACCAAAAGGTGTATGAAATGCCGAACATGGGTATAGTTTTGAAACCCAAAAGTTTACAAACAAAAAAATGACATGCAAAACATCAAGTGTCTTTAGTGGGAATGGGAGCACAAAGAGAAGTATGCACAGGGGTTCCACATAGACGTTTTGGTACAAAATGCAATTTCTAGTGAAAGGGATCAGGTTAGAAGTGTACCCAAGAAAAGGGAGTATCCATGCTTTTCAAACACCCTTTACTATTCAAGAACGTGGGGATGAGAGAAATTCAAGGGATGAATTGTTATCAAGCGGACCTTGGAAATTCTTCAAGTCCAAAATCTATGAATAGTCGGTGAAATGATTACATTAGACGTACAAATGTACCATTTGTGTACTAGTCAACATTGCCAAAATATCATGAACCAGTAGAAAACTAGGACGTGGATGACAACTACAATCTCAATATTCCAAAGTGGGTAGATACGAATTACCCAAAAACCTTGGTGTATGATGATGCACAAGTGAATGTTCTAGAAAAGACATTACCACTTGAGATGAATAATAGAAACAAAGGAATCAAAAGAGATTTTAAAAAATCTAGAATGTAAAAGTTACGATTTTTGAAGATGTAAACATGTTGGTTCAAACTCATTCTTGAATCTATATTTTTGTAGAATCAGAGGACACAATATCACAAAATGTCCACAAATTGATAATGAAATAAGGGATGGATTTGTCAGACATGTGGGACAACAGATGTTAAACATAGATTCTATAAAACAACCACAAATGAGAGAACAAGTCCACAATAGTTTAGAAATCAAACTGCAGAAAATTAGTCTAAATGAAATGTAGTTGTACAAAATAGATTGAGAATGCATAATTCTCCTAGTGTGAATAAGGCAAAACCATTTTTTGTAAAACCAAATTTTATACCATAAAAAGTACAAATGAATGTTGTACAATTGGAAGCAATGATGTCCAAAGATTTCACACCATAAAAAAGGCCCAAGTTAATGAACGGGATACCTTAGATACCCATTCTCACAAGAATAATAGATTAGATCTTTAATGTTAAAAATAGTTACTATAGCCTATAAGCTTGGACAAAAGTTGAGCCATCAAGAAAAAAAAATCAATTTGAAAATGGTCGAACTACACATATTAAGTACTAGTGAGTATTCAAGTTGGAAGATGAGAAGACCAAGTTTATGAAAATCCAAGTTAGGTAATAGTACCCATTTGAAAACCTTAAACAATGTACATAGCACCAATCATAACAATTCAAGCAAACAAATTTGTGGGATGGCCACCGTTGATTCCATTAAATTGTGAACAACAAAAAACTAAATCAATGGTGAACACTATAGCAAGGGGCTTAGAGGCCAGACCATATCAATCAACTTTGAAGTATCCAAATTACAAAAAGGATACAAATATAAATGCCCATGTGAAAGTGTTTTAAATGACTATTAAAGCAAATGGAAAAACCTCTGAAGAGTACATCATCAATGCATTCAATTATACATTGTGAGAAACAACATTAGATTGGTGTCATAATTACATGTCAAAATTTCTTGACTAAAATTTTTGTAAATTAATTCAAGCATTCCATAAACATCATTAAAAGACTCCAAATGATGAAATAATTTACATGGAGTTCAAGAATATCAAATAGGGAAAGACTAGGCGGGTTGAAGTGTACTATGAGTGTAGACAAAAGTTGGTTCATGGATTACAAACACTAACCATAGATAGTTTTTTGACCACTATGTTTTGGGCAAGATTACAATCCTATCTAAGCATTGTAATTGCAAGAATGAAATGGATCATGTTATAGTTGCATAAGGAAGTGATTATGCTATGTGAAAAAGGGATGACACCAACAGAAACTCAAAATGCATTGTCGATACTACAGATTTTTAAATCTGTAACAATGATGAAACCACAAATGGAACCAAGAAAAACTAACAAACATTGCACAAATTGTAGATGAAACAACCATAATGTGGAAACATGTAAAGTCAAGAAAAAAGAAGAGGCCACTATTGTAACAACAGAGGCTACCAATCAACCTTAGAAAGGTTAGAAAAATACGTTGTATGTTTACCACATCTATGGTTTAAATGAGCATAAAATGACGAACTATCCCAAATTTGTAGAAATGTAGGAAATGTTCCAAGGGAAAAATGCATCAAGCTCAAAAGGGAAAACAATAGCTAAGGTCAAATTTTAGTCATTACAAATGTGAATGTAATAGACATCAATGTTGCTACAAGAAGCAAAATCATAAAAAACTAGGTGTTCTAGGAGAGAACCAAGGAAGAATAAAAGTATTGCAAATTAGGAGGAGGACAAATTGAAAAAGACAATGGTAAAGACAATTCAATAGTTGCAAAAAGTACAAGCTACTAATGAAGGATCTTTTACATCAATAGAGGGATGGAACACAATGTGGTTGGATATGCCAAATACTATACCTTCTATAGAACCTCAGAAACCTCAAGAATCTAAAATTTCCCAAAGTAAATTGATATCGGTAGAAAAGATATTTCAAGATATTAGTAGATAGATGTTGGAAACCAGTTATACTTTGAACTTCGAATAGTTATTAAAAATGGCTCTTGAGTTGAAAAGATATCTATGGCAGAAAACGAAACCCGATAAACCATAGATTATAACTAAAACAATAATAGAAAAAATATACCATATATAATACCAAAAGTAGCAACAATGAAAGTCATTACTAATAACCATATGATAGATATTCAAGTACAAATTGGAAAAAAAATTGTAAAGAATTTTTTGTTAAAAGGAAGGTCTAGCATTAATATCATTATAGAACAATTGAGATTGAAGTTGGGGTTACCAAAGCCTAAACCCACACCATATAATCTAAGGACGTTAGATCAGACCATTAAAAAGCAAATGGGACTGATCCATGATGTGAAGACAAATGTTCACGACATACCTTATGTTATTACGTCTACTGTATTATAGAACAATGTGATAAATGTTAGTTATTCCATGTTGCTAGGGAGACCATGGTTGAAGGCTGCTAGAAAAGCCCATGATTGGGGGTAGAACACAGTGACGATTTGAGGGACTAATATAATCCGAACTATAGTATTATGACTAAACACTTGGGAATAGAGGTGAAACGATCGAAAGTGTTGTTATGCTATGACTATCAGAATGGTATCATAGATGAGGAGGAGGATATCATATTCGCTACAAAGTTAGAATTATTTTCCATAGGCACTATTAATCTACCAAAAAACTTTCAATATGTAGAACCCACAAAGTTTACCCACATAGATATTGAAGTTTAGAATCATAGTATAAAGAGGAGTAATACATAATTCATTTCAATGGAAGGAAAAACTACAAACATATATGAGCCAAAAGTTGTTTTAGAAGATAATGTGTATCATGAGACCTACTATAAATTCTAGCTAGGGAATGTTCAAACTAACAAAATTCCAACCAAGGTCAAGGTTCAAGAATTGCAAATAATAGGTTAGACATTCATAGAAAAACAACAATTAATGAATATGAATTTGGGGACTTAAGCAAAACCTTAGATGGTGAAGGTAAATTCAAATTTATAACTAAAGAAGGTATGAAAGTTAGAGGAATTGCTAAGGGAGTACAAAGATGTTTTTACTTGGACATACAAAGATCTAAAGGGCATTCCATTAGATTTGGTTCAACACCAAATTGAATTGGATACAACCTACCACTAGCACATCATGCCAAGCACATATTGAATCCAAATTATGTAACATTAGTTAAGTAGGATATTGATAAATTATTGGCAGTAGGTTTCATACAACTTGTGGATGAAGCTACTTGGTTGTCATCAATTATTGTAATACCAAAGAAAAATGGGAAGTTCAGAATTTGTGTAGACTTCAGAAAGTTGAATGTTACAACCAAGCATTACCCTTTCCCATTACCATTTATAGATGAAATACTAAACATAGTGGCAAGGTGTGAGGCATATTCATTTTTGGATGGATATTCTAAATTCACCAAATTTCTATAGCACCAGATGATAGATATAAGACATCACTTGTCACATATTATAGAGTTTTCATCTAGAGAATAATGCTTTTTGGAGTAAATAATGGACCTTCAACATTTCAAAGAATTGTGACAAAAACATTCTTGGAAAACATTTAGATACTTTTATGAAGATTTCTTTGGATGATTTTACAATCTATAGCAATATGGAGACTCATTTGTAGAAGCTAAGATTATGTTTTCAAAAGTGTAAGGAATACAACATCAATTTAAACCTAAAGAAATGCGTTTTTATGGTATTCTTTAGAGTAATTCTTGGATTTATTATTTCAAAGGGGGTGAAAATCCTTTAAGGTGTACCACATAGGATGAAAAGGGCCTAGTCCTTATTGTAATCCTTTTTTACCCTATATTTTGATCCCCATAAAAGTCAATGAATCAAAAGTGGTCAAAACTTTCAGAAGGATTATATTTTAGACTATTACAATTCTAGATTCCATCATAAACATCCATAAATTTGTCTTTACATGGTAAAAATAGACTAGGTAAAAAAGACAGAAAAAGGTGACGTTATGACAAGATTTTGGTACACCTTAAAGAATTTGCACCTAAGGAAGGTAAACTACTTAATCCAAAGAAAATACAAGCGATAATGAATATGCATGTATTACATAATTCACAATATATTCAAGTATTCAATGGCATGGCACAAATTTACAAATGTTTTATCAAGAATTTTGCAATGATCATGGCTCCAATTATGAAACTCACAAGATAGAGAATTTTCTGTGGATAGAGGAGTGTTAAAAAGTTTGGGAATTGATAAAACAGAAATATGTTGAAGCATCGATTTTAATACCACCGAAGTGGGACATGGAGTTCCATGTTCACATAGATGCATCATTATTAATTGTGGGGGTTTTATTAACACAAAATATCATAGGGAAGAGCAATCAACCAATAGTGTATGCTTATAGATTGTTTAATAGTGCAAAAGAAAATTATTGGACCATAGAAAAAGAAGCCTTAGCTATGGTTTTTGCATTACATAAATTTAAGCATTATTTGTCGGGAAATAAGTTTGTGTTTTATGTTGATCATATGGCCTTAGTTTACTTGGTAAACAAACCACAGGTTTGAAGGAAAATAACTAGGTGGTCACTGTTGTTGTTGGAATATGATTTCATAGTAATATATAAGTTAGGCAATAATCATGTAGTTGCAAATGCTTTGTTTAGATTACTCGATGTCACAGAACCTTTAGGAGTCCCAAAATATACCACATTTATGCTAGTTTATTTTTCAGAAAACTAGATTGGTTGACTAATGTCATAATGTTTTTATATAAACATGCACTAGAAGAAAAACATTTATTTTCGACTACTCTTTGCAACTAAATTTTAGTTGCAAGAAACATTTTGCAACTAAAATCCTTTTAGTTGCCTAAGACAAGTCACATGTGATAAAATAGTCGTAAATGATAAAATGTATTGCATGAAAGAAAAAGTCAACAAAAACATTTCATACTTTAATTCCATTATATACGTATTGTCACATGCGACTAAGATGCAACTATTTTGGTCACAATTGAAAGCAAATCATGTGTTGCCATGTGTCTTAATATTTCATTTTTATATTATTATTATTATTATTATTATTTTGAAATAATCTAGGACGTTCAATTCAAATACTTGGATGATCTTATATTGACACATGGCCCAATGTAAATATGCCACATGGCATTAAAAAAATTAATTTAATAAAAATATTAATATCCGGTTGGTAGGTACATAAATAGGTGCCTATAATCTTCATTTACCTACCTACCTACCTACTTAGATAAAAAAGTAAGTAGGTAGGTTCTACATTCCTAGGCTAAATACCTACTCATATAGGTAGGTATGTAGGCCGACCTAAATGGGTAGGTCAAACTAGGTACCTACCTAGTTAAATAGATAAGTAGGTTGGGGAGGTAATTACTTTAAAATTATGCATTATTTGTTTTTTTGTTTTGGGTTGAGCCTTTTGATTAGCTCATCCCATGTGCACAAATTTCTTAATTTGAAATTACATGGCCACACCCCCCTTTGTTTATATAATGTTCAAAATAAGAATGAAGAATAAATAATATGGGATAAGTTTTGAAGTTGCAACTTCCTTATAAACTAAGTTGTAATTCCAAAATTTTCTTCATGCCTTACTTTCTTAGTTTTTAGATTTTAAAACACTTCAAGTACTAGATAATTAGATAATCATTTAATTAATAATGATTAAATTTACATATATCTAAATTATAAATTATACACTACAAATATTCAATATTCATTATCAATTACTTAAATAAGCAATAACTTCTTAATATTTAACAAACTAGCTATCTAGTTACTCACAATTTATAATACACAACTACGAATAATTAAATAAATAAAATATTTTAAAATATTTTATTACTTTTTAGAATCTGATCGAATTATATATAATATAATTAATTTAAAATTATTTTAATGACTATAATTTAAAATTAAATATTTTAAATATCTATTTTTAAATTATAAGTAATGAATTAACAATTGTTATTAGAAAGTAAATTCTTCCATAAAATTTTTAAAAATTATTATTCAATTAATTACATTACTTACTATATAATTACATTTATTATTGTAAAAATTATTATAGGTCAAGTAATTTTTTCTCTTGGTAATTATTAACTATAAATACAATAATAATTTAGATAAAACATTAATTTTCATAATTATTATAAAATTAATATAAAATATTTATCATAGATGATTAGTCATAGAATTTTTAAAAAGATAATATTATTATATAATAATTCGTGAAATTAAAATCAATAAAATAAATATTTTAACTACATTATATTTTTTCCAAATTTTTATTTCAGGTTTGAAGTTATAAATTAAAAAGTGTGAATAATTATGTTCAATTAAAAAATAATTCTTCACATACTAATTAATTCTTATCTGAAGTAATTACAATGATTTTAAAGTAATGTCACATTAATTTAATTAATTAATTTCTTCTAATATAATAATATAAATTATATAATATACAAATCTATGTTATAACAATAATTATTTAGTGTCACCTAGATTTAATAAACATAATCATTTATAATTATTTATAAAAGTGATTTATTATGGATAACATTAGTTGAAAAAACCCTTGAAACTCAATCAATAATTTTTTGAATTAAAATATAAATTTAAGATTCCAAATAGTAATTCAGAACTCAAATATCAATTTTCAATTCAAATAATAATATTCAAAATTAAAATGTCAATTTTAAGACTCAATTAATAATTTTCTGAATTGAAATATTAATTTTGAGAATCCAAAATAATAATTTGGAATTCAAATTTCAACTTTCAAGTCAAATAATTTTTTAAAATTTAAATTTAAAACTTCAGAATTCAAATATCAAATTCAAGTTTAAATAAAAATATTTAAAATCAAGTTGCCGATTTTTAGACTCAACAAAGTTTCTTAAATTGAAATAATAATTTTTAGATTGGAAAATAATAATTTATAATTCAAATATCAATTTTTAAATCAAATAAGTTTTTTTGAATTTTAAAAAAAAAATCCGAATTGAAATGTCAATTTTCATATTCAAATAGCAATATTCAAAAATGAAATGTCCAGTTTTAGACTCAATTACTAATTTTCAAACTTGAAGTATTAATTTTGAGAATCCAAAATAATAATTTGGAATTTAAATTTCAGGTTCGAATCAAATGATTATCTAAAATTTAAATGAAAAATTTTCAAAGCTGAAATATAAATTTTCAGATTTGAATAAAAAATAAATTAATTCAAATATTAATTTTGATATTCATTATATGAACAATATACATATGTATGCATGTTAGATATATATATATATATAATTTTAGTACTTACATTAAAATACACCCCTATGTCATTGTAGCATACCCTTAAGATGCAACTAATTTGGTGATTATTGCAACTAATGGGACATATTAACTTATTAATGGATGAAAATAAATGTAAAATTGATGCAACCAATAGGATGAAATTTTTAATAATTGCATCATAGTTGTGAAAATGACCAAAATAGTTAAAAGTTGGTCTTGTAGTTGCAAATATTCCCAAATCTAGTCGCAAACGACTACAAGTTGCATGTAATTGTAAATGGAGTGGTTACATTTTGGTTGATTTCTACTAGTGATGACAAATGGAAAAATCTTTGTCAATAAGGCAAAAACAACAACTAACCAGGAGGGTTAAACCCTTTACAATGAAAAATGATGTTTTGTATACAATGGGGTAGGACAACAAATTGAGGTGTTTGTCAACCACATAAGCTCAGAAGGTGATGAAAGAGTTGCATGAGGGAACAATAGGAGGTTATTTTGCAATTGAAATCACATAGAAGATTTTAGATGTAGGGTACTAATGGCCCACATTGTACAAAGATGTTAGTGATGTCTAGAGATCATGTGATGTACATCAACGCATTAGAGGGTTGGCTACACAAAGTTTGGCCAAATTAATAATAATTCTTCCAAAAGAACCATTCATGAAATTGGGCTTGGATTTTGTGGGACCATTTAAACTAACAAGAAGGTATACCAAGAATAAATACATATTGGTGGCCATAGATTATGCAACCAAATGTGTGGAAGCCAAAG
>Ga0116229_10014122_pt1 | contig 11144 bp, 5 predicted proteins | sample S1TSphgellanicum_3_FD_87313 | JGI IMG/M metagenome (GOLD analysis project Ga0116229, IMG submission 87313) | Host-associated microbial communities from peat moss isolated from Minnesota, USA - S1T2_Fc - Sphagnum magellanicum MG | ecosystem: Host-associated > Plants > Peat moss > Unclassified... | reverse complement strand
GCCCCGCACTATCCGCACACCGAGCGCAAGACCGAGACCAAGACCTGTTCGGACTGCCATGTCTCAAAGCAGGAGGACAACAACGCGATCATGGCGCAGTTGCTCCTGCAAGGGACGAATTTCCTGAACTTCGTGGGCTACAACGCCTGGCTTGGCGAGGCCTCGCATGTCGAGGCCGTACAGGTCACCGAATGGGACGAACCGCAGGCCGTGATCGGCAGCTTCCTGCACCGCTTTGCCTATCCGGACTGGTATGCAGCCCACCTCGCCCGCCAGCGCGAGCTGCCCGTGGCGCATGATCACGGCGCGCCCGACGCGGTGCGCTGCCTGCAGCTGCGCGGCGAATACCTGTACGCGGCCGAGGGCGAGGGCGGCCTGCGCGTCTTGGATGTCGCATCGATCGCGAACAAGGGCTATTCGGAACGGATCGTGACCGCCCCGTTCTCGCCCCTGGGGCAGGACACCCATATCGCGTCCTCGAACGCGACCTGCGTTGCGCTTCCGACCAACCAGCCGATCGCGCCGCTACGCAACCAGGGGGCCTTGATGCGCGAGGTCAACCAGGAGCAACCCTTTGCCGCGATCTACCACTACGCCTTCGTCACCGACGCCAAGGAAGGCCTGATCGTGGTCAATGTCGATACGCTGGGCGACGGCGATCCACAGAACAACTTCTTAAAGCGCGCGCTCACCTGGAACGAGGGCGGTGTGCTCGATGGTGCGCGACACATCGTCGTGGGCGGCAATATCCTCTATATCTCGGCACTGCGCGGCCTCGTGGTCGTGGATGCGACCGATCCGGTGAAGCCCAGGCTGCTCGCGGTCCTGCCGCTGCCGGACCTGCGCGCGGCGGCACTCCAGTTTCGTTACCTCGTTGTCACCGATGCACGCGGCCTGGAGGTCGTCGATGTGACCCATCCCGAGGCGCCTGTCCTGGTTCCGGGCGCAACGGTGCCCTTTGCCAACGCCAACCGGGTCTATGTCGCGCGCACCTATGCCTACGTCGCCGCAGGCTCCCAGGGCCTGGGCATCGTCGATGTGGAACGTGCCCGCTCGCCACGGCTTGTCAATCTATTTACCGCCGAAGGCGCGTTGAACGACGCCCAGGACGTGATTGTCGCCTCGACCAATGCCTCGCTGTATGCTTACGTGGCTGACGGCCAGAACGGCCTGAAGGTCCTGCAATTGACCTCGCCCGACTCGCAACCGAAGTTCTATGGATTCTCGCCGGAACCCAAGCCCGAACTGATCGCCTGGAAGGCGACGCGCTCGGCGGCCTTGGCCTTATCCAAGGGGCTCGACCGCGACCGGGCGGTCGATGAGACCGGCGGGCAGATCGCGGTGTTCGGGCGCGTCGGTGCGCGACCTTTCACGCAGGAGGAGATGGAGAAGTTCTACCTGAATCCGGACGGATCGGTCTGGACTGTCAGCGACACCGTGGACCGGTCTGGCTTCGTTCCGAAGGCGCAGGCCGCGCGTATTGAGGCAAAAAAATGAAGTGGCTCTCGCGGTACGAGCGCTCGAAGGAAGTCAGGCACCTTGGCGCACGCCAATGGGGCGTCGCGCTGGTGCTGGCTTGGCTGGCCGCAGTTCCGGCGCACACCGATGCTGCCGAGAAGGCGCCCGAGCGGGCGCCCGAGAACCCCGTCCTGCCCTACCGCTCGCCGGACCATACGCTGGGCACCGTGAACTGTGCAAGCAGCACCTGTCATGGTTCGATCTCGGAATTTCGCGATTCCAAGGTGCTGCAGACCGAATACGTGACCTGGTCGCGTCTGGATAAGCACACGCGCAGCTACCAGGTCCTAGAGAACGCCCAATCGCTGCGCATCGCCAAGAATCTGGGTCTGCCGGCCGCACCTGTACAGTCGGCCCTGTGCCTGGACTGCCATGCGCACAATGTCCCGGTGGAGCTGCGCGGCGCGCGCTTCAAACTCTCCGACGGCGTCGTCTGCGAGTCCTGTCATGGGCCGGCTGAGCGCTGGATCAAGACCCATCTGGAACCGGATCCGAGCCACGCGCGCAACATCGACGCAGGGCTCTACCCGACTGATCTGCCCATCGCTCGAGCCCGCTTGTGCCTGTCGTGCCATTTTGGCAATGCCGACAAGCTCGTCACGCACCGCCTGATGGGCGCCGGGCATCCGCGCTTAAGCTTTGAGCTGGAGACCTTCTCGATGATCGAGCCCGCCCACTTTCGTCTGGCCAAGACGATGGACTCCGACACCATGCGCTGGGACGGCGTGAAGATCTGGGCGATCGGCCAGGCGCTGGCCGTCTCCGAGACCATGTCGATCCTTCTTAATCCGAAACGCGGTCATGATGGCGTATTTCCTGAACTCGTCCTGTTCGACTGCCACGCCTGTCATCATCCGATGTCCGAAGAACGCTGGAAACCCCATACCGAGTTCGGTCTCCGACAAAGCCCGGGAATCGCGCGCATCAACGATTCGAATCTGTTGATGATGCGCGTCATCGCGCGCCAGATCGATCCGGCGCTGGGCCAACGCGTCACAGCCCAGGCGGCACGCCTGCAGGCGGCCAGCGCCGGGCAGGGCGACTTGGACGACGAGGCCAGGGCCTTGCAGCGCTTGGCCGAGGACGTTGCGGTACGCATCGACCAGACGAGCTTCTCGGCCGCATTCCTCAAAGGGGTCGCGATCGGGCTCATCGACGAAGGCTTAAGCGGCAATTACTCGGACTACGCCGGTGCCGAGCAGGCGACGATGTCGATCGGCAGCGTCGTCGACTACATCAACCGGCAGCACCTGCTTGCAGCGCCGGGCGCAGTCAACCAGTCGCTGGGCCGCCTGAACGCGACGCTGGTCAATGACGAGCACTATCGCCCGGCGGACTACGAGATGCAATTGCGGGGCCTACGCACGCTCTTGGTGCGCCAGGCCGAATCTTCCATCGGTTCTGTCAGTAGGCAATAAGAATGGGCGCAGCCTTCCAAATCGTCGTGATCGGCTCAGGACCCAGCGGACTCTCGGCGGCAGGACATGCCGCCGAGCTCGGCCTATCCCACGTCCTGCTCGAGGCCACTCGGCACCCTGCGGACACCATCTACAAGTACCAAAAGGGCAAGCATGTGATGGCCGAGCCGGGCATTCTGCCACTGCGCAGCCCCATGCCGTTTACGGCCGGCACACGCGAGAACATTCTCGATGCCTGGGACCGGGAGCTCAACAAGCTCAAGGTCAACATCCGTTACGACTCCGAGGTCGTGGCGATCGAGGGGGGCAAGGGCAACTTTCGCATCAAACTGGCCACGGGTGAGGTGATCCAGGGAGAACACGTGGTGCTGGCGGTCGGCCTGCAAGGGAACCTGCGCAGGGTGGGGGTGCCCGGGGACGATCATCCTCTCGTGCAGTATCAGCTCGACGATCCACTGGCCTTCGAGGACGAGACCATCCTCGTCATCGGTGCAGGCGATGCGGCCATCGAGAACGCCTTGGCGCTTGCCGAACAGAACCGCGTCATCCTCATCAACCGCAATGACGAGTTCGCCCGCTGCAAGGAGGGGAACCTCAACCAGATTCTCGCCGCCATCGACGATGGCCGCGTGGAATGCCGCTACGGCACGCGCGCCGAATCGATCGAAGCGATTGGCGCAAGCGCAGAGAACCAGAAGCCCTTGCGCTTTCAATGTCGCACCCAGCAGGGCTTGGATGCGCTCGCCTGCGATCGCGTCATCGCCCGACTAGGCGCGACCCCGCCGCGTAAGCTCGTCGAGAGCTTCGGGGTCAAGTTCCCCAGCAAGGATCCGGCCGCCGTACCCCAGCTTTCGGAGCACTACGAGTCGAACGTTGCGGGCCTGTACATCGTCGGGGCGCTCGGCGGCTATCCCCTCATCAAGCAGGCCATGAACCAGGGCTACGAGGTCGTCGAGTACATCCTGGGCCGCCCCGTGGAGCCGGCCGACGAGCCGCTGCTCAAGGCCAAGTTCGCCAACTTCCAAAGGGCCAAGAACGTCACCCATGGACTGGCCATCCTGCGCATGAATGTACCGATCTTCGCCGAGCTGACGACACTGCAGTTGCGCGAGTTCATGCTCGACAGCGAGATCCATACGCCGCGCAAGGACGCGACGATTTTCACGCGCAACGACTACACGAACAGCTTCTTCTCCATCATCGAAGGAGAAGTCACGATCCATACGCACAGCACTTCGGGCGCCGAGCAGCTCGTCAGTCTGAAGAGCGGCGAATTCTTTGGCGAACTCGGACTCATCTCCGGGCGGCGGCGCTCGGCCACCGTGACAGCAGGCCCGGGCTGCGTGCTCGTCGAGACGCCAAGGCGCTCGATGCTCAAACTCATCGCCTCGGTCGAATCGGTGCGGCGCATTCTTGACGAGGTTGCCCTGAAGCGCCTGGTACGGACCTATCTGGCCCCCTCGATCCCCGAGGACGATCTGAGCTTTCTGGTGGAAGGCGCGGTCTTAAAGCGCTATGCGGCAGGTGAAGTCGTCTTCGAAGAAGGCGATGCCGCCGACGGCCTCTACTTGATCCGGCGGGGCTCGGTCACCGTCTCGCGCGAATTCGGGGGTCGCGAAGTGGTGCTCTCCTATGTGGCGGCCGGCAACTTCGTGGGCGAGATGGCGCTCACCTCGAACGCGCCACGCTCGGCTACGATCCGTGCTGCCGTCTACACCGAGGCCATCATGCTCGAGGCCCAGCGGGTCACCGAAGTGATGGCGCGCAACACACTCGTGCGCAGTGCCGTCGAGGCGAGTCACATGGATCGGATCCGGAGCAATGAGGCGCTCTCATCGGCCGGCGATTTCGGCAGCCTCATCTCCTTTCTGGTCAAGCAGGGTGTGGGCGAAGCCACTGACGTGCTCCTGATCGATCAATCGCTTTGCATCCGCTGCGACAACTGCGAGAAGGCCTGCGCCGACGTACACGACGGCACCTCGCGATTGAACCGCGAAGCCGGACCGAGCTACGCCGAGATCCACGTGCCCACCTCGTGCCGGCACTGCGAGCATCCGCACTGCATGAAGGACTGCCCACCGGATGCGATCCACCGCAGTTCGACCGGCGAGGTCTATATCACCGATGCCTGCATCGGGTGCGGCAATTGTCAGCAGAACTGCCCTTATGGCGTGATCCAGCTCGCCGCGCAGCGCAAGAAACGGCATCGTCCGAGCCTGTTCTCGTGGCTTCTTTTCGGACTCGGACCGGAACCGGGCGTCGAGCCCAAGGCCAAGGGCAAGGATCTCGCCAAAAAGGCGGTCAAATGCGACATGTGCCAGAACCTGCCGGCCGGTCCCGCCTGCGTGTCCGCCTGTCCAACCGGGGCGGCCATGCGCGTGAGTCCTGAGGGCTTCATGCGCTATGCCGATGCCGAGGACTGAAGACTCCTCCGATCGATGTAGCGCAAGCCTCGGCAGCAAGGATCGGCTGCTAGTTCTCTGGAGCGAACTAGGCATGAGCTGACTCGAGCATGGCCTGCCAGCCCGACTCGATCTGCTTGATCACACCCGGGATGACCGCGTCCGAGACCCCAGGACTAAAGAGAAACCCCTGTCCTTCCGTGCAGCCCTGCTCCGAGAGCCACTCGAACTGCCCAAGGGTCTCCACTCCTTCGGCGATGGTGGTCAGCTTGAGCGCCTCGGCCATGCGCACGATCGCCTCGGTCAGATTGCGCGAGTGGGGATCGCTCGTCAGACCCTCGGTGAACGACTGATCGATCTTCAGACACGTCAGCGGCAAATCGCGCAGATGAGACAGCGAGGAATACCCCGTTCCAAAGTCGTCCAAAGAGGTGCAGATGCCAAGCTGTCGCAAGGCGAGCAAGACGCGTGTCGCAAAGCCCAGATCCTTCATGATGACCGACTCGGTCAATTCGATCTCCAGGGCACGCGCGGGCACGTTGAACTCGGCGAGCGTCGCGCCGATGTCCGAGGCAAGCGTGCCGGTCATGACCTGCGCCATGGATACGTTGATGGCCACCGGTAGATCGAGGATCCCTTCTCTTAACCAATGCGCCTGAGCGGCGACGGCCGAGCGCAGCACCCATTGACCAATCTGCAGGATCAAGTCGCCCCGCTCGGCGACCGGGATGAACACCGCCGGAGCAATCTCCTCGCCGCGCGGATTGGTAAAGCGCAGCAACGCCTCCAGTCCGACGACCCGTCCGGTGCCCAGATGGACCTTGGGCTGATAGACGAGCGAGAATTGATTGTTGTCCAAGGCGAACTGCAGATCCCTCTCCATTTCATAGGTCCCAAGCAGTGCCGTTTCAAGAGCCGCGTCAAAGATCACCGATTGGGACCGTCCGAGCTTCTTGGCCCGATAAAGGGCCAGGTCAGCGCGCCGCATCAAGTCCGTCGCGTTGGTCCCATGGTCGGGCGGAATTGCGATGCCGATTGAGATGCCCAGTTGCGTCAGCTCGCCCTGGAGATGAAAGGGGGCCTGTACGGCCTTGTGCAAGCGCTCCGAGATCGCCCTGGCCTCCCTCGCGTCAGCCATCGGGATTTCTGCAAGTAGCATGAATTCATCGCCACCCAAGCGCGCGAGCGTGTCGCCTGGCCTAATCACCTCGGCCAGACGGACACTGAGCTCCTTGAGCAGCAGGTCACCCGCAGCATGGCCACGCGTGTCATTGATCCTCTTGAAGTTGTCGAGGTCAATCAGCATGAGGGCCGCGTCATAGCGGCTCGCTCCCATCCGTTGACTCAGATTCTCCTCGAGCACGCGGCGGTTGTACAAACCCGTCAGATGATCGTGATCCGCCCGCCATTTCAGCTCCTCTTCGAGCTTCTGGTTCAGGCGCACCCTGCAGATTTCGCTCAGAGCCCGCAAGAGCCGCTGACAGGCTTCGGAATCGGCCCGCGACCAGGCGCGCGCGGTGCCGGCGACCCTCTCATTCCAGAGGGCGAAAGAGCGCCGCGGCTCGAGGCGCACGTCGCCGTTCTGGTCGGCTACAGTGGCTTTGGTTGGTGCGCCCGCCCAGTGCACCTCGATGGAGACCTCGGCCCGGGTGAATGCACAGATCTCCCTGACGGCGCCGGGTTGCTGAGCGGCCAGAAGGCCCGCGGCAGCGGGTAGGAAGGTGAGAGGCGAACCTCCCGATGCAAGCAGCTCGGTCCACTCCGCGATGCTTGGTGCAATCGGATGAGAGTCAAACTTCAGCGACAGCTCGTCTAGGATCTGTGCGGACGAAGCGCCTGGCGCGGTCTGGCCGAAGGTGTAGTCAAGGCCGTCCACGCGCAGGCAAAACGCGCTGGCATCGAAGGCTGCAAGGAATTCGGGGAGCTTTTGGTCGAGCACCACAGCCAGATCCGATTCGTGCAACAAGGCGTCATGAAGCTGGCTCAAGAGTCTTTCGTGGTGCACCAATTCGCGGGCCAGCTCGATTTGATTGAGCGCTTCCACGCGCATCGTCGAGATGTCGGCCACCAGTTCGCAGAGGTGGCGCAGCGTCGAGCGCACGTGATAGGGAGGAACCCGCGGAGTGTAGTGATGGCAGGCGATCAGTCCCCAGAGCTTGCCATCGCATAGAATCGACAGCGTCATGGTCGCGCAGACCCCCATGTTCCTGAGGTAGAGCAGGTGCACCTCGGAAAAGCCGCGCAGAAGGCTATGGCTTTGATCCAACACGGCGCCGCCTGGGAGTTCGTGCGGTACAAGGGTATCGGGCCTGGCGCGCACGTCGGCGAGGACGCGAATCGTATTGGCCGTGTAGAGTCTGCGCGCCTGACTGGGGATGTCAGAGGCCGGAAAGCGCAGACCGAGAAAGCGCGTCTCCAGGGTCCCTGACACATGCTCGGCGATCACTTCCCCACTCCAGTCGGGCAAGAACCGGTAAATCATGACGCGATCAAACCCGGACAAGCGAGACACCTCGCGCACACAGTCCGTAAAGAACACACCGAGCTCGGTGGACCCGCGTAGGCGGGCGATGGCACTGCGGGCCACGGTGATGAGGGACCCTGAATCGGGGTCACCTGCGATCGGATCGCCGCGCGATTGCCACTCGAGTACGGCAAAGCCCCCGGTTTGATGGCCGATGCATTCGAGTTCCCCATCCTCGTGCCGCAAATTGGCACTCGGTCGCTCGGACTCTGCGATCCGCGGCCGCAGGGAAAGCGCGATCGGCACCGAAGTGGGCAAGGAACGAAGAAGACTAGACGGATCCGAGTCGAATCCGCTCACCCAGTCCAGAAGCGGCGCATCGATCAGGCGCGCTGCGTCCAGCAGTCCCGGCCAATGTCCGACGATGCCGCTCGAGACCTGAACGATGCGCGCGCTCGCTACATCGGCGACGATCAGAAAGCCATGCGGTTGGATCGTTCCGATCGTGTGAATCGCCTCGCGCGCGCAGGCCTCATCGAGCTCCTGGGAGATGGTTTCCTCGCCGCTTGTCTCTGGCATGGCCTGTGAACTCCGGATACAACGACGGCCAAGTTGCCGCACGCCAACGCGACCACCTTCTCAAAGCAATGCGCAGCGCCTGTCGCAGCGTTGAATCGGGGCTCGCCATCATGCGATCGCGATTTGCCTTGGGTCTGTGCGCTGTCCCACGTCCTCAAGTGCCGCAGCAAGGGCGGCGCCGGGCAGCTGTTATCGTCACGTGAGAGGCCAGTTAGCGCCGCGCCCCGGCCTTGATCTGAGACACCGCCACAGGACTAGAATCATCATCTTCATGAAAGCGAGCAATCAAGGCCACGGTTTCGGTCAGGCACGCGCACCCGTTAACGGCGGCTGGAGGACCGGTGCGCCCAAGAGATCTCGCCCGACACCGCGCAATTCGGGCAGGATGGGCCCGGTTGCGAGACATCTGGTGCTCTGGTTTCTGGGCTCACTTCTGGGCTCACTTCTGGGCAGCAGCTGCATTGCCGGCGCAGGCTCAGAGGAGGCGCAGACGTCCACACCGGCCGCACCGGGCGTACCCCATCTGCCCCAACCCGTCCCAGACACCCTCGAGCAGCGCCTTAAGTCCTGCACAGCCTGTCATGGACCCGAGGGAAGGGCGGGTCCGGACGGCTACTATCCGCGTATCGCCGGTAAGCCCAGCGGCTATCTCTACAACCAGCTGGTCGCGTTTCGCGATGGCACCCGCCACTATCTGCCGATGGGCTACCTGCTCTCGGGGATGCCCGCCGCCTATCTCCATGAGATCGCCGACTTCTTCTCCAATGCCCATCCGGCCTATGCTGCGCCAGCTGCCACGAGCGCGAACGCCGCGACTCTCGAACGAGGCCGCCTGATCGTCGAGGAGGGTGACGCGAGCCTTCAGCTGCCCGCCTGCAGTGCCTGTCATGGCCGCCAGCTGCAGGGCATAGCGCCCGCTGTTCCGGGCTTGATTGGTCTGCCGCGCGACTACCTCAATGCCCAGCTGGGCGCATGGAAGTCGGGCCGACGCACCGCACGGGCACCCGACTGCATGGCTACTGTGGCCATGCGCTTGTCCGACGCCGACGTGAATGCCCTCACCGCCTGGCTCGCCAGCCAGCCGGTCTCCGAGGACGCACGACCGGCCCTCCAATTTGAGGCTCCCGCACCACTCGAATGCGGCAGCCTCTCGAGGGTGGCGTCGCCATGAGGCGCATCGTCCTCGTGAGCGTTGCAGGCCTTCTCGTCCTCCTGGTCCTGGCCTTGGCGTTCATCTGGCAGCGCGGCACGCGCGAGGAGTTCATCGCCTCCCCATCGAGCCCGGGTGGGGCAGACGAGCTCGCCCGCGGCCAATACCTGGCCGCGGCCGGTGACTGCATGGCCTGCCATACCCTGCGGGGCGGCACGCCCTATGCTGGAGGGCGCGCGATCGCCACGCCCTTCGGTACGATCTACACGCCCAACATCACCCAAGATGTAGGCACGGGCATCGGAACCTATAGCGCCGATGATCTCTGGCGCGCTCTGCATAACGGCATCGGCAAAGATGGCCGCTTTCTCTACCCGGCTTTTCCGTTTACCAACTATACGAAGGTCACGCGAGCGGACTCGGATGCGCTTTATGCTTACCTGCGCACCCTCGCCCCCAAAAAGGCTCCAGCGCGGGCGCCCGAACTGCGCTTTCCTTACAATCAGCGGCTGCTCCTCGTTGTCTGGCGCGCTCTGTATTTCACCCCGGGACAATGGCAGCCGGATGCGGCGCGCTCACCGGCCTGGAACCGGGGCGCCTACCTCGCACAGGCTCTGGGTCATTGCGATGCCTGTCATGCCGATCGCAACCTGCTTGGTGCAACCGATTCCGCGCTGGGACTCTCCGGTGGGCAGATCCCGATCATGAACTGGTATGCGCCCTCGCTTCTGGGCGCCTCCGAGGCGGGCCTTAAGGACTGGCCCGAGGACGATCTCGTCTCGCTGTTGCGCACCGGCGTCTCGGCGCGGGCGACGATTTTCGGTCCCATGGCCGAGGTGGTCGAAGACAGTCTGCAATATCTTGACACGCATGACCTCGAAGCGCTCGCCACCTACCTGAAGGACGCTCCCTTGCCCAGCCATGAGCCCCTTCAGACGAACGACTCGGAGGCGGTCCTGGCCGAGGCGCCGGCACGCGCGCGCGGCGCGGCCATCTATCGCGAGCATTGCAGCGACTGTCATGGCGAAGACGGGCAGGGTGTAGCGCGTATCTATCCGCCGCTGGCAGGCAACCGCGCGATCCTGATGAGTTCGCCCACCAATCCGATCCGGATCGTGCTCATGGGAGGCTTCGGCCCGGTCACGGCGGGGAATCCGCGTCCGTACGGCATGCCGCCCTTTGCGCAGGAGCTCCATAACCAGGAGATCGCTGAGGTGGTCTCGTACATCCGCAGCTCCTGGGGTAATCACGCGAGTCCAGTCACCTCGGTCGAAGTCGATCGCTATCAGGGCGCGCCCTTCGACTAAGGCTTTCAGAAGAGCCCCCCAGAGAAGTCAGGGGTGAGGGTGCCCACGCGGTGCTACACTGCAGCGCGTGTTCAGGTCCTAATGCTATTGGGATCTTGCCGCCGCGATTGAAATGCGACCTCGAGCCGACTAGCATGCAGGGGGTTGCACCGGGATCATCCTGCCGGAGTCATCCTGGCGGGAGCTTCCAGCGTTAAGCCTGGGCGGATCGGACCTGTAGAAAGAGTATCGGACTTTGCCTTCGCGACGTACTTTCTTCAAGCGCTCCCTGCAATTGGGAGCGGGCGGTCTCTACACCGGTTTTCT
>Ga0116229_10014121_pt1 | contig 11145 bp, 4 predicted proteins | sample S1TSphgellanicum_3_FD_87313 | JGI IMG/M metagenome (GOLD analysis project Ga0116229, IMG submission 87313) | Host-associated microbial communities from peat moss isolated from Minnesota, USA - S1T2_Fc - Sphagnum magellanicum MG | ecosystem: Host-associated > Plants > Peat moss > Unclassified... | reverse complement strand
TTCATGGGACAACTTGTTGAACTGCACAAAATCAATTCTTCAAATGTAGAGCAAGCAAATTGCTCAAACAAAAAAAAAGCCCTATCAATTCTTCAATTTCTAAAGTAAGCACATTGCTCCCAGGAAAAAAGAAAAAAACAAAATCAATTGTGTAATTTCTAAAGCAAGGACATAGGTTAAGCAAAGCTCACAATTGAACCTTTGAATCTAGAGTGAACAAGGAAATTGTTGAAACATGTACAATCAATTCTTGGAATCTAGAGGAAACAAATTGCTTAAACAAAGGTACAATCAATTCTTCAAAATCTAGAGCAAATAAATTGATCAATCCTTCCCTCATGGACTAAAACCATTCCTTTGCATCATGAGTATAATAATATAATGACAATTTAAAATAATCAAACTTTCACACAAAGCACAAATTAATCAGTCAATTATAAAGTTGACAAATTGGTTCAATCAAGTCATTCAATTCCTAAAGAAAGCAAGTCATTCAAGCAATTATGATCAAATCTTCAAAGAAAGCACAATTAAACCTTCAAATACAGAGCGAGCAAATTGCTCAAACAAAATATTCTTCAACTATGTGCTTTAGAAACTGAAGAATTGATTATGCTTTTGTTTGAGCAATTTGGTTGCTTTATATTTGAAGAATTTGTTGTGCATTGTTTAAAGATTTGATCTTGTTATGTTTGAGCAAATTTCTTGCTCTAGATTTGAAGAATTTGGTTGCACTTTGTTGTTCTTTTTAATTTTCAAGTAGGGTGTTTTTGTTGGGTACATAGGAAAATAATTTTATTTTGTAAAATTTTGTCGAGTTCTCCCCCCCACCCCCCCCCCCTTTAGTTGTTCATCATAAAAGGAAGGTTAATTTATTGTTGGAATTGGGGTTGTCTAAAGTCTTTGAATGTTTTCCTAATAGGAATAATGTTTCAAGTTAATTATTGGAAACATGAATTCAAGTTTCATGTTTTTGTTAATTCAAACATGTTACCGGTTAACTTAACAAATTGATTATATGTTGCTTAATAACAACTTAACAATTTAAAAGAATGATAATGCTTGATTGGTTACTAGTTGGTAACAATTGGTTACTAGTTACATAAAGTGAAAATTTGGGTTAACAATTGTTCTTTTCTTTATATATTATATATATTTCTTTTTCCTAAACCCTTATTGCCTAAATTATGTTGGGATGGAACACATGTTATGAATTCAAGACATTATTTAAAGCACATGAGCTTTCCTTATCATAACCAATATTGGACTTAACATGGTTGGTTTTGTGAATCTTTAAATGGTGGTTACACTCTCATCCTTTCCAAATGAACGAAATAATGATGAATTGGATGGTGGGGAAAAAAGTTAAAGGATTACACCAAACATAAATTTTAATCATTTTTTTTTCAAAATGGACCCCAAGCCTTTAGACACATTCTATATGCCCTAGGAAAAAATATTTTTTGAATGTCTAAAATTGTCTAATTCAAGTTTGAAATTACTTCAAATTAGTCCTTAGGAATTTTGTCCTTGGACCCTAGTTTAAAGTGCATCCAAGGAGTGACCTTGGTATAAATAGTTATAGGAAGCAAAAGGGAAAAAAACGTTAATGACACATGTTAGCACATAGTTCTAGGATTACAATACAACAAGGACAAGAAAGGAAAATTATAGGAGGAATCAATAAATTGAAATGCCACTAAGTTGAAAGTTTTCAAAGCAAGAGATAGGAGGAATCAATAAACTAAAATGCCATTAAGTCGAAGTTTCCAAACAATAGATAAGAGGAATCAATAAACTAAAATGCCACTAAGTTGAAAGTTTTCTAAACAATAGGAAGATAACAAAAAGCGTGAGAATGATGTGAAATAAGCAAGAGAAGAACACATTATCATAGATATGGAAATCAAACAAACCAGCAATCGTGAAAAGGTTAAGTAAGACATGATAAATATGAAAAATATGATAGGGTGGAATCACTAGGTCATTAGTCAATATCAAAGTAATTTAATTAATTTATGGTCTTTCTAGAGTGTCATATCAAATCAAGCCAACAACATCATTCCATGTATGTCATTGGTGTTTGGTGACATGGGATTTGCACGGTGGTTAAGAAAAATAAAATCACCATTTAGTCCTTATCATGAAATCATTACATGGCTATATGATTCTAAGAAGATGAGCTGTAAATATGAACATGGAGTCAGGCTTCAGGGCACAATTGACCATGGTACAACAAACCATTTTGGACTTCACAAAATTTTCAGGATAATATTCACAAATTTTTGTTTGATGCATAGAAAATGAAATGAAATAAATGAAATTTTATTTATATAATCCTTAAGATATTGTACAAAAATGGTTTGTTAGTTAAATAGTTACTAACCCATGTTCAGTTGTACTTTGAAACTTTATTCATTATCCATATTTATTTTTTGGAATCAAATGGCAATGTAGTGGTTTCATTTTAGGTCATGTGTCTTTCTTGTCCCATGATTATGTTACCACCACTTCATTCACCTATTTCAATGGTGGCGAAATCTCTTTAAAAGGTCTAAGTATCACGAGGAGACACATTTCATAATGAGGTGAAAGGGGTTTGATTTTATTAAGGACACATGTTTCATGGGATTCAAGAATTTAAAAAATTGGTGGAACTTTTAATCTCCATTTGATCATTCAACACCAAATGTTATCAAACCATTAGTAACTTTTACCTAATTCATTTATGGATACATAGGAGCCCTAATAGACACATAGAAAAAGAGTAGTTTTGACAAAAAATTGGGAATGTTTGTTTGAATTAGTAATCATTTAGTAGAGATTCCTTGAATGGTTAAGGGTAGACTACAGATGTAAGTACATGTGGCAAATGAGGATATATTTTAAACAAGAAAGTTTAAAAGCCCACAAGAGGATGTGAAAGAAACATGTTCCAGATGCAAAAACTTAGCAAACTTCCGACTAGAATTCAATAAAGAACAAGAAGAAGGTGTGGCAACAACTGGACCCATATCAAAGCAGACAATGAAACTTAATTATGGCTGAAAAAAACAAGGAGATGCGCTTGGTGAATAGTGAGACAAAAGGTGTCGTCCTTTGTTAGAATTATTATTTTGATGCTAAACTAAGGAATTAAGATGTGTAGTGTTGTGTACTTGGATCACTATTTGTTGCTAAACATATTTTTGTGTATATGTGAAAGAAATAAAAATATCGAGAAGAGGAAAGGAGCTTGATTTCTCTGAAGGGAGAGAGGAATTGGTCGAGGTAAGAATTTTTGCATTATAGGACAAAATGCATTTCATTATGAATGGAAATATATTGAATGAATAGATTCCATGAGTTTAACTAGTGGATATCTTTCATCAAAGGAGCAGGAGGGAGTGGGATATGGCGCAAATTTGGGGATGATGATAATAGAACACAAAGCATAAGCCATCATCCTTTAGTACATCCTAGCGCAATTAGGTTTTTAATAAGGGTTCACATGTAAATTAAAAGTTCAAATTAAAAGTTTGAATTACATACTAGATGTCATAGTTTAAGATGCATACATAATAATGCAAAACTTAATATAAACATGATATTTCAAAGTAGAGTTTGCATTTGTTTGTCATATCAAAGTTTATAATTTAGTTCATGATGCTTGAGTTTGAAATCGCATTTGTAAAGGATGGATAATTTTGTGCAGTTAAGTTGTGATAAAGTTCAACTAAGTCAATTCAATATTCAATTGAGATATCCATCTAGTGCTTTTCATGTAACATAGTTCAAGTTTCAATTCAATGCTTAATTTAATACGTAGTCCAAACCTCAATTTATTGTTCATTTTTTTGCATAGTTCATAGCTTAGTTCAACTTTCAATGCACTTAGTTATTTTCCAAGCGGTAACCATTTATCAATAATGGAGATGGCCACTGAATAATGAGGTCTTAGCTTGAAGTTCACCGTGTTTTTCACTAATTTGTGAAGAATAGCCCAAGTAATCCACATGCTTTTTAAAAATCTTTATTTGATTATTTTTTACAATTTGGGTGTATGCACTCTAAGGTGGTTCATTTTTAACAGATGATCCATTCCTTAAAGGTCCATATGGTAGTGTTAAAATGGTAGTTTATTTTAATATCATTAATTTAGTAGGGAATTATATGGTGGTTAATGAATTAAAACACCAATATGAAAAATATCCATTCTAAACAAAATTTTAATGTACATGTTAAGCAAATAAAAATTGAGATCCACCCAATAATGATTATGATATGGACTTATGAACATATGGCTCATTTTAGGCCATTCAAAAATCCATAACTGTTTTTTGGTTAAATATTTTCTAGCAATTGTTTTTCACATATGTTCCTTTTGTTTTAACATATCATATATTGAGTCCCTATAATATATCCCAAATAAAAGTCATACACAAAAATGCATGTATATAGAGGCATAAACAACAAACTAGTCCCCATGTGTTTCAACTTTAAAAATCCATTATTATATATTTGGTGTATATGTGTTGCAATTTTTTTTTTTATAGATGCCTTCTTCTTCAAGTTGACAATTTAAATCTAGCTACAAATTTGGAATTTTTTTGTTTTTATGCCATGTTAATAGCATGTAAATGCACACCACTATTGAAAAAATTGGATTGCGACGCAAAAAGTGAGCCATTCTACTTTGCAACCACCCCATAGCTTATAATGTTTTATCATTGTTATCGTTCCAAGATCCTTGCATTCTGGGTAGAGTTTCAACGTCGGTTTTCACTAGTGGCACCATCATGTTTACCTCCCTGCAATAAACAAATGTTGGTGATTCGTATTCATTGTCCTCCAAGTTGCTTTGGTTATTTGGTCATTTTTTGTTGATTGTGATCTCAAGGGAATACTTATTCTGAGATATAAGTCCCAATAGATAATTAAACTACCTCAAAAGTTTAGTTATGTAGTTTTGATTTGTTAGGTTTGCTGGCTATGGATTGTTTCCTAGAGGTTGTCGTAAGCTACTAAGAAAGTTTTCATCAAACATACAAATCACCATCACATAGATTTTGTAGTCCTACAAGAAGTTCCTTTGTGCCCAATATTTAACTTTTTCTTTGTATACTACATCAATAAACTTTATTTATTTTTTCCCAATTACAAGGTACAAGTTTAAGTCCTAAGGAGTTTGAAAAGCCATGTTTGTTGTCTTTTACAAGTACAACAAATGTACATGTTGTTATTGATAATGTGTGTTATGAAAGCTTGTGGGTTAAATACCCACTTTTCAAATAATTAAAATGTGGTTTGCATTTGAATTTAATAATTTGTTAATATGAGTAACAACAACCACAAACTTGTTGGATTTAATGATAATGACAATAAGATTTTATATGGAGAATGGCATTGTTAAATTTTAAAAAGATATTCATAATAGTTTACTCGTCAATTTTTCACATTCTCTTTGTACATTCTAACGAACCCTTAAGTTCTTTGATGGATTCAACTGCGAGTCCAAAGGTGAAAACAACAGAACGAGAAGGAGTTAGGGCGCGTTCCTTGGTTCGCAACGCTTCGGGGGTAAAGGGGTGTGTTGGAGCTCCGAGATGGGACTAGGAAGAATGACAAGTAGTTCAATTATTCACATGGACTTACACAAACCAAACAACAGGTTGGTTAATGTGTAGTTGGAGCACTTTTGGTGCACAAACAAGCCACGGGCAACCACGGATTCATAAGACTCACCACGGCCAAGACTTGGGGGAAGCCACCACCTTCCCCTTTAAAGTATTATCTATGCCTAGCCATAGGGCCAGCACCCAAATGTCATTTTGTCTTGGACTTGGGAGTCCTGAAATTCCCAAAATTGGGACTCCCGCGATTTTGGAGGCGCATAACTTTGTGTGTAGACCTTCGATTGAGGTGAGGTCTGAAGCAAAGTCGTAGCCCTTATTGAGAGCTTTCCAACGGTTTATGGCACGCCACCTGCACATAAGAAAATCAGGGCGATTCCCGACTTTTAGTGGTTGGGAGTTAAGACGTTCGGCCCTTCGTTTGGCCATAACTTGTGTTTCAAATACCCCAATGGATCATGCGAGCCCATTTCATACATTTACGTTCCAAAAGCTTTTCAATGATATAAGGAACTTTTCAATTCAATGAGTTTTGACCCTTGTAATCGCTTTTTGAAGATTCGAAAGTCCATCAGGACTCAACTCCCAAAGTGGGAGTTCACTTTGGAGTGTGGAGGTTCATTCTTTCGGACTTTCTCACACTCCTAGGAGCATGAAATGTGACTCTTGGGCTTCACTCTTGGTCCGCAGTTTTGTAAGCCCTTGCTTTGGTCATGAGCCCAAGGTTAAAGCTACGACACATTCTTACAGTGATGTCCCCAATTATCTAACATTTTGTATTTGATACATTTGCAAACCTTGCATCAATTTTTCATTTTGTTTTATTACAATAGCCTTTTCACAATAATCTTGTTAGAATAGTTGAAATATCTTTTGTTAGAAGATTTTTGTATTGTATAAAAAATTATAATATATGATCACCAAAATATCTATCATCTATGTTTTAAATTAACAAGTTCATGTTGAAGTTTTGTTAAACTTGATTGCCATTACAACGGCCAGAATAACATGATGAAATATTCGAATATTTTGTTAACATGACAATATGCTTGTGCTATCATAAGATATTCTGCCACATTGAAAATGTCTATCAAAAAATATTTTTGTGATATGATAAAAATATACAATAAAATATTCATTTCTACTCATGCTCACATTCACGTTCATAGGCTTGTGAAATAACATCCCCCATTTGTAACTTACAAATTGGTGATTAAAAATAGGTCAAGTTTAAAAACCTTGGCTTGAATAATTTTGTTTTTTCCCTAGAGTATTAAGACAAAGATGAGATGGAGATAAAACCAGGGAAATTAAGACTAGTAGAAACATGTTAATGTAAAGAAAAAAATTATTTGTAGTGACAATATTGTGAAGGGAAGAACTGGTATAGGTGAAATCAATATAAGGTCAAAGCAATAGGGTCACCTATGAATGTCCACATATATAAGTTGATGTTTTGATTGTTATCTTGAAGTTTCCATGGCTTGTGTAAAGTAGGATATCTAGATTTTTTTATTTATCCACTAGCAAAAGGGAATAATTTTGGATTACCAACATCCCCATTTTCAAACTCCAAGTAAAAAATCTTTTATGCAAATGAGAATAATAATTGTTCATATTTTATTTTTATTTTTTTAAAGGTTCATTTAAATTTTGCAAGGTTGAAATCCATTGTGCTCCTTATTCATAGGAAAGCTAATATCACATTCTATCCTTGAAGGGACGCTTAGTGAAAAGTTTGGATTTATTTCATCAAACAATCATTTTGAGAGGTATTAGATAATTATCCAACCTATTTTTTTTATCACCCTATTATTATTTAATTTTTAAATATATACATATTATAGTGACTCTTTATTAATTATAATATATTATTTCAAATTATATAATTAAATTATTTTTTGGAATAAAATCTACCCTATTTTTCAATTAATTAACTTATAATTTCTACCCAACAACCAATATATTGCACGTTATATTTTTACTCACGTATTTATTTATTTTTTTCCCTCTTCCCCCCCTCCCCCCAATTCTATCTATTTATGTCCTTGTAAACATGCGCATTAACATAAATCATGTCATCAATTGTTATGCTATGCACACTTAGTTTTCTTGGAATCACATTCAATAGTTTATAATTTCATCACTTTGCAATTTTCTCTCAACTAAATCCAACATTTCTACTTCATTAATTTCTGTTGCTCTAGTAAAATCCAAAATACTCTTAATTTCACACCTGGCTCTAATATCATGAAAAGATTGGATATGAAACAAGAAACTTAGAGAGAGATTATAGATTATATCTATATATATATACACACAACAGAAAAAAACAAACGTCATATATATTTATAATTTTAGGTGTGCCAAAGGTCATTTCTTATGTCCAAGTAGAGCGTCCACTACATGAAATACTTAGTCAAATTAACTAGTTACAACAAAGGGTAATTTTAAACTAACGACCTATTCACTCTTCTGTCCCCACTTCGATAGAATCATCGCTCCCCTTCACTCCTAATAATTGCTTTCTGGAATGCTTGACTCGTCGCCCATTAGTGATCCCATTCTTGAACCTGGATGCTCTGCAGGGTTTATGATTGTTCTATAATACCAGTGTTTTAGGTCCACTACAAATTTGCGTCCCATCAGCCACCTTTCAACTGGTGTAATTATATGTTTGTACAAGAACTCCCTACTTCTGAAATCTGTATACAAGAAAATTGGACTGTAGGCTCTTGCAAGTCTTCGTACAAAGCCAACTAAGAAGTTCAAACAGAAAATTCCTCCAATAGCTATAGTGACTATGACTCTCCTCTTATATTTGATACTAGGAGCGTAATGAAACGCTGCAGTTGCAAAAGCTCCTATGGCACATGAAATTGAAATTGCCAAACAGAAGGAAGCTGCATGAATTGTGTTTCGAATATCGGCAATTGTGCTGCCTCTACTTGGCAGGGCAGCACCTGCTGCAGCAAGTAATGTTGATATGGCAAACAAGAAAGACAAGCTGCTGAACACCCAAAAGAGGGTGGACTCGGCAACTGTGATTAGTGACCATGCATTGAATGTCACCGTTGCAAGAAGTGCAGCAACCACCAAAATTGCATTGGCAGCACCTGCATATGCTTCCGGATTACCATACAACCCAACGCGCTCTAAATAGTTTTGCAATTTACACACCACTGCGTAATGAGGTTGTTGACAAGCGACTTCCCAAGCCGACTTTCCTTCCGAGTCTTTTATATCGAGATTGACTTTGTCACCCCCCTCTTCTAATATCAGATTCATTAATTCATAGTCTCTATACTCTATACTGATGTGGATTGCGCTCTTTCTTTTATGGTCAGTCTGGTTTATATTTTCTGGGCAATTAGTCTTGATGTGTCTGATTAGTCTTCTTATTATCCATCTCAATTCTTCTGAATGAAACTTTTCGCCAATTCTTGAGTGTACAGCAAGGAGAAGAGGTGTCACTCCCGCATTGGATTTAACACTGACATCTATGGTCCTGTTATAATATTCCCCCGCACTTGGTTTCCACTCTAAAAGCCTATCCACGGCTCTTGTGAATTTGCTCCTTACAGCAAAGTGTAATGGAGTTTCACCATTTTTGGACACCTCATTGGCATTCACAAAGTTGAAATCAATGTTTGAGTGCACCAATATATCGATCACATAGTAACGAGGTTGTTGAAAAGCGACTTCCCAAGCCGACTTTCCTTCCGAGTCCTTTATATAGAGACTGACTTTCTCACCCCCCTCTACTAATATCAGCTTCATTAATTCATAGTCTCTAGACTCTATACTGATGTGGATTGCGCTCTTTCTTTCATGGTCAGTCTGGTTTATATTTTCTGGGCAATTAGTCTTGATATGACTGATTAGTCTTGTTATTATCCATGTCAATTCTTCTGAATAAAATTCTTCGCTAATTCTTTTGTGTACAGCAAGGAGAAGAGGTGTCTCTCCCTTATTGGATTTAACACCGACGTCTATGGTACTGTTATAATATTCCCCCGCACTTGGTTTCCACTCTAAAAGCCTATCCACGGCTCTCATGAATTTGCTCCTTACAGCAAAGTGTAATGGAGTTTCACCATTTTGGGACACCACATTGGCATTCACAAAGTTGAAATCAATTTTTGAGTCCAACAACATATCGATCACATCGTAACGAGGTTGTTGAAAAGCGACTTCCCAAGCCGACTTTCCTTCCGAGTCCTTTATACCGAGATTGACGTGGTAACCCCACTCTTCTAATATCAGATCTATTAATCCATAGTCTTCAGACTCTATACTGATGTGGATTGCGCTCTTTCTTTCATGGTCAATCTGGTTTATATTTTCTCGGCAATTAGTCTTGATATGACTGATTAGTGTTCTTACTATCCATGTCAATTCTTGTGAATAAATTTTTTCGCTATTTCTTTTGTGTAAAGCAAGGAGAAGAGGTGTCTCTCCCTCATTGGATTTAACACCGACGTCTATGGTACTGTTATAATATTCCCCCGCCCTTGGTTTCCACTCTAAAAGCTTTTCCACGGCTCTTTTGAATTTGCCCCTTACAGCAAAGTGTAATGGAGTTTCACCATTGTTGGACACCTCATTGGCATTCGCAGAAATGAGATCAATGTTGGAGCCCAACAACATATCGATCACAGCGCCGTGACTTGCAGGTGAATGGCAAGCCATGTGCAAAGGTGTGTAACCAAATTTGTCCTTAATGTTCACTCGTACATCACGAACCCCGCATATGAAGCGCACAATTTCCTCCTGCCCATTGGCAACTGCCATATGCAATGCTGTTCTACCCGGACAAACAACATATTTGCCATCCACACGTAGCGTCTCCTCTCTACGTGCATCCTGCTCTTGAGGGTGCCCAAGTTCGGCCCCACGTGAGTCAACCTTAACGTGAAAGTTCAGGTCAACACCACTCCATAATTTCTTGAATGTCTCAATGGGTCCATCCCTGGCTGCTTCCATCATTTCTTTTACACGATTTGCATCAAGGTCGGAAGAATGGGATTCATTCCGACGTGCAAAGAATGTAGGCTGGCTCGGATCCATTCTGGGATTCTGTTGTCTTGTTGTGCTTTTCGAAGGCGTGCCCTGAGCCGTCCCACTCACTATAGTTGAACTCAAAAAAATTTGGCGAATTGGTCAACGTCCACCTGAATATGCTTCTAGCCGATGATCACCAACTGTTTCTCTAGCTCACAATATCAGCCGTTTCCCCTTGCTTTTGGAACTACTGGTGCCTGGCACCTTGCAGTGCGTTTGATGTTCTGCAGCACATAATATTGTTTCATCATGTCATTAGTGTGAAGTCGATCTCAACAACTTGGATAAGACAACTTCGAGAAATTTAGGGTGCAAAAGAAAATTATGACCCTACTTGTAATATCAGTTTCAAAATTTAAGCAGTTTCTTCGCCTATTATGCATAGGCACCAGGAGTTCACTTCTCAGTCTTTGAACTTATAGCAATTTGGTATAATTGACACCCATCAAATTGACCGCCTTGCACCTCT
>Ga0116229_10014120_pt1 | contig 11147 bp, 7 predicted proteins | sample S1TSphgellanicum_3_FD_87313 | JGI IMG/M metagenome (GOLD analysis project Ga0116229, IMG submission 87313) | Host-associated microbial communities from peat moss isolated from Minnesota, USA - S1T2_Fc - Sphagnum magellanicum MG | ecosystem: Host-associated > Plants > Peat moss > Unclassified... | reverse complement strand
GGAAACACCCCCACACCTCCCCTCCTCCCCCCCACGCCTCCCGCTGCCCCCCCCCCCCCCCCCCCCCGGCCCAAATCAGGCTACATGATTACCCCAAACCCAAAGACCTGCAACCAAATAACCAGAGGAGCTTAAGCTGCTAAACTGTACTGTGGAATGCAAACTGAATCGAATATATCTCTCTCCGTCTGAACAAAGCAAGGACAAACAAAACGAAGTAGTAAGTAGATCATCCTGGAAAACACACCCCCATGGAGTAAGTAAGTGAGTGACCCAATGAGTCCCTGCAAGGTTAGAACTTAGAAGCATGCTTTCAACAACATCAGTGAAACAGCCCAGTTGCTAATTACAGAAAAAATGTGGAAATTTATCTAATGTTTTCTGGACACTAATATTAATTATGATGAACTAATGAGCAGATAGATTTCCACCCTCTCATATGCATGATTCCCGCGCCCCCCCCCCCCCCCCCCCCCCCACCCCACCCCACAACACCAAAAAACCCCACAAAACAAACACCCCCACACCACAAACAAAAAAAAATAATTTTTATTAAAATAAAAAGCCAAAACACTTCCCCCCCCCCAATTACTATTTTCCCCCCCCCCCCCCCCCCCCCCCAAAGCCCAAAGTTCGTATAAATGCAAGAGCCTTTAAACATACCCACAGCGGCACCAAAATTATATACATAGCTTTCTGCACAGACAGTTTTAATGGGGTGGTGTTTTGTACTCTGAAATAAAGAACACTGCCCAGTGCCAAGTGACCAGGCAGGCGTTGAGAGAGAGATCTATACTCTTCCTAAATCGGTTGTCAAGTGAAGAAACCCCCACCATTCCCACTCCTCCCGCCCCCCAAGTGAATTTATCACCAATGTAGCTTTTACTTGTTACAACGTTGGGCCAGAGTGAACCAGCGCCCACCACGAAGGAGGGATAGTAAGCTGTCACTAAACAGTTTTCTGTTGGGTTCCGGTTCCCTAGATAACCATGGTAGTTAGGTCAGTTGCTTTTACCAACAACCTACTAATAACCTTCTTGGTTAGGTAGTGAAAACAGTCCTTCCCTATGGATTGACCATTTACTCACGTACCGGTCACGTAATTTTCTACCTATACATCATGGAGTTACCGAGATGAAATCAGTTATTAACTCAGTTGAGGTTCATCCAAACCGAGTCATAAGGGGCATCCAATGGATGATACGATGGTGGGTGCTGGCTCATCTGGCCACAAAATTGTACAAATTACAAACCGCAGCAGCAGATGATGAAGTATGTGTGACTACTTACTGACTGGCATTTCTAACTGTGGTCACATAGTTTTTTTCTGTGTTCCGTTGCAGCCTCACAGTGATCGGGCTAGTTGAAAAGGGTTTTGAAGTATATATACAACTGCACAGGTTTCCAATAACGACGCTGATGATGACAGCAGCTAGTTGCAAGCTACAATGGCAATCAAGCATTTAGATAATTTCGGTGCAGCAGGAACAGATCAGTGTTTCTTTCTTTCACTGGTCACGGTGCCCCCTCGAAAAGATAAAGTCGCTGAAAATCTTATTCAAGAAAGATTAAAAAAGAAAATATTATATATCCTAGTAGAGGTCATCGCTATAATAATGATTCAATCCGTGTGTTTTTTGAAATATCGTAGTTGAGGATCAATGAATATGTGTGTGCAGCATATATACACAGTTTAATAGTAGTGAATTAATGCGGGGGTTGATAGATCAGGAAGTAAAATTATGTGTGGAGTTCATAATCAATTATGTTCGCAATCTTAAGATCACGAGCCCATTTCTTTTTCCTTTTTTTTTGTGTGGTGACAATCAGACTTCCAGGGGCTGCTTATTTGCTGTGTTGATCTCTTAAATTCGAAATTCTGGGTCGTCCGATCGTTAAAGTAATTGACAAGGCCTGCTGGATCGCTCTAGACAATTTATTATCCCGTGAACTTACCTAGTAGTCTTTGGTAATATATTGAGATCGACATGAGCCCATTCCTCACGTTTTAAATTAGAAATCATCACTACTTACCATGTGGCAAAAATTATCGGAAGTAAAACATTACTGCTCCTGTATAAGTGACTGGACTTTCTCCTTTTTCCTTTGAAGTACGGTTTGGCGAGCTCTAGGAATTTTGTTGTTGTTGTTGGGAGAGCAGCACTTGGGTCATCCATATAAGGACAGATCATCCACAACCCCTTTTTGAAGTCAATGATTTAAATAAAATTTGATCATCAGCTGCTACTGTGGTGACCTTGAAACTATCATCAAATTTTAGTACTTATTAGTCGTTGCACAACATGATTTTGAAGTAGATATTAAAATAGTGTTTCTTAAGCAGTTTTCAATGTGCAGTTGCTTCGTTCAATTATATAATTTTGAAGTTGAAGCTAGTATATGATAATCGGTCAAGTGTGCAGGAAATAAAATGATGATGTGCAACTTCAGATTTTGAACTTTGAACTTATATATGTCGGCACTGTTGTTTGTGCTTGGTTCATTCATCCGTAGTTTTAGTCGCACCTGGTCCTTGCAGATGATTACACTCTTTCTTAATTGTACATATTGTGTGTGTGTGTGTGTGTGTATTTATTTGTATAACTGTTGCAACAGGCAGCCTTGGCGGGAGCTTGATGTGATCCGAGCCTGTAAATTAGTACCCCGAAATGCAAAGCAAACATCTGTACGATTTGACGTTTGACCTTGGAAAACTTTTTTAAAATCGACTTATTAGCTGGAACAAGAAAATTTCAAACAAAGTTTTAAATGGGGGCCCCAGGCTGCAAGATCCTTGCACGAGTCAGGTCACCACAGAAAATTCCGGAAAAGTCTTTTGAATTATTAGATCTTATATAGTATAAATAGTCGAGTAATCTACAATCCCCAGGCTCTCATATCTTTGTCCTTTCAATGAGCAACAGTGTCTTCATCCTCAGTAACAGCAGCAGCTAGTAGCTACAGTAGTGCGGCTACGCGAGATTTGTGAAAAAGGACTCCTGCATTTGATTATAAATCTCCGTACTTAGCAGGGAATTTTGACATCATGATGCTCAAAAGTCGAGACTAAACTTGGAAACCGCTTCGAACGACTCAGGTGGACGGACGGACGGACGGACGGACGGAAGGACTCAAGGTTCAAATTAGTAACACGGCCGGGGTCCCGAATTAGGTAGGTGGATTTCCACTAACCTTGGATTGACGAACTAAATCCAGAGTCGTCTAAAGGTGATTGCTACATTTGGGATTCCAACATGATGATTGTTAATGTCGATCCGAATTCTACTTGGTACTAGCCTAGCTCGGACAAAGTATATCAGATAGCTATCTATGTACAGATTACGCCCATACCCACATTGCTAAATTTATCATCGCCTCTAGGCATTTGGAGATTCGCAATTACGAAACTAACAAACTACCACAGCTAAGTACTGAGGTACAGAGCACAAGTCAGACTTGTGCGTACAACCACGATGTTAGATGTGCAGCAGGTGCACCCTGGACTAAATTAAATATATTTCACATTCTGTAATATATAATTTTCTAATTTATCGTAGTCTACTGAAGGCGTTAGAATTCTTCACTGGATTCGCTCAAGCCTGCTGATGTTTATTGGCAAACATAAAATATCGTCTTGACCCTCAGTGTTGGATGATCACTCAGGACTAATTTAATAGATTTCAAAGTACTTGAAGTTTGGAGCCTTGAAACGGTTGTTTCGTAAAAAAGTTATGAAATGGCTTCTAGCTGCTAATAATTCGTCGCCCGTTGACTCCGAAACCACACGATCATTTGCTGGAAATGAGATCAGAGACCATGGAAGATCTATCAATTTCTGAAACTCCACATCAATTGTCCAAATGTTGCAACCAATTACTTGAATAAAAATTACGAGAACTTAATTAGCTGATAATATGCAAACAAACCAGGTACAGGGGAGCACGAAATTAAGGGAAACTTAAATAAGGAGGATGGGTGATCGGCTGAGCTCGAAATTTTTTAATCATGCAAGTTTAGCTGCAGAACAAGGAGCCATGGTCGTGAAAGCTTAAGGTCTGTAGGTGCTGATGAATGAATTTTTTTGGTGTGACGAAAAAACATGACAACTTGACTTGAAGGACAGACTCGAGATGAACTTGACATCAACTGTGGATGATCAGGATGGTATGGCCATGGATAATCTTGGGAGCTATAAAGGAGGGTCCACGACGTTGCTGCAATGGGGCCCCGAAAAGAACATATCTTCGTCGTCGTGCGAGCAGACTTTCCCACATGAGCATCAGGTGGGTGGGCAATCATCTTTTTGCTGGTTCCCTCATTTGGTACCCAGCTTTTTCTTGGTGTTCCTGCATGGCTTGCTAGCTATGGCTTCGCCTAAAGTTCACGTTCATTTCACGCGGCGCAATCTCAGTGGGCTGACGGATGATCCAACCCCTGGTCTGATCATCGGCATATGTCATGGTTCATCACCATCATCCCCCACCACGATGAGCCTCAATTAGTGAAAATTGTCTTCGCAGCTCTGGATTATCTGAGAAATGTACAAGCTGTACTTAAAGGAAGACGGCTTCGATTATATATAGGCATGATAAACAAGGGGAAAGATTCAGAGTGTAATTGGGGCCGTAATTATCAACCGCGCAAACGCGACTCCCTCGAGAATTGCTAGCTAGGTTCGTCAATGAACTAGACTATCAGAACCAGTGGGGTTTTCCCCGACTAGAGATTCAACTAAGTAGCCTGAGGTGAAAACTTGTGCTCACTGATCAAATGCTGAAAAGGCCCGATTTGAAAAAGAGTCTCGATTTGACAAGCTACACTCAAATTTTCTAGGCTGGATTCCTTGTCTGCTGTATATATAATTGTTGCTGAATTATCACAGTTCTCGGATCGATCCAACATTTATAGCTTCACCGCTCAATGCAATTCTGAAGCTGATCAGGTCTACACGATTGAAGAAATCAAATAATTGGACATAGAGTGTTGATCGAGGCGGTGTCATCCTTGTGCTTTCTCTTGTCACAGTGTCTATGGATCTTAACAAGTGTCGTAGTATTGACATTCATTCCTAAACTCATCCGGACACCGACAATCCAGCTGGAGCCGTATAGCCGGGAACTAGTATCATGAGGCTGTACTCTGATTGACCTCATAGGGCCGAATGGGAAACTGGCCTCAATATAGTAATAAAAGTGAACTTGAAGACAAATTTCAAGTCAAGAGTTGTGTTCCTGAACGCGTGTATGCCTATTAAAAAATTTCGAACAATACGACATACTCCATATAAGATTATCTCTGGATCTGTCCATAACTATCTTGCCATAAAGCTCGACCTGATCTATGCCAAAATGAAATTTAGCACCTGAACTGCATATGGGGAAAGGACACAGAATAGATCTGTTCAGACAACCTTTTAGTAATTTGCTATCCGATCTTAGTAATACCCAAGTTCTACAATCACTACTGAACCAGAAGCTGCTAATCCGTCCTTCAAATCTGTCTACGAACACTTTAATTTCATAAAAGAGGAACTGAAGAGCAATCTGAAGCATTCAATGTGAAAGCTGGCTGGTAGTCCATGTTCAGGAGGATTCAATGAACGACTAAACTTTGGAGGAGTGCACTGAAGCGATCGATTTGCAGCTTAGTCTGCCAGGCTGCTTCGAGTTGATTTGACCCCAAAGCAGGTCACCAAGCGACAGATCTTGCCCCTCCAGAAAAGATTTGGATAGCAGGCAGTTCACTGTAATCTTGCGCCATCAGTCAGCACTTCCGAAGCCGGTTGCCATGGATAAATTAATGACTGCTACCAATCGTACTAAAGTTGTAGATATCTGCAATTACCAGTTCAAAAAAGCCATCTAGTTAGTCTGCACATAGAAGAAATTACATAAATGCACGCAGCTAATACTCGTGGTCGATCCACTGTGCGACCCTCTATTTATCCGAGTTGTAAACTAGAGGTTTGAATCAGTTTAATGGTCATTTAGATCATGTGCAAAACCAAGATGCTACAATCTCATCTTAATCCACATCTAGAACAATTCATTAGCTAGACCTGTTGTTACATCTAGCTAGCATAATTCAGACACTACTCTACTAGAAGCCCGGCTAGGTTACAAGCCCAAAAATCTAGAAATAACGAATAAAATGTTCGAGCGGGTTGTGGTCAGTCCACAAGCCACAAGCTGCTGGTGTGTACAGCTACTGATGATGCATGTTGTTCAAGGCCTATGTTTACAAACCAATTTCAACTACTAGCTTGTGAGCAGCCAGTTTCAATAAATTCCTGTGATGTTTAGGATCAATCCAGGTTCACTAAGCCTGCCTGCATCACCGGAGACATGTATTATTCAGCTAGGATCTGAGATGATCATACAGACCTGACAGAATATTCTTCATACGTGATGTACTGAAGCTTAAAGAGGTGCCTTCAAGACCAGTATACATTATTGAGCTCGTATCATTGACTGTTGAAGCCTGAGAGTATGCAGCTATCCTGGATGAGAAGACAGACACCATGAATTGGGCTCCATGGCGCCCGAAGTGTGGGTTACCTGAGCTGCACATGACAGTTTGCCACCCGTGTAAAATATGGACTAAGCTAGATTTGAGTAGCTTGGAACACATGCAGACTCAAGTTTTGCTGTAGATCATGAAGGTTTAGACAAAAAATACTTCTTGCACAACCATGAATTCAGACTCTCTTAGAAAACTGTTTTGATCCACACAGTGAGCTGATCCCCTATCAAAGACCCAGATCTTGTGGACTCTTGATTGATTACACTTTTAAAGTCTTTTGCATTTTCCACACTTGATAGTTCAACCTCCTTTAGGCAGTAGCACTGTAATCTACCACTGTTGGTATAGAGGTCTACCCATTCTCCATCTACTGACTGTAGCCAGTGCAGACATTATGGACTCAGGACAATGCACCAATAATATGTTCATGTAAATAGCATATATGAAAAGCTTCCTGATCAAGGCTGTAATGCTGACATTGGCCTCACATCTATCATGGAACTGATCCCTGAGAGAGAAAGTCTTGTGGCAAATTGCCATGCATATTAATTAGGTTGGATGTGAACTGAACGAGATGGGTATTCAAGATCAAGATCGAAGTACCAACCAACAGCATATCCATCTCACCCTGAGTATAGCAGTTTGCTGTATAGATCATCTAGATACTGGACGAATCAAAAGCTTCAAAGGAGAACTTGCTGGACGACGTCAAGAAGTCTGGACTCTGTACCACATTCTAATGCAGGTTCGTTCTACAGATCTCTCTACTAATTCCTACTGATTTTTGATAACAGAGAATTTAAGCCCTATTGTCAATGTGAAACTCAAGATCTTTGATTGCGGCAGAAGTAGTACTGGCATACCTGCAAAGACCCATGAGAGCTGGCACAAGTAGTCCAAATATTGGCACCTCAATGTCCTGCAGCATCCTAGGCTTTCCACAATCCAATCCCAATAGCAGAAGCTGGACCAAATCTCGAATTTGGTTTGAATTCACCCTGTAGATTCAGCAAGTCACGGGTATGCAAAAAAATAAAGCACCAAACATCATTAATGTTAGTGGTAACGTATCATGTGCTCAAATGCGAACCAAAGCTAGATCACCAGGAATGTGTATGGACAGTTCAGCAGAAGCTGCTAAGTACTAACTCCCTCTTATCTCACCAGGTTAGAAAGTGTTGTTCATAACATGCTTGGAAATCAGGAAAAAATGGGAATTTTAGAGGATTCAAGGTTTGCACTTACCTCTCGAGGATTGTGTATAATACAGGCTACTTTTCAGTTGATGTCTTTAGTGCTTATATATCTTAGTAACTATTTCTAGTTTCATGGAACACCTGCATGTTTCCTAAACAGCCTGAAGCACAGTTGCTGATCGATCTCTTCTTACAAAACTTGCGGTTCATTTCGTGCAGCTGTTAGCACTCGCATCACAAGATCCAACTCAGCATATAAGCCCTACCATATATAAACCTGCAGCAGCCTCCTCGAGCATTGCACATTATCACAACAATAAGAAGCATGTCGCATGAAATCTTACAAGTACAAAAGAGGATTTAAAACTTGGTGTAACTTCTCGAAATGACAACAGCTTAATCCTACAGCAGAAGATAGAAGCAAGTGTTGATAGGGATTTTGGATCCTCGCATTGGTCCTGAAGACACCATGACCGTGAGCACAGCAAGTCATAGCCGAGAACATTTTGAACTAGTGGAATTCATACAATCGCGTGTCTCAAATACCTGTGGAAATTGAGCTTTGAATTACAAGGAAGAAGCTCTGAACATGGACATTTCTCAATCTTCACTCACTGTGCACAGTACATGAACATCAAGCTTGTCGCAAAACTTGCAGGTGCCTTGCTAGGAGTCCAGTGAGCATCAAATATGACTAGTTTCCCGGATCTGAAATGTTGCGAACCCTTTACTGGATAAGAGGCTAACTCGACAACCCCTTTCTACATGTACACTACCAAAAATTTCTCAGGTGAAGGTGTGACCTAGAAAGGTTTGCTCTGCTGTGGGGTACTAGATCATCTCAAGTCTCGCATCTAAACCTATCTACATGGACAGTCGGGCTGAAGTCACGAGAGTTCACTTGGCACCAAATAATGCTCGCTGCAGATCATCATCACTCACCTTATTAAGAATTGGAACTCTGTACCGCAGCTATAACATTTTGATCACATGATTCACCTCGATCGCCTTTAGAAGAGTAAGGAGCCTTGATACTGCAAGACTAAGTCTAGGTTCCTCTAATGCACTAGGAAATCGCGTGAACGTCTTCAAGTCCTTCAAGCTGGGTATTGCTGACAAACCCCGAATGATCTGTATTCACACTCCATGGATGACGATGTGGAGACGACAGAAGGAGACAGAGACAGAGACATCTGGACAGAGAGACAGAGAGCGCGAAAGAGTGAAAGGTTTGAAGAAATTTGTAGTCGGGGAAAAATTTAAGATTGGCCTTGAACTAGTAATCAACGATAAACATGAAGAATCGATCTACAATTTACATCAAAGCTTCTACAAGCTTCTGCAAATTGCACTGATCGCATCACTGATCCAGACAGAGGCATGCGGAAGAGGAGGAGGTGCGCGGCCGCATACGAATCTTTTCACTGGCCTGAAATGGCGATAGATCTCCGACCTGAGCTCATGTGGAGCAGCTCGGCTGATGAGAGCTGAACAGCAGCAGCTAGCTAATTAAAACCCACTTGTAACCAGTTCGTGACCTGGAGATCCAGCTCGAAGGCACCTTGAAAACTGCAGAAGAGGGGGATCCATAGCCAGCCATGTTTGACATCAGTACGGAGGGGGCCGTTGAGTGTGACTATGACTACTGCCAGCGGCCCACTGGCTTAGAACATCTTGTGTGGACATGTGAGGGTTGCTGAGGTTTGGGTTTTGAGGCACGATGTTGTAGAGCGATTGTAGGGCAGGGTAGGAAGGTTCAAGCTGCTGCTGCTGCTGCTGCTGCTGCATCGCTCCTTGGGGAACAGCCGCCGAAGTCGCGACCATAGCCAGGCCTTCCTGCTCGTCGTCGAGCGGGAGACGGTCGTAAGTTGCGCCCAGAAACGAAGCCACGACGATCAGAACCGGGCCGGCTGCCGTGAGAGTGCCCACCACATTGCCACCCAGCACTTGTCCAGCTGCTCCCGCGAGGGAGACTGTGAATCCGGTAGTGGGCGCAGGGGCTGGCGGGGGTAAGAAGGCGCCTGAGAGCGAGATGATCTCGAACCGGCCATGGAACGTGACAGTCGCACCCGGCGTAGTGGGTTGTCGCAACGTGACGTTAGAAACGGTTCCGCTGGCGCTCATCACGCACACGCCTCTCTGTCGCCTCCGAGCGAAGGAGGCCACGCTCTCTCCGACGTCGCACCCTCCGGCCACCTCCAGTACATGCGGCCGCATCGCATTCCCGTTGTCGCGGGTGATGATAATAGGAGGCTTTGGCTTGTTCTTGGAGCCTGGAGGTCTTCCTCTGGGCTTCCGACCAGCCTCGCCTGGATGAGACCCACTTTCACCCTGCCCCTTGCCTCGCCTCCGTGTGCCTCGTCCTCCGCTGCTTCCACTCTGCAGCTCCTCGTCAGAAGTGGCGCCCGCTTGCGAGGCCCGAGCTCCCACTTCTTGCACCCCGGCCATGCACACATACCCGTCCACCTCCCCTTGTCTCTTCTTCAAGTTCTGGCCCCTTCCCCTACCTTTCCTCCTTTCCCTTTTCTTTCACTCCCTTCCAGGTTCTGGTATTTCCCACGAATCCTTAAGTCTTTCTCCTGTGTTCTGTCCCTGTGCGAGTAAATAGTGCCACAGGGGGTAGTCAATAAAGCCTCTTCCTCGTTACGTGTGCAGGCCTTGCGCTGCAGGACGGCTGTCCTGCGGGAACCCGTGGCCCGCTGGGAGCGCGTGCGTAGTTCGTGCGTTAGAACCAGCCGTCAGGTCGGAGTGTTAGCTATGTACTCTCTATATACACCTAAAAACGCCGACTCCACACTCGTGCTGTTATTTCACTTCGCCAACACATCATCATTCGGGCCGATGTCCGATCGAATTCCACAGCGTTGCGGCGACGGGATTAGGCATCATCACTCTAATTGTTCGTCATATCCTGATCTCCGATAGCATCAAGCAGAACTGAAATATATTTTGCCGGTTCACCAGCCAAGACGATCTCTGGCCGACCAGTCATCCTCATATATATATATAAGCTACTGTTATGTGCACCAGCAGGAGATCGAGGAAGGTTTGAACATACCAGCAGGCCTGGAGAGATTATGAGATATAAGTACCTACTGATGATCGTCCTGCAGGCAGGAAGCACAACAGCTGCTTATCTCGAGAAAAGGCCCAGGCCCATAATTCCCCCTCTTTAACCCCATGAGGCCTGTGAGTACTTATGCATTCCAGAAGCTGCCTGATCACGTTCCAGACGACATAGCAGGAAGGCCGAGAAAGCGAGAGCATGAACACAGAATTTGTACAGGCTGATCGACAATATAGAAACCCCCCTCCCCCCCCAACCCCCCAAAAAAAACCCCCCCCCCCCCCCCAAAAAAACCCTCCAAAAAAAAAAAAAAAAAAAAAACAAACAACAGAACACAATAAAATAGACTTCAATATCTGTTC
>Ga0116229_10014119_pt1 | contig 11148 bp, 11 predicted proteins | sample S1TSphgellanicum_3_FD_87313 | JGI IMG/M metagenome (GOLD analysis project Ga0116229, IMG submission 87313) | Host-associated microbial communities from peat moss isolated from Minnesota, USA - S1T2_Fc - Sphagnum magellanicum MG | ecosystem: Host-associated > Plants > Peat moss > Unclassified... | reverse complement strand
CTGGAACGAGTACTTGTTGTTTCCGAAGGGTATCGAAGCCGACGCGGTGTCCGTCGATGCTTCGCTGCTCGCGCCGCCGGGCTGGACGGTCGTCTCGGCGCTCGCGACGAAGCAGGGCGGCGACGGCGCCTACACGTTCGAGAGCAGCTCGCTCGCGCGCCTCATCGATTCGCCCGTGCAGATGGGGCTGCATCCGAAACTCATCCCGATACACGGCTCGGCGCCGGGCGCGGAGATTGAGCATCACCTTTCGCTGATGGCCGACAGTGCCGACGCATTGACGCTGCCCGCAAACTTTGCTGCGGGCTACGACCGCCTCGTCGCCGAGAGCGGCGCGCTGTTCGGCTCGCGCATGTACCGTCACTACACATGGTTGTTCACGCTCTCGGACCACGTCGCGCACTTTGGTCTCGAACACCATGAGTCGAGCGACGATCGCACGGACGAGAACGCCCTGAGCGAACCCGATTTCCGCATGGAGGTGGCCGGATTGCTGGGCCACGAGTACGTGCACAGTTGGAACGGCAAGTACCGGCGTCCCGCGGGCCTGCTGAGCCCGGATTATCAAAAGCCGATGGACGGCAGCTTGTTGTGGGTCTACGAGGGTATGACCGAGTTCTGGGGTGAGGTGCTGCCGACCCGGGCCGGGCTCATCTCGCGCGATTATTTTCGCGAGACGATCGCGAACGCGGCAGGCTATTTCGATACGGAGCCCGGGACACGTTGGCGACCGATGGCCGATACGGCCACCGGCGCCCAGCTGCTGCCCGGGGCACCCGGGGCCTGGACCTCGGAACGCCGCGGTGCCGACTATTATGACGCGTCGATGTTCCTGTGGCTGGACGTCGACGCCGAACTGCGCGCGCGCAGCAAGGGCCACGTGACGATCGACGACTACGTCCGGCGCTTTTATGCGGGCGACAGCGGCCACCCTGAGGTCAAACCCTACGTCGAGCAAGATATCTACGACACGCTCGGCAGCATCGAGCCCGGGGACTGGCGCAGCTTGATTCATCGCCATCTCGACGCGCTCGATATCACGCCCTTGTTGGGCGCGCTCGAACGCAGCGGCTGGAAGCTCATGTATTCCGCGGTGCCCAATGCCGCGGTCGAAACGCGCGAGCGGCGCCGTCTCGTGACGCTGCGTCGTTGGTCGATCGGATTCAATCTCGACAAAGACGCAAAGATTTCCGACGTCGTCTCCGATCGCGCCGCGGCGCTCGCGGGCGCGAGCCCCGGCATGACCGTGGTCGCCGTCAACGGCCGCAAGTTCACGGTCAGGCTGCTCGATGCCGCGATTGCGGAAGCGCAGGTCACGCGGCGGCCGATCGAGCTGCTCGTCGACAATGCGGACTTTTTCAAGACGCTGTCGATCCCGTATTACGACGGCCCGCGCTATCCACACCTCGTGCGCATCGAGGGGCAGCCGGACACGCTGTCGAACGTGATTGCAGCACACGTCAAATAGCTCGTGTCGGTGAATCACGCCGAGAAAATCTGTCGATGCAAGAACGAAGCTGCGTGCTGGGCATATATTCGCGCCCATCGTGAGGCCTTCATCTGGAGCGACGATGAAGAACCCACGGTGACTTGGAACCGCCTGCAGGCGTCGGCGACTGGGGATGGCGGGGTGGCGGTCCAGCCGACGGCTGATGAAGGCTTGCAATACTCTTTCCGCGGCCGCACGGTCGCCGTGCCATTACAATTCAATCGTGACGACCGCTGGATTGCGATTCATGCGCTCGCTTTGCTGGTCAGAAGCGAATCGGAAATTCGGTTCTGTAAGGATTCAGCGCACAGCAGCGACGTTGCGTTCTTGCCGATGCACCCCGAGGAGTGGGTACAGGTCGAGTCGTCGGTGGATCCGGCACTGGTGTCGCGTCGATTCTTGAAGCTCAACGAGGATTTCGCGGCCTTCCTTGCGGAAGCGACCGCCGGTGAAGCTAAACCCAAAGGCTCACTGGCGCCCGAATTCGTCGACTGGGAGGGCGGCCCGACCTATGAACCTGCACGTTTGGATTACGTGATCGCCGCCGATGGTCGCGGAATGCCGCGGGTGCCGGTCTTGGAGCGCGTGATCAAGCGCTATCTCGAGCCCGGCATGGTCACGGTAGGATTCTTGCGGTCCGAGCAACACGAAGTCATCGATCGTGACCAGGTCATCGGCTTCATCACGCCCTATCTGGCCACGAAGCAAGTGAGGCTCATGAATGCCGACCGCACCGGGTTCGTCGTCATTGAGGGCAGTGGTGTCGCCGCTGGCTGGCGCACCGATGGAAAAGTGCTCGATGACAAGGTGGTCAGGCCGAAGTGGCAGTTCTGGCGGTCTTGATTCTTAGGATCAGTTCCATCGTTTGGGCGAGCTTTGCATGGGAGAGAGCAGCGATGTCACAGAGATTCCATCGGCGAGCGGCACTCTGGGTGGCCTGCGTCATTCCGCTCGCAGGCCATGCCGCCGACGCTGCGCCGCCGCTGCAATTGAGCGACTTGCCGAAGATCATCTCGCTGCGCGAGCCAAAAATCTCTCCCGACGGCAAGCAGATTGCCGTGCTCGTCTCGACGCCCGACTGGAAGACCGACAAGGCGAAAACGGAAATCGATCTCGTCGATACGGCCACGGCCAGCCGACGGCCGCTGACCTGGAAGCGCACGGGCTTGGGCGCCGTCAAGTGGTCGCCCGACGGATCGCGTCTCGCGTTCCTCGCCGACGACATAGTCTCGGCCGAGGATGCCACCGACACCAAGAAAGCCGGCGAGACGCAGGCCCAAGTGTTCGTGATGTCCCTGCAGGGCGGCGACCCGATTCGAGTCACCGATACCGCACACGGCGTCGAAGAGTTCTCCTGGAGTCCCGACGGCAGCCAGCTCGCGTACTTGACGCCGAACGATGCACCCAATGCGCAGGCCATCAAGGAACACAACGATGTGTTTCAGGTCACCGACAACGATTTCCTGAAGCGTGAGGCGCTGACACCCTGGCACCTCTGGGTCGTACCGAGCGGCGGCGGCACCCCGAAGCGCCTGACCGACGGCAGTTACAGTCTCGATACCGATGCGCAGGACGAGCCGCCGATTCCCGCATGGGACCCTTCCGGACGCAGCATCGCGTTCACGCGATTTCCGGGACCCTACTGGGGCCCGTCGTTTCGCGCCGTCATCGCGAGTGTCGCGACCGAGGGCGGCGAGCCTCAGACGCTCGTGGCGGATCCAGGATCATACGGCGCAAGCTACGCGCCCGATGCCGAGCGCCTCGCCTACATACGATCACGCGGCGGAGACCAGAACAACGGCGACGCGCTCTATGTCGTCGATCACGGCGTCACGACCGATTCAAGCCGGAAGCTCGCGCGCAGCGTCAACAGCTATGCTTGGATGCCCAGGGGCGATGCGCTCCTGGTCCAGGGTCCCGACGAAACCCATTCGGCCTTGTGGCTGCAGCCTCTCGCCGGCGCCACGCGCAAACTCGATCTCGGCGATGTCGAACCGAACGCCGATCTCAGCGTGGCGAAAACCGGTGCCGTCGCGTTCATCGGAGTCACGAGCACGCACCCCGGTGAGCTCTACGTACTGGATTCGGTTCAGGCGAAACCACGTCGCCTCACCGATTTGAATGCGTTCGTGGACGATCTCAAGCTAGGCCGCACCGAGTCGATCACCTGGCGCGGACCCGGTGGATTCGACGAGGATGGTGTGCTCACGTATCCCGTGGGCTTTCAGCAGGCTCAGAAATACCCGCTCGTGCTCGTTATTCACGGCGGACCCACGGGTGCGTCGAGCGTACGGTTCTCGGTGCTGCCGCAGTTGCTGTCGGCCGCCGGGTTTGTCGTCTTCCAACCGAACTATCGCGGCAGCAACAATCTCGGCGACGCCTACCAGCACGCGATCTTTCGCGATACCGGCGACGGACCCGGCAAGGACGTCATGGCGGGTCTCGCCGCGGTCAAGAAGCTCGGCATCGTCGATGAGCGCCGGATCGGCGTCAGCGGTTGGTCGTACGGCGGGTACATGACAACCTGGTTGACGGGCCATTATACGGGCTTCAAGGCCGCCGTCGCCGGCGCCGCGCTCACCGATTGGGTCATGGACTACACGGTCGCGTATTATCAGGAGGGGGACACCTACCTCTTTGGCGGCTCACCCTGGAATGCGAAATACCATGACATCTGGCGCCAGCAATCACCGATCACGTACGCCGCGCACGTGACCGCGCCCACGCTGATCATGGGCGATGTCGGCGACAACAACGTGCCGCTCATCAACAGCTACGAATGGTTTCACGCGCTGCGCGACGCCGGCGTCAAGGTCGAATTCTACGCCTATCCCGCCGATACCCATTTCCCGCACGACATCGTGCGCAGCAGCGACGTCTATCGGCGCTGGGTCGCCTGGATGACGCAGGAATTGAAATGAGCCGTCGCGGCTAGCGCGTCGTAAGGCTAGGCAGTGGCGGCAAGCCTAGGCGGTGGCGGCAAGCCTAGGCAGAGGCCGCGTCGGTCAAGTCGGCCCGGCGACAGCGCATCAGCAACGCCGGCCCATCCGGCGTCGCGACCTCGCCGACCGCCGTAAAGCCGAGCTTCGCGTAGCAACGAATCGCGCGATGATTGTCGGGACGGGGGTCCGCCTGGACGACCGTGACCGCAGGATCGCTGAACAGTCTCTTAAGAAATGCGCGCACCATTGCCGTGCCGAGTCCGCGGTCCAACTGGTCCGCATCGGCAAGAAATTGGTCGATCCCGCGAGCGCCGGGATCTCGTTCGTCTTCCCACCAGCCATCGCCCGAGCCCATGACGACATACGATTGAATCAGTCCCATCGGAAGCTGTTCTCGTAGTGCAATGAACACCGTCGTCGTCCCCGTGCCGTCGATCGACGACCCAAACTCCTCTTCGACCTCGGCCAGACTCGCCGGCGAATCCCACCACTGCGCCACGTGCGGGCGCAGCAGCCATTCATGGATCAGCGCCAAGTCCTCGCGCGTGATCGGTCGGAACGAAAATTCCTGGAGTTGCTCATCGGTCATCTCTTGGTACCATTGCCGCGCCTGACCAGGAAATATATACGCTCGCGCGGCGAGCAGCGGGGTAGGGTGTATGGACTTATCCAATCGCGGCGGCGTGTGGCGCTCGGTGGGTCCGGCCTCCGAGGACGACCTCAAAAAATTGCGTCGTGCATTTCGCGAGGTGCCCCCCGACCGCTATTTCGAACTGCTGCATTACTCGAACGGCGGCGAGGGCGACTTCGGCGCCGCGCCCGGCTGGTTCGCACCCTGGTCGGCCGCCGAAGTCATGAACTTCAACCGGATCTACGAGGTGCAAGAACGCTTACCCGGCCTCGTCGGGTTCGGCTCCAACGGTGGCTCTGAGATGTTCGCCTTCGATACGCGGACGCAGCCCTGGCCCGTGCTCGCCATCCCATTCGCCGCAGACGACCCCCTGCAGGCCACTTGGGTCGCCCAAGACTTCGACGCGTTCTTCGCGCTGATCGGCGTTCCGGCACCACGCGACGGCCCCGGCGGTGGCTACGAAATACACACGCATCACGAATTGCAATTGATGTTGTCGGGCAAAAAGCCGCTCGCGGCCTTTTGCGACGACGAGTCGGCCGAAAGCGGCGACGAGGTCATTCCCGAAGAGGAATTCGAACCGCACGTGGCATCCGGCCGCCTCATCAAGCGCGAGCACATGGCTTCACCCGCCGATAAAGCTCCGGTCGGTGATGTCCTGCCCACCGAGGTTCGCTGGGTGTTCTACGCCTTACCCGGTCAGGAATGGCGCATCGAGGCGCTGATCCTGCTCTTGAAAACCGCCGAAGTCACCGGTTGGAACGAGGGATTCGAGCGCATGGAAAGGAGCTTGCTCGGGTACGAGGATTAGGAGCAGAACGGCGAGAAGCCAACAAGATTCGCGTCGCTCGGGTGCCGCCGCGTGATCATGAGCAGGCGGCGCTCGTCCTGCCGCGTCAAGAAGACAAACCCGTATTCCGCTGTGCCTTCCGGCCGCCAGTCCTCGCGCCGCAACTCCTCGAGGACCTGGTTCATCGCGGCGGCGAGGTCGCTACCCGCGGCGATCGTCGTGCAAGCGATGACGCGCCATTGCAGGTCCCAAAGAACCGCATAGCGCGTGGCTCGCGAGTCGGTCAGTTGATTCACGTAGCGATGCGGCATGACAGCGAAGTTTCGCGATGCCGGCGGTAAGCGTCCATCCAGTATTCGGCGAGCTTCTAGACTGTATGAGCCATCCAGTGAGGTAACATCAACCCGATGAATGACAGCGGCCAGACTATGACGCGACGCGGTCACGCATGGATCGCGCTGGTGCTTGCGTGTGCAGGGATGTCAGCGTGTCTGCTCAATTCGGTGCAACGTATTAGCACGGCGCCCGCAAGCATGCCCGACAACGCGCACGCAATCGTTGTACTCGGTATCGGTCTCGATGCAGCATGGCCCTACGCAGGGTTCCCCGTGACACTGGCCGAATACTCGGCCAAGAAACAGCAGATCACCGGGAATTGCTTCCACTACAACCGCATCGAGGCTGAGGTTCCGTCGGTACCCGCCAAGATCAAGTATTTCGCCTATGAAGTTCCGGCGAACATCTACGTGTATTTGCCGCATACCAAGGCCGCGCTCGCACCCGCATCCGATGCCGCCTTCATCGCTCCGCCGGGGGGCACCGTTTATTTCGGCGACTACGTATTCGTCGGCGACACCGTGGCATTCAGGCGAGACCTCGACGCGGCCCGCACCGGCGCCCGCGCGCTGCTTCCGCGCGGCGCGACATTGACTGCCGCAGAGACGGCCACGGCCGCGAATGCACGTATGTTCATATGCACGCCCTGACTTCGCGCGGGCTCGCGCGAACCTTGCTCGGAGTACCGCTTGCGTGTCTCGTCTTCATGCTCGCCGTCGTGAGTACGCGCAGCCGCGAAAAACTCGAGGCCCTGCGCGGCCACGGCGTCTCGACGACCGGCACCGTGGTGGTCGAGGATTGCACAACCGAAGGCGAGGTCGCCTATCGGTTCATCGTGGATTCCAAGGAGTACCGTAGTAAGGGATTCTGCCCCGTGGATTGCAAGACGGCGCGAGACGGCACCGAGGTGTCCGTGCTCTATGACCGACGCGACCCCAACTCGTCGATCTGCGAACCGTTGCAGCAGGAACTCGGGCGCATGCGCCGATTTTTCTCGCCGCTCATAGTAGCCGGGGTCGCGGGTGTGGGCGGGATCTTCTGGTTTACGCGCAGGCGAGCACCGCGGATCGTGAAGGCGAAGTAGCGTATGAGCATTAAGTCCTTTCTCTCCGAACCCCTGCAAGGCAAGACCAGTGTGTCGCGGGTTTTCTGGCTCTACGGAGTCGTCGGATCGCTGCTCTATGGGTGCATCGAGCTGCTGCTCGACCCCGACAATGCGCCGCTCATGACGGTGTATTCGATCGGCGGGTTTGTGTTCAGCGTATATGTCACGCTCGGGACTTACCGGTGTGCGCAAAATTGTCGCACGCTGTGGATGCAGAAGCTCGTGCGGTGGTCGGCCGTGGCGACGCTCGTGCTGTTGCCGGTGCTGTTGTATCTCGATCTCACGGGGGCGTTGACGCTGTCTGGGATGCTCGGGGAATCGGTGCTGTAGGGACGAAAAGGCTGGTTGACGCTGTGCGGCCGAGCGCGTCGAAAACGCGAGTGTTCGACGAAATGCGACCCCCATCACGACCGCCAACTGTCAAACGCGCCATATTCCTGCCTATCGAGCAAGGATCTCCGATGTTGAAGTCATGCGCCGCCGTGGCAGCCGTTCTCGCTGTGTTGGCCTCGTTCGCAGCGCCGGCCGCGACGAAGACGACGCCGATGACCGTGAGCGCCACCCTGGTGGACACCTGCCTGGTCACGGCGACCTCGTTGATTTTCCCGCCCTACGTGCCCGCGGCCGGCACGCTGAAAGCGACGTCGACGATCAGCCTGCGCTGCACGAACGGTGTGCAGTACGGCGTCGGTATGAGCGTGGGAACCACGGCCGGGGAAACGTATGCTCAACGGTTGCTGGCCGGCGGCGCCAACACGCTCCAGTACAATATCTATACCTCGAATGCTTATTCGTCCGTTTGGGGCGACGGGTCGGGCACGACGCAAATCGTGAGCGGCAACGCCGCTGGATTTGCAACGCCGATTACCTTGACCGTCTATGGTGAACTCCCCGACAGCGCGGCGAATCAGGCCGCAGTCCCGGGCAACTATAGCGATACGATCTTGGTCGTTCTGACCTATTGACCCTGGCGCCCTTGGCTGTCGCTTCGCAGCGGCGACGGAACGCAGCACCGCGGTCACGCCGTAAGGGTCCTCCGCGATCTAGTGACTTTCTTGAGTGCCCATGTTACTTGTTCATAGGTAACGATCACTGAAGGATGATCCGCATTGGGTCCGCTCGAAACAAAAGTGTTGGATGTGCTGTGGGCGAACGGCGGCCGCGCGGTCAGCGTGCGGCACGTGCTGGCGGCATTCCCGGATCTGGCCTACACCACCTTGATGACGACGCTCGATCGGCTTTATCGCAAGGGCGTGGTACTGCGACACCAGCGGGGGCGCGCGTTCGTCTATGAGCCTCGCTGCTCGCGCGAGCAGATGCTGAATGAGCGGGCCTCGAATGAGTTCGCAGACCTGCTTGCGGCACCGGCTGCGCGTTCGGCGATTCTTTCCACGCTGGTCTCTTGCGTCGGTCGTCAGGATACGGCCTTGCTGGACGAGCTCGAGGCGCTCGTTCAGGCCGAGCGCGCTCGACTCAAAGTGGCCGACGAATGATCACCGTAAGCCTGAGTCTGGTGCTCGCGGCGGTGTACGCATTGACCTGCATGCTGTTCTCGCTCGGCGTCGCCGTGAGCTGGCACGCTTGGGTGCAGTATCGGCGCGCGAGTGCCCGCGAGCTGCTGAGCTTGCGCTTGGCTCCGGCGGTCGGCGCGGCATTCCTGACTCTGGCGGTGGCACTGCCCGCATTCCTGATGCACGAGCCGGACCATGAGTCGGAGCCGGCGGGCCCGCTGCTTGTGGCGCTAGCGGTGCTCGCGTTCGCCGCCGCGGGTCATTGCATCGTCCGTGGCTGGCGGGTCTGGGCCGCGACGCGCGCATTACTGCGACCCTTCGGTCGGGCGACCGGCTCGCACGCGGGAGCGGGCACGACGGTCGACATCGTCGACCTCCCCGAGCCCTTCGCGGCCGTCGTCGGGGCTTGGCGTCCGCGGATACTTGCCGCGGCCTGTCTGCGCGCGGCCTGCAGCGATGAAGAGTTTCGGCTCGTCATTGCGCATGAGGCTGCGCATGGATCGGCACACGACAACCGGAAGCTCCTGCTTCAGATCTTGAGTCCCGATGCGCTCGCCTGGATGCCTGCGGGTGCCGCGTTGACGGAACGCTGGCGGGCGGCGGCCGAGCTCGATGCGGATGCGCGGGCGAGCGGCGGCGATCCTCGCAAACGCCTTGCGCTGGCTTCCGCGTTGCTCAAAGTGGCGCGCTTGTCGATGGGAATCACGCGGGCGCGCTCGCTCGCGCTGAGTCTGCCCGTGGCAGCCGACGGCGTGGCGGAACGCGTGCGTGTGCTGCTCGCGCCCATGCCGGCTGCTGCGCCGATTCGACTGACCCCAAAGAGAATGGCGGCCGTGGGCCTCTCGATCGTCGTGGTTTCCCTGCCGCTATACGGCCTGGTGCAGGCCGCCATCGAATTGCTGGTTCGCTTCGGACGTTGATCTAGGCGCCGGCCGTCAGAAACTGTACGAGAGGCTGACGCCGACCGAGCGCGGCTTCTGGTAGAAGGACACCTGCTGACCTTCGCTACCGGCAAACGCGTAGGTCAACGGTCTGGTGTCCGTTAGATTCGTGACCCAGAGGCTCGTGTTCCAGCGCTCGGCGGGGTTTTGAAATCCGATGCGCACGCCGAGTGAGTGCCCCCGGCCGAAGGTCGTCGGGTCGGCGAGGTACGGGTGCTCGCCACCGACGTAGTGATCGTTGACCTGACCGTACATCTTCAAGTCCCCGTGGACGGCGTGCTCGTACGTGACGATGTAGCTCTCACTCCACTTGGGCGCGTCAGGGAGCATTTGACCGACCTCGACCGGCGTGTAGAGTGCCAGGCCATTGTCGTTGGTGAGCGTTTCGGTCACGCGCGCATGGAGGTACGTGCCGGCGACGTGTACCTGCAATCCCCCGACCGGTCGCCAGTCGATTTCGGTTTCGGCGCCGTCGATGCGCGAGCCGGGCACGTTACCGAGTCCGGCGATGAGCGGCTGGGTGCCGACCGGCCCCGCCCACAACGAGAGGCTCGACTGGCGATCGCGAATTTCGCTGTCGAACAGCGCGGCATCCACTTGTAGGGAATCGGAAAAAAAGCGGCTCTTGATGCCGATTTCAGTCGTGCGCACGTGTTCGGGCTGCACGTAACTCCAGTCGACCTGGACCTGCGCCGGTTGTCCATAGAAAATGCCGGCCTTGTAAGCGGTCGCGAGACTCGCATAGACCATGATCTTGTCGGTCAGATGAAAATCGGGCTCGAGCCGATAAGAAAAATTCTGACTTGAGCGGGTCTGGTCGAGTGCAGCGAGCACCGTGTTCGGCACGATCGGTCCGGTGAAATTATTCGCCGCATACGTGAGCAAACCCGTCGGATCGACCGTCCGGCCGTCGAAGCTCGCCTCATCGTGCGAATAGCGCACGCCCGTGACGAACGTGAGCCGATCCGTGAGATGGGTCTCCGCATGGGCATACAGGCCGCCGGATTCCTGGGTCTGGATGAAGTTCGTGGCCGTGATCGCGAGTCCGCCTTGGGTAATATCGGTTGCGAGCCCATAGACGAAGGTCCAGTCGAGCGAGTCGCGGCAGTGATACCAGTTCTTGGAGTATTCGGCACCGACGATCCAATCGATGAAGCCGCCGGTCTGCGAAGTGAGTCGCAGCTCTTCGCTGTACTGCTGCTGCTGGAAGTCCTTACTCCAATTGTTATCGGCCGCGGGGTAGCCGTCGTAGTTTTCGAGGCTGTGCGAAAAGAACTCGTCGAAAGCGCTGATCGATGTGAGCACGACGCCGGCGAAGTGCCAATTCACCGTCCCCACGACACCGTCGCCGTTCTCGTCCTTGAACAACGACAAACCGCCCACTCGGACGAGCTGGCCGCCCG
>Ga0116229_10014115_pt1 | contig 11150 bp, 11 predicted proteins | sample S1TSphgellanicum_3_FD_87313 | JGI IMG/M metagenome (GOLD analysis project Ga0116229, IMG submission 87313) | Host-associated microbial communities from peat moss isolated from Minnesota, USA - S1T2_Fc - Sphagnum magellanicum MG | ecosystem: Host-associated > Plants > Peat moss > Unclassified... | reverse complement strand
TAGATGATCAGGTTACAGTCTCCATGATAGTTGAAGCATTTATTGCAAAAACAAGAAACACGAGCATGCCACCACCAACCTAGCCAAAGAGTACTACTACTAGTGATCGGGTTCATCATAGTGCGAAACATTGATGTTTTAAAAGAAACACAAATAGGGGCTCCCTGATGAGATGACTTTGAAAGCTTTCATCTTTCATCTTGAGAGTTGTTAAATGGATCCAAAGGAATTGAGGCCATGTTGCAAGAGAAGGTCCCTAAATAAGAGAACACATTGATTGATTAGTGTGTGTAGTAGCCATCTGACAACAAGCAAGAGCCACCTTCTGTTCAGTTGTCAGTGTAACCATATCTGCAAGCTGGAATGTCAATATTGCACTCTCTTTTTTTTTTCCCACTTCCAATTGAGAACCCACAAGTAAGAAGCTCAAAGCACATGAGAAACAAACTAAATATCCAATTAAAGTAGGGCCATAGTGAACCAACAGACACCACCAGTTCACCATGCATTGGAAGCCTGTTATGTATGTGTAGGGTAAAGCCCAAGAGGGAGGGAGGGCTTTACACAGCATAAAAACCCTAAACCGCAAGAGTTTTTATTTTTTTTAAAAATTGGTTTCACATGATACCCGGTGGATTTAACATGATACCCAGTGGATACCATCCATCTGTGTATCACTGGAAACAAAATTAAAGACAATAGCATTGCATTTCAAAAAACATATTGCCCATGTCTATGGGCATTACCCATGTAAAAACCCATGACTATGGGCATTATGTTTTTTGATATGCCCACCAGCGGAATACTAGTATTATGCTTTGTAAGGCTACCTCCAACATTACTCGGGTTTTTACAACTCAATTGTAGATGAACCCCAACTGAATTGATGGCCGGTTTCACCTTTGGTAACCTATCATGTAAAGGATAGGTCCTCCTGTTGGTAAGCAGGTAGGTAGGATAATAGGTGGTTACTAGGTATGTAGATGCATGGAGATGGTAAGTACATAGGTAAGGGCTATTGGGTTGTCAGTAGGTAGGTAATAAAAAACAGAAACTGAGCTTAACTACAGTGGTCTTATGTAGGGAACTGCAACCCAATGGAAATGTGTTTTCCGTGCACCCACTGTCTATCCCTCATGGTCATGTTCTGGTGGGTTGTTGGTTAACTCTGGCCATCGAGTCAGTAGGTAGGTACTTAAAATTCACAAGAAGGTTCCCAGTTCCCACCTAAGGATAACATCAATCGGTTCCCAAACATGTTCCCCAACATGTTCCCAAAGTGTTTTCCCCCCCTCCCCCCAACATGTTCCCAAGAGCACCTCACTATATATCCTATATCCTTTTGCCTTAAGTTCTACTTTGAATAACCAGCGCCAAAAGGAGGAGAGTGCACACTATCTATTTTGGGAGTGTCCAAAGCTTGATTAAATTACCACTTTGCAATGGCCCAATCAATTCAACATTGGGGCCCCCCCCCCCATAACTAATGAATATGAGACACAACTAATCAATGGAATCCTTCTAGGTCAATGTGAAATAATGCTGTGCAACTGCAACAGTGTTTAAAAAAACATTTCAACATCCAGCTTGCAACAGAGAGAAAGTGCACAATAGTACTACACTAAACAAATTTGACAGCCAAAAGATGTACTCTCCCCCAGATCCCCTACATAACCCTATTACAATTTACACAATATGATGACAGCACCATGCATTGTCTGATGTAGGTAATGTGGCAAATCTTGGTGGGCATTAAATGCAAGAATATACAAATATTTCATATGGGAACAGCACACTACAAACATGCTTGGTAACTTGGTATGAGTATTGGTATTGAAGAACATACCAGTTGGGTTATGACATGAAGCAATACCAACCTTGATTCAGGTATCACAAATCTGGTATGGGAACTGAGGTAATAATACCATGTATATATATCTGCCTTTATAGCAGTATCAATACCAGGTTTATACCTGCCATATATGAAGCAAAAAAAATCAGCCTTGGACCTAATACCAAGTACCAGAGTGGTATTAAAGATTTTCAAAGGTACCCATTGTCCATATGTGTTGAATATTCAAGTTTTGTAATAGAAAAGGACTTGTTCAACCTGAGTGTATTTGACACCACCATATATATACCTACTTCCAAGCTTTCACCTTGATGAAAAATTTGTCACCATTTATGTCCAAATGGAGGTACAAAGTACAAACACAGTAGTACCTCATAAGCACAGAAATGAGGAAGACTAAAAAGCCTGGAGAGAGGAAATAAAATTGATGGCAATTGGTTTGTGTTTGGTATGTAGTCTACATGCCATGTCTTAATCTATTTGGGTGGGAAGCTAGAGGGTGTCATGAAATGTAGTATGAACTAGCAATTAAAGTGTTCTTTGATACTTGCAACTTGCACTCCTCTATCCAATTAGTAATTGAACTCATATCCAAATTTCAACAAAGAGCTTGTCCGGTATTTATTGCAAAACATTAAATATTGCATGTATTATTTGTTGGAACCTAGTTCAATGTAAATAATGTTTTGATGTTTGGAGTGTCTATGGCATCTTTTGACGTTATGAGATTCTAGAGCACAAAGGCAAAATGCAAGTTTGACATCAAAGTTATTGTCTTCCATTTTTTGTTTTGGACTTGGATTCCTGTAGTTGCTGCAAATTAGTTCATTTTCATGCATGTTTCTATGTGTGTGACTTTTGTTAGTTTCAATTGTGTTGAGTGCCGATCTATAGTAGTGCATTTTTCTATGTGTGTGACTTTGTTAGTTTCAATTGGTTGTGCACTGATCTATAGTAGTGCATGTTTCTATGTGTGTGACTTTGTTAGTTTCAACTGTGTTGAGCACCAACCTATAGTAGAATCCAACACCTTTTTGCAAATAGAGAGTAAAAAAAGTTAAGGGATGAACAAGAGGCATCTCTCCCCCATTGAACTGAGCAATTGGTTTAGCGGATGTTTATGTGTAAATTTATCAAAGATGGTTGGAACCTTGTTTGGAGAGGGCTAGCTCGCTCTCTGCAAGGTTGGATGATAGCTTACATTGACAACAAGCCAAGAGGAGTATGCACAGTACCAGAGTGACCTAAAACTGTAATCTGCACAAAATGTTCTCAAGATTCTGACATTGTTTGTGGGAACAACAAGATGAGCCCTCAACATGGTTTCTGCATGGCACTCCAGATCTAATTGAGTATATATTAGAGAGGAATGTCTCCAAATCTCTTCTAAACTCCTCTGTATGTAGGCTGTATTCAATAAGGGCAGCACACTGGTTTCCGATTGACTATCAGAAATTTTTGTAAGGCAGCCCAGAGGTGCACATCACTGCAATCTCCAGAGATACAATAGTAATATCAACACCATTCCTGATGCACACAATACAAAGAAGCCAGGCATGACAAATACTTACCTGTAAGTTCCATCCTGTCAAGTGCACAAAGAGAAATCTGTCTCTCAAAGAGAACCCATTTGCTACAACTCCATTAAATGAATCACATTCTGAAGTCTGTCTCAATAGCCAGTCTGATAGTGTGCTCATAGTACTTTTGCACAAGGTCATCATGTCAGCTTCATTGTTCATGTGTTAGATCCAAAAATCACTGCAACAGCACTGCAAAAAACAGATTCTTTTAGGCATGATATTCCTAAACCCAAGCTGGAATTGTTACAGCTCTTCTTCTCTCGAATTCTAAATCTTGCATGTTCTCTCCTTGACTTCTAAATCTTGTGTTTTTTTATCTAATTTGTTTGAATCAGCAGGCATTGGCCCTGCTTTAAAACTAAGAACAACAAACAACCTTCGGACAATGGATTCATCTTCAACCCTCTATTTATTGGAGGGCTTATGATCCTTCTTTATTGGACGTGTTGGTAAAATGAATTGGGTGGTTGAGAAAACCTCTAAATTCCTGAAGCTTTCCCAAGTCCATAGCTAGAACTAACTAAAATTGAAGGAGCTGCTAGAACCAAACCCCCACAAGTAATGTACAAATCATCTTCTGAGGTCTAATGTTGTCTACGTACTCATTGCTAAAAATGGCGTGATGAGGTCCTCCTTCCTAAAGAAGTGGAGTTCTTCTTAACATCATGAATATGAGGATGAGGACAAGGACAAGGAGGAGGATGCAGCAGCAGAAGAAGAGGGAAGGAGTAGATCATAAGGAGCCCAAAGATTATCCACAGGACATGGCTTTCTCACATCAAGCCGAATCCAAGGCTTCCCTTTCCCACTCCAGTGAAGAAGACTGACAGGTCCCGGATGCAGAGGTCTACATCTGCCTTCGAGGTTGTCACCACCTAACCCATGCTTATTCCATCTGTGATCAATGGGTTCGACATCACCAGCAAACACCAGAAGAAAGGGGGGAAGAGAACCAAGCTCATAGATCCTTGTCTCCTGCTGCTTCATCATCCAATCCTCAATTGCACCTCTGTAGTTTTGCTCCCTCCATTTCACCAGATTCATGACCATGACACCTGTGTTGAAATAGCAAGGCTTCTTGCCATTGAAGATCTTGATCATCTCCTTGTTGTTCCAGAAGGAATCAGTGAAGTATTTGGTGAGATTGGCATGACAATACTCTGGAGCTCCAATGGCACGAAACCCTAGTCTGGTACCCCAGAGCTTGACAATGTCGTCTACCACAATGAGATCAGAATCCAAGTAGATCACTCTCTTCACACAGGGCTCTAGAATGTCAGCCAAGTAGCTCCTCGCATAGTTCAGCGGATGCTCCAGTGCCAGTCTCACGGATGCGGAGATCCGCGTCTTCACCAACGCTTCATTGAAGTGGTAGATCTTGAATCTGAGGAACGGGAAAGTGGAATCAATAAGAGAGCGCAGCAGCAGCTTTGAAGAAGAAGAAGAAGAAGAAGAAGCATGATCATTTTGATCATCATCATCCCTGTCGCCTACAAGAAAATGGAAGATCACATTCTCAGGGCATCCTGTGTGCTTCAGGATGGAGAAAACAGCCGCCATGGAGCCTCGAAGGTACGCGATGTCCAGTGTCATGGCGATGTGAACGGAGCTCGAGTCGCAAATCCCTTCTGCTGTCCTGTTCACAGCAGTAGACTGCACACATTGATTGTCGTTCCTGAATGCTGGAGCTTCTCTGAATGACGGCAAAGTTTCCTGAGGTTTCGCTGCCGTCGTCGTCTTCAGGCTCTGCGCCTCTGAAGAAAACTCATGTGCTGCTGCTGCAGCTGGTTGTTGCTCTCCTCCTCCTCCTCCTCCTCCTGCTGCACCCAAGCTCATGGACGTGATGGTGGCTTCTACCTGCTCCTCAAATTGCGAGTAACTCCTCATTGCTGCTGCTGCTGCTGCTGAATCTAGTGTTGCCAAAGAAAACAGAGCTTGCACAACCAGTGCCCATATGAGTGCCATGTCCAAAATCGTTGCTGTACCTCGCGTCCTCCTCGAATGCAATACCATGACGATTCTCCACAAAAGGCTCAACACTCTTCCACTACTAGTATATCTTCTATCTCTTCCCAATTCCTGTCTCTCTCTCTTTCTTTCTCCGCGCAATGGTCAGCTCATTCCACAATCCCAGCAGCTTCCTCCAGTGGAAGCTGCCAACACAATTGTCTCTCGACGTAGCTAGCTAGGCTTTTGCAGAATGGACGAACTTGGACTCACACTTGGCTTCTAGTTTCGACGTAGGTTTTTGCAAAATGGGACGGACTTGGACTCACACTTGGCTTCTAGTGTCGAAATAGCCGGTTTTCGCAAAATGGACGAACTTGGAGCGTCTAATGTCGACATAAGTTTTTGCAGAAGTGACGTCAGGCTTGAACTCAGACTCGACTTCTAATATCGACGTAGGTTTTTGCAGAATGGACGAAGCCCTCCCTCCCTATCGAGAATTCAAACACAAGATCAAAACCAAACCTCTTTTAGACTTCCTCATCTCCTTCTTCTTCTTCTTCTTCTTATTCTTCTACTCGGCTTTTCTCTTCTTCCTCCTCCTCCTCCTCCACCTCCACCACACTAACCAAAAAAAGAAATGGTTACAATAATAAACTCCACTCCAACAGCATCGATGTCGACCTTCCCAAGTTTCTTCTTCAGACCCGCTCCAAATAAATCTTGAACTTGAAAAAAAAATTGCCACGAGTTTCCCATAAGATCAGCAGCAGCAGCAGCTACACGAGTCTCTCATACTTACCTCAGACATTGAACATTCATCTCTCCAACCACACCAAGTCGTTGTTTTTGTTCTACAACTACAACAACAACAGCAACTACTACTACTACTACTACTACACTTCGAAGAACGAGTGGTGGTATCACGACAACACAATTGTTTTCACTGTACAAGCAATTAATCAAGCGAGCGAGCGAGCGCGAAGTTTTGACAAGAGCAAGCTAGAGAAAAAAGCTACAGGGAGGAGCAGCTGCTACTGCTGCTGCTGCTGCAACTGCGTAATCATAATGCAGCAAGGAACAAAGAGCACAGCCGCAGTAGCACGGTAAAGTACCAGCAGCCAGCAGGTGACTGCTGAGCTTTGGGTGGGTCCAGTGAAAAGCTGGCCTGTTTTTTTTTTTTTTTTTTGTTTAAAAGAAATATTTTAATATTATTTATTATTTATTATATATTTATTATCATTTATAAAATTTTGGTTAGTTTTTTTTAATTAATTTTATGAAAAAATTTCTTAATTTTGTAAGGTAGGTGGACTGGCAAATCAGCTGCAAGAGGACTTAGCCAAATTTTGGCTGCTGCAGGTCAGCAAGAAAAGTAAAAAAATTTAAAAACATTTGGCCATTTCAACCTTTTTTTCTCCCTTAAAATATGGCGACTTTTGGGGGAATTTTCATTCAAGAATCCTTCGTACCAGTGGTAGCCAGTGTGTGTGTGTTTTTGTTGGGTGGTGAATTTTCCCCAAATGGCGATTTTTTAATTTTCATTTCAAAATGAGGGGAATTTGGTGTGGGATTTTATTTTATTTTATTGTTAGTTTTTCAGTTTCCAAATTTTTCGATAAAAAATTAAATCACCAGTTTCCATAATCGGTTTCACTAGGTGAGTAAGAAAAATTGAAGGATACTTAACGTCTTTTACTTTCCTATTTTTTGATCGCCAGATATGGCTAAATAGTCTGATGGATGATCACCACTTCACCTACATCACAAAATTGAAAAAGAAAGCCAAAAAAGAGAGAAAAACTGCATGCTATAAGCCTAAGTTAGAAGAAGTCTTTTTTTTCTTGATTTTTTAATGGGCGGTGAAATTTTTCCAATTGGAAAAAAAAAACAAAAATATATATATTCTTGGGGGATTTTCGGTCACAAGGTTTAGGAAAAACAAATTCAGAAAAACCACCAGATTTTAATATCACTTTTGCAGTAGCGATTTTCTGTACATTTTATGATGATAAAAAATTTGACAATTTTTTTTCCCCTAAAACTAAAAAAATCAGTGGAATTTACTCTTGAAAAACAAAACTTTCCCAATCCTTTTGTCAAAAAAAAAAAACAAAAAAAACACTGGCTGAAAAGATTCTTAGATTTTTTTTTTTTAATTGTCATAATTTACTCATAGCCAAATCTTTATGAAAAGATGCTTAGATTTTTTAGTTTTTAATTGTCATAATTTATTCATAGCCAAATATTTATGAAAAGATGCTATGATTTTTATTTTTATTTTAAATTGACACAATTCATTCATAGCCAAATCTTTTCATGGATGATCACACAACCTTAATTACCAAAATAAATTAAATTAAATTAAATTAAAAACATAAAATTGGTTACAAGTAGTTTTTACATACCGCCAAGGGGATTTGATTTAAGCTTAGATTGGGGGCAAACCAGCAGAGCACATATTCATGGTTGAAAAATAGGCCAGAAAATAGTGGGACAAACAGCTAAGCTACTATCAAACTTGAGTTGAAATAACCAAACTTGCCCATAAGGGCCAGCTGGTGGAGCTTAAGTAAACAACCCTAATTTTGGGAGGGAGTGCAACTGGAGCTCCCTTACTATTATTATGACTCATTTATTGGTTCTGGCCAAAGAAAATGAAAAAAGAAAAAAAAAGGGAGAGAGACTACAAAAGAAAGAATGCAGAGTTGGATTTGGCCCCACATTTGTTTACCTTCTTTCTAACTTCATTTCTTTGGGAACTTCGTGGGAAGGGTTGGGGGGGGGGGAAGGAAACATTTTTCCTATCCCATAGCTAACCATGGTGGTTAGTTATGTACTAACTACTACCAACCATCCACATCTAATTGAATTTTATTTTTTTAAATTTGTTCAGCATTAGGTATGCTAAAGCAATTTCCAGTAACCCAACAAGCCATTGACCATATCCTCTTGTCTCTAAGATCTCTATTTAAATAGTTTATAGAGTCATTTTTGTTAAAGACTTGTTTTTATGGCATAATATAAATATGTTGATCAACAAATGAATAGTAATAATATACCAATTGCAATCCTCGTGCCAAAAGTTTTGTCAATATTAGATAATACGGAGATTTGAAACATTTTAAATCATTTTTTCTAGAAAATCTAGGCTTTTTTTTTTCAAAGAAAGGTTCAAGGAGAGACCAAAAAATAAAAACTACATAAACTTATCATACTTGCATCTTCAATTCTAGGGTTTGGCATCAAGTAGTGATATTCCAATACATCTTTGCCATTTACCCTACCTTTACCCACTTATACCCTAAACATAGAGTAAATGATAAATTCTTTACTCTTGCCTTTTACTACCATGGTTACTACATAGGTAGGTAAGTAGGTAAGCCAGATGGTGACTACTAGGTAGGTAGATAGATACACATGGATGGTTAGTACATAGCTAACCACCATGGTTAGTGATAGGACAAGAACACAATCATGTTTCTCTGTCCACATATCATCATCCCATCCTGCATGGTGTGCTGGTGGGTAGAGGTTCACTCTGGCCTTAGCTTCTGGGGTTTTTGTCAGGTCAGACTAGCCACCAATTAGGGTAGATATATGTTGTTTTCATCACTCATAAATTTTTTTTTATTTTTTTTATTTTTTTTTCTAGACTTTCATGGAGGAGAAATTTAACTGTGGTTAAAATCACTGGTTGGTTGGTTGATTTCTGAAAGCTCAAAGAGTGAAAATCATTACAAAAAAACAAAGGAAAGATGGGCAAAAATTCATCCATTAGACATTTTGAGTACAAATAATATGGTATATTATGTTGCGGAACTGTACTATTTTCTCTGGAATGGGTACTCTATGGGACTACTTGCATGTACTACTACTAGTGCATGAATAATAGGTTTAATGCAATTGTGTGTCTGCAGGTATAACTACAAGTGGGCTCCAAATTGCTCAGGAGGAGCACTTACACCCCCGCAAAGTTCATAAGGGTGTTGTTCCCTTATATGCCCTGCCATTGTGATGCTTCTTGAGCCCTGTCGCTCTGAGAACCTGTGCTCTCGATGAACTGGTGATGGGACAATCACTTTGTTGATTGTGTTGGTCTCTCCTCCCATTTTGAACCTAGAAATCACTCAGAGAAATTTCTTAGTGTATTTGACGTGCACCTTTTGTTATATCCATCAATCTAGTGTGGCTTGTGTCATTGGTTCAAGTGTGAACATGATTGTGTAACTGGATTTGAAATGTGAATATGGCCCTAATGATAAAACCCAATTTTGAAAATATATATTTTTAAAAATATATTTATTTATTGGGACAAAAATTAGTCGAAATTCAATATCTTCCCCCACCTTAGCTCTAAAAATTATAAAATCATCTCTAATAAATCTCACTCATCAAGGGCTTTCTAGCAATACCAAGAACTTGCCCCCAATTTCCTTTTTAAAAATTTATTTTTGATTTTATTAAATTTTTGATGACAAAGTTCAACAACTCTTGCACCATAAGTCTAAACATGACAAAACCACCCCAGTGCATCCCCTAAGCATCAATGGCTTTCCAACAATTCCACAAGAGCATAGCAAGGGTCACCATGGTTTGAGAGATTTCAATGTGACAAACAAAACATAAAAACTACCTTCCCTACTAATAGATAGATCCCTCCTAGAAAAGAAAAGAGATCTTATGCCTACTCTTTAAGAGTTGCGGTAAATTCTGCCTCCATATAGGTGTAGGATCCATCCCATTCTTAAGGTGTAGGTGCAAGAACCCTCCCCATCCTAAGACTTGTGTATGTTTAAGTTCATGGTCGTGCTCTTCTTGTAATATGCATAAAGTCCATGGGATGAGGGACATTCCACCAATGTGTGGCGAGACTCAACTTTGTCTTATCCTAGGCCCTTTATTTTGTGAATGCCTTACCTTCTAAGGCACATTTTACCTTACACTAAAAGAAAATCAGATTTCATTCATCAACCAAATGCCCTTTTTTTTTAGCCGATGTCATCAAGAACTTCAACCCTAAACTTAGGGGCACTTCAGAGTAAGGCCTGATTTATAAGTCTTGAATTCAATCCTACAATTTGGTTAGCCTAAAGTTTCAAATCAAGTCCTTCGCACTAAGGCCCAATTTACAAAGCTCAATCAAGACTGCGAGTCTTACATGACTACACTTTTTTGGTTCCATGGGTTGATACTTACGCAAGGAAATGGAAATTGAACTCCAAAGACAAGTCTTGATCAATTTTTTTGGGATTAAAATGATCAAAAAATGGCTTGATTTTTGCATCATGCACTCCTATGCCAACACCTACAACTCTCGTTATCAACACACATAAACCTACCATTCTAACCTAATGCTTATTATCCAAAACCCCAATTGTATGGTAGGCATTAGGTTAGGATGGTATTATGTTTGGTTTATGTGTGTTGATAGCAAGGGTTGTATGTGTCGACATAAGAGCACACAACACACTCAAAAGGTTGATTTTCATGAAGAAAGACCTTTTCTTGAAACTTATAAAATCGTGCCCTAAGACGTAATCTAATGTGAAGCGGTCCTTATTATGCTTTGGGGAGTCTATGATATTAGTAAATTCCCACTTGAAATAATCTGTCTTTCCCATGCCTGTCACTGATATCTGACTCCGAAGATTCTAGACCAAGTCATTGGGCTTATGAAACTTGTGTAGAGTTACCTACATTAGACATATGAGCTCGCTATAAACTTGTTATGCAAGGAATGCATGAAAACCTTTTGCAAACATGAT
>Ga0116229_10014114_pt1 | contig 11151 bp, 8 predicted proteins | sample S1TSphgellanicum_3_FD_87313 | JGI IMG/M metagenome (GOLD analysis project Ga0116229, IMG submission 87313) | Host-associated microbial communities from peat moss isolated from Minnesota, USA - S1T2_Fc - Sphagnum magellanicum MG | ecosystem: Host-associated > Plants > Peat moss > Unclassified... | reverse complement strand
TGCCGTTGTCCATGCCCGGCATCATCGCAGGCTCGATGCTGGTGTTCATTCCGGCGATCGGCGAATTCGTGATCCCGACCCTGCTCGGCGGCCCGGACAATCTCATGATCGGGCGGGTCTTGTGGGACGAGTTCTTCGGCAACCGCGATTGGCCGGTCGCCTCGGCGGTCGCCATCGCGTTCCTGGTGCTGTTGGTCGGGCCGATCGCGCTCTACCAGCATTACAACACCAAGCAGCTCGAGGCCTAGGCGGCATCATTCATGAAAACCGCCGACAGCTCCATTTATGGAACCGTCCAACAGCTCGTGCACGGAGGCGGGACTGCATCAAAACACCCCTCCAATCCGGACTCATCATCGACTTCTCCATCGTTCATAGAAAACTCCGACTAGGAACGCATCGAGAGCATGGATAACCGCGTCCCCCCCTTTCTGATTTCGGTTCTGTGCATCGGCATCGCCATTCTGTACCTGCCGATCCTGGTGCTGATCGGCTACTCGTTCAACGCCTCGGCCCTGGTGTCCGTCTGGGGAGGCTTCTCCACCAGCTGGTACACCGAGCTGCTGCACAACGACCAGATTCTCGACGCCGCGTGGCTGTCCTTGGAAATCGGCGTCGTGGTCTCGACCGGCGCCGTGATCCTCGGCACGCTCGCCGCAATCTCCCTGGTGCGCTTCAAGATGTTTCGCGGCCGCCTGCTGCTGACCGGAATGGTCAACGCGCCGCTGGTGATGCCGGAAATCATTACCGGTATCACGCAGCTGCTGCTGTTCGTCTCGATGCTGCATGTGCTTGGGTGGCCGCACCGCGGCTTCATCACCATCGTGATCGCCCACATCGCGTTCTGCAGCGCCTATGTCACCGTCACGGTGCAATCCCGGCTGGCCGGCGCCGACCGCTCGCTGGAGGAGGCGGCCATGGACTTGGGCTCGGGTCCGGTGCGCGCTTTCATCGACACCACGCTGCCGAGCATCGCGCCGGCGCTGGCTTCGAGCTGGCTGCTCAGTTTCACGCTGTCGCTCGACGATCTGGTCATATCGAGCTTCGTGTCGGGACCCGGGGCGAGCACGCTGCCGATGGTTATTTTCTCGAAGGTCAAGCTCGGCGTGAGCCCCGATGTGAACGCCCTGGCGAGCCTCATGATAGTTCTGGTCGGCGCCTGCGTGCTGTTGGCCGGGTATCTGATGCGCCGCGCCGAGCGGCAGCGAGTCATGGATGCGCAAATGGCGGAACGCTGACGGGCGCGCCAACAACCCCCGCTCGCCACCCTGGCGGGCCGTATTCATCGAAAATCACTGGGTTTATACTGCGTCGCCGGGATCAGCAGGACGAAAATCCACCCCCAATCCCGGCTCCTCCCGATTTGCTCATGGCACTTCATCATGGCGCCTTGCCCGAGCGCAGCCCCTATGCTAAATCAGCACTATGAGCGAGCTGGCGATCTCGATCGCGGTCAACGTGGGGCTGGGTATAGCGCTGCTGGGGATTTTGCGGTGGAAGCGCGTGGGCGACACGGCGCGCCTCGCCGGTGCCCCTGAAGCAATCGAACTTTTCGCACGGCAGTTCCCCGCCGCTGCGGGCGAAGCCACGCTCGCGGATGACGGCCAAAGCGCGCTGCTTGAGTTGAATTCGGATGGCTGCATTGGACTGTTGCAGCGGCACGGGCGCCGCTGGAACGCGCGCATGCTGGCGGCCGGCGAAGTCTCCTCGGCCGAACTCAAGGACGCGTCCACCATCAAACTGAAGTTTGACGATTTCGCTTGGCCGCACACGCAGATCCGCATCGGCGATGCGGACGTCCGCCTGCGCTGGTTACAGCGCCTACAAGCGCTCCGGGCACGGCATGCCTGATCCAGTTTATTTTCAGGCCGCGGCGATCGCGCAAGTGCTGCTGTTGTTGCTGATTCCGCTCGAGATCCTGCTCGCCTCCGGCCCGCGGTTCAAGGCGGAATACGACACCCACGACACTCTGGCGAATGTCGGCGTGAGCGTGGGCAGTGTGTTTTTCTGGGGGATCCTCAGCTGGCTGTTTTTCGGCGGGGTGACGTTTGCTTATGCGCACCGCTGCTTCGATATCCCGTTCACCTGGTGGTCGTTCCTGCTGGTGTTCGCGCTCGACGACTGCCGGTATTACTGGTGGCACCGCATCGGTCACCGCTCGCGTTGGTTTTGGGCCTCGCACGGAGTGCATCATTCCAGCCAGCATTTCAATCTGTCGACGAATTTGCGCCAGAGCTGGACGTCCGAGTTCAGCGGCCTCGTTCTGCTCAACGTGCCGCTCGCCTGGATCGGATTTCACCCCGCGGCGATTGCTCTGGCCTTCTCGGTCAATCTGCTCTATCAGTTCTGGATTCACACCGAAACCATCGACAGAATGCCACGCTGGTTCGAATGGCTGCTGAACACACCATCGCATCATCGCGTACATCACGGCAGCAATCCGCGCTACCTGGACGCGAACTATGCGGGAGTGTTCATGATCTGGGACCGGCTATTCGGCACTTTTGTGCCCGAACAGGCCGATGAGCCCGTGCGCTACGGACTGGTGAAGAATCTCGGCACGTTCAATCCGGTGCGCATAGCGCTGCACGAGTATGTCGCCATGGCACGGGATTTGATGCGCCCGGGTCTCACCTGGAAGCACCGCATGGGCTACTTCTTCGGCCCGCCCGGTTGGCGCCACGACGGCCGCCATGCGACTACCGCGGCGCTGCGCGCCGCCGAAGCACAGCGCCGCGGAGTCGCGCTGCCTGCAGAAGCCGCGGGCGACAAGTCGGATCGACTGGCGACGGGCCTCGGGACTACAACTTAAACCCGACCCCCTACGCATTCCCGACATTTACTTCCCCTTCACGGGCACGTGGCTGCGCGGCCTCGTATCACATCCCGACAACTCATTTGCGGTGTTGCTGGAGGTGAACCCGTCCGTGGCTCACCAACACCGATGGCACCGATCAGCACGATCCGGTGCTCGCGCGCATCGGCACCAGCTTGGGTTCGAGCCGCTTTCAACTCCATGCCGCGCTCGCCGGCTGCGGCATCGCCGTCTTGCCGTGTTTATGTTCATGAAGAAATGACGTCGTTTCAGAAACCATTTCCCCGACCCTCAGTCGGCGGAGCGACCCGCACCACACTCGGCGGTCGGCTGTGCTCGTTCAACCCGCCGCCCAGCACCTTGTACAAGGTGACCAAGTTCGAGGCCTGTCCTAGCTGCGTGGTGATGAGGGTCTGCTGCGCGCTGTACAGCGAACGTTCCGCATCGAGGACATTCAAGTACGTATCGGCGCCATGCTGGAAGCGGGCATCGGCCAGACGATGGGATTCACTGGTGGCTTCGACCAACGCTTGTTGCGCCGATAGTTGCTGGCCATACTGCGAGCGCTGCGCCAGTGCGTCCGCGACTTCACGGAATGCTGTTTGGATCGCTTGCTCGTACTTGGCGACGTCGATGTCTTTTGAAATCTTGGCGCTATCGAGATTCGCTCGATTGCGGCCACCGGCAAATATGGGCAACGAGATCTGCGGGGCGAAGCTCCAGGTCCCGGAACCCGCTTTGAATAAGTCGGACAGCCCGAGACTCTCGGTACCACCCGATGACGTCAAGGTCACCGTCGGGAAGAAAGCCGCCCGCGCCGCGCCGATATTGGCGTTGGCCGCGCGCAGGGTATGCTCGGCCTCGACGACGTCCGGCCGTCGCTGCATCAAGTCGGACGGCAGATCGGCAGGGAGATTGCCATCCAACGCGATTGCCTTGAGTGCATCGGTCAAGCTCGGCGGCAGCAGCGTGTCGGGAATGGGTACCCCCACCAAGAGTTCCAGCGCATTGCGATCCTGGGCGACCGAGCTCGAATAGCGGGCTTCGTCGTAGCGGGCGGTCTCGACGGGTGTCTCGGCCTGGCGAACCGCGAGATCGGATGCGAATCCAAGTGCCGCCTCGCGAACGGTCAGTTGGTAGGATTCGTTTTGACTGCGGAACGTTTCGCGAGCCAAGCTCAGTAATTCTTGGTCTGCGGCAAGGTTCAAGAAGTCGCCGGCCACTTCCGCGACCAAAGTGAGTTGCGTGCTGCGGCGCGCCTCCTCACTGCCCAAGTAGGTCTCCAAGGCCTGCGCGTTCAGGCTGCGCAGCCGGCCGAAGAGATCGATCTCATAGGCGCTCACGCCGATCGAGGCGCTGAATTCATGGGTGGTCGCGGGAAGACCTGGCGTCGTGAGCGCGGCCGGCAAGTGCGATGCGTCCTCGCTTCCCGAGGCGTTGATGCTGGGCAGCAGTTCCGAACGCTGAATCCGGTATTGAGCGCGGGCGTTCTCTACGTTGAGCAGGGCGACGCGCAAGTCGCGATTATTGGCGAGCGCCATCGCAATGAGAGTCCGCAGGCGCTCATCGTTGAAGAATTCACGCCAACCTATGTCCGATGCGGGGAGCGCGGACCGACCTGAGTCCGCTGCTGCTGTCGGATAAGTCGTGGGCACTGGCAGATCGGGGCGATGATAGACGGGCGCGAGGGTACAACCCGCCAGTATGCCGCCCGCCAAAACGCCAACCGCGAGCGTGGCAACTACTCGCCTCATCCCTCGATTCCGGTGGCTCATCGGGGCGCTCCTGCCGGGATCATCGCCTGGGTTGGCATGGATCCCGTACGGGGCGCAGGCGCCTGTTTGCGGCTGAAGAGACGCATCACCACGACAAAGAACACAGGGACGAAAATCACCCCGAGCAACGTGGCCGAGGACATGCCACCGATCACGGCAGTGCCCAGTGCGTTCTGGGCGCCGGCGCCGGCACCCTTCCCCAGTACCATGGGTAGCACTCCGAGAATGAATGCCATGGAGGTCATCACAATGGGCCGGAGCCGAATGTGGGCCGCCTCGATCACCGACTCGATGACTCCCTTCCCCGCCTTGTGGGCATCTTTCGCGAACTCCACGATCAAGATGGCGTTCTTCGACGCAAGGCCGATCGTGGTGAGCAATCCGACCTGAAAGTAAACATCGTTCATCTTGAAAGCGATCACTGCCGCGGCCAAGGTACCGAACATCCCGAGAGGAATGACCATGATCACCGAGAGCGGAATCGCCCAGCTCTCATAGAGTGCGGCCAGGCAGAGAAACACGACCAGGATGGATAATGCGTAGAGTTGAACGGTCTGGCCGCTCGCCTGACGTTCCTGCAGCGACAACCCGGTCCACTCGTAGCCGATGCCACGCGGCAATTGGCTCACGAGCCTCTCCATGATGGCCATGGCCTGACCGCTGGAGGCGGTGCCGGGCTTTGCCATACCGAGGATCTCGACCGAGGGTTCACCGTTGTATCGCTCGAGCCGCGGCGAGGCGCTCACCCAGTGTGCATGGGCGATCGCGCTGAAGGGCACCATGGTGCCGACGCCATTGCGAACGTAGAGTTGATCCGTGTCCTGCGGCAACATGCGAAAGGGAGCATCGGCTTGCATGAACACTTTTTTCACACGGCCGCCATCCATGAAATCGTTGACGTAGCTGCTACCCCAGGCGCTCGACAGCGTGTCGTTGATATCGGCGACGGTGAGACCGAAGGCCATCGCTTTCTCTTCATCGATGCTGAGTTGTACCTCGGGAGCGTCTTCCTGGCCGTTCGCGCGGATCGCCACCAAGGCGTTCTCTTGCCCTGCGAGGCTGAGCAACTTGTTGCGAGCACTCATCAAGGCCTCATGACCGAGATTGGCCCGATCTTGCAGCATCAGGTCGAAGCCGCTGGCGTTACCGAGTTCGCTCACGGCGGGCGGGGCAAAGGCAAACACCTGCGCATCACGAATCTTCGCGAAGTGCACGAGGGCGCGCTCCGTGATCGCTTCCACCTTGAGAGAGGCGGTTTTGCGTTGATCCCAGGGTTTGAGTCTCACGAAGGCCATGCCGGTATTCTGGCCACCACCCGCGAAACTGAAACCGGAGACGGCCAACACCCCTTCGACCGCTTGGGCCTCATCGTGCATATAGTAGTTCTCGACCTGCTCGATGACCTGAAGCGTGCGCGCCTGGGTGGCGCCGGGAGGCAGTTGAATCAAGGTGAACAGGACGCCCTGATCCTCGTCCGGCAGAAACCCCCGAGGTATTTTCGCGAACCCGACGCCGACCAGCGCGATCAGCACGACATAGACCACCAGGTAGCGACGCGCATGAGCAATCATGCGGCCGACGGTGACGCCGTATCGTTCGGTAAGATGCGCGAACCCACGATTGAACGCGCCGAAGAGCCCGCGTTGACTGTGCTCTGGCGTACCGTGCCTGGCCTTCAAGAGCGTGGCGCACAATGCCGGCGTCAGGATCAATGCGACCAGTACGGACAACACCATCGCCGAGACGATAGTGATGGAGAACTGCCGATAGATGACACCGGTTGAGCCGCCGAAGAAGGCCATGGGTACGAACACGGCGGCCAGCACCAGGGCGATGCCGACCAGTGCGCCGCTGATTTGTTGCATCGACTTGGCCGTCGCCTCTTTGGGTGAGGAATGATCTTCCTGCATGACCCGTTCGACATTTTCGACCACGACGATGGCGTCATCGACGAGCAGACCGATGGCGAGCACCATGGCGAACATGGTCAGGGTATTGATCGAGTAGCCGAACAGCGACAGCACGCCGAAGGTCCCGAGCAGCACGACCGGCACCGCGATGGTGGGGATCAGTGTCGCGCGGAAGTTCTGCAAGAACAGATACATCACGCAAAACACCAGCGCGATGGATTCCACGAGTGTTTTCACCACCTCCTCGATGGAGATGCGGACGAAAGGCGTGGTGTCGTAGGGGTACACGGCCTTCACGCCATGAGGAAACAAGGGACTCAAGTCCGCGAGGCGTGCATTCACGCGCGCGATAGTATCGAGCGCATTGGCGCCGGTCGCCAGCTTGATCGCAAGCCCGGTCGCCGGCTTGCCATTGAAGCGTGCCGCGCTGGCGTACGATTCACTGCCGATTTCAAGCCGGGCGACGTCGCGCAGGCGCACCCGGCCGCCGTCGGTGGTCGTTTTCAACAGAATATTGCCAAACTCATCGACCGTTCGCAGACGCGACTGGGACGTAATGGCGGCATTCAACTGCTGGCCGGTAACGGCGGGCAGCGCTCCTACTTGCCCGGCGGACACCTGGGCATTCTGTGCTTGCACGGCATTCTGCACGTCAAGCGGTGTGAGCTTGTAGTTGTTTAGCTTCGACGGATCGAGCCAGATCCGCATCGCATGCTGTGAGCCGAAGAGCTGCGTGTCGCCGATGCCGGGTACGCGGCTGATGGGATCCTGGACATGGGCGGCGACGTAGTCAGACAGATCGGCGGCGCTCATGCTGCCGTCGGTCGAGGTGAAGCCGATGATGGCGAGAAAGTTGGTGACCGATTTCGCGACCTGCACGCCCTGCTTCTGCACTTCCTGGGGTAGCAGCGGTGTCGCCAGGGTCAACTTGTTCTGGACCTGCACCTGGGCGGTATCGGGGTTCGTCTTGTTGTCAAAGGTCAGCGTGACGGTGGCTGTGCCGCTCGATTCACTGGTCGACGCCATGTAGCTCAAATTGTCGAGCCCTTTCATGTTCTGCTCGATCACCTGGGTCACCGTGTCCTCGAGCGTCTTGGCCGAGGCCCCGGGATAGGTGGCCGTGATCGAGATCGCGGGCGGCGCAATGCTTGGGTATTGCGCTATGGCCAACGTCTTGATGGCGATGATGCCGGCCAGCATCACGAGGATCGCGATCACCCAGGCAAAAATCGGCCGATCGATGAAGAATTTGCTCAGCATCCTTAAGTCTCCTACCGGTCAGACGACGGGTTACGATGGGCCGCCAAGGCCGCCACGTCGGTCGACGGCAGCGGAACCACAATGACGGCGACGCCGGGTGCGGCACGCTGTTGGCCGTCGACGACGAGCCGATCGCCGGGACTCAATCCAGCCTTCACCACCCATTGATCGCCAATGGCTCGGTCGGTCTGCAGCGGCCGAAGTTGCAGCGTCCCGTCGGCCCCGACCACGTAGGCCGTCGGGTTGCCACTCGCGTCGCGGCTGACGGCGGCCTGCGGCACCAGCAGGCCATGTTCGTCGAACCCTTCCTGCAGAACGGCGCGCACGAACATGCCCGGCAGCAATTCGCGCTTAGGGTTGGGGAACACGGCCCGCAGCGTGATGGCACCGGTGTTCTGGTCGACCGTGACGTCGGAGAATTCCAAAGTCCCCGGCAAGGGGTAGGTACTGCCGTCCTCGAGCTTGAGCGTAACTGTGGCGCCGCTGCCCGCTCGCCCCAGCCGACCGGTTTCGAGCTCGTGTTTGAGGCGCAAGAACTCGGTGCTGGATTGACTGACGTCGACGTAGATAGGATCCAGCTTCTGCACGGTGGCGAGTGCCGTTGTTTGGTTCGAGGTCACCAACGCTCCCGGCGTGACCGTCGATTTACCGATACGTCCCGAAACAGGGGCGACGATGCGGGTGTAGCGAAGATTGATGAGAGCGGTGTCGAGGGACGCTTGCGAGGAGGCGACATCCGCTTCAGCCTGTTGCATGGAACTCGCGGTGTCTTCGTTGTCTTGTTGACTCACCGCCTTGATCGCCACGAGATCGGAATAGCGCTGTGCCTTGAGTTTCAGGCTGTGTAAGTTGGCTTGAGATTTCGCCAGGGCCGCTTTCGCGCTTGCGACTTGTGCTTGGTAGGTCGCGGGATCTATTTGATAGAGGAGCGTACCCGCCGCGACCTCGGCCCCTTCCGTGAAATTGCGCGACAGCACCAAACCGCTGACTTGCGGCCGGACATCGGCGACGACCACCGGTGCTGTGCGGCCGGGTAATTCGCTGGTCAGGACCACCGGTCGTGTGTGCAGGATGATCGTACCGACCTCGGGGCTCGTGGCCGGTGGAGGGCCGTGGTGCGGCGGCTCGCCACAGGCACTCAAGCCGGCTGCGGTGCTCGCCATCGACAGGACAAAGGCGATCGAAACAAGGGAACGCATGGTGCGGGCTCCAAAGTCTGTGAATGCATGAACGATAACCGTACTGTACGTTATCGTAATAGATATGTTTCGGAAGTCAAGCAATAAAAGGGCATGGGTGTCCCGAAATGGGTGATATCACGCTTTGTTGTTAGAGATCAGCGTGTCAATTTCGCTATGAATCGACACCCACCTTGCGTAAATTCGGTAACCCGGGTTCTCATAACAGTACCCACCGTTATCGCAATGGACACGGTGTCAACCGCCGGTGATAATGGGACACAGCTGTTCTGCAAACGCAAAGTGGGTAGAAATGCGCGTACTGACGGAAGCCAAGCACAACGAGATACTCAAGATTGCCTCCCAGGTATTCACAGAAATGGGATATGAAGGGGCATCGATGGCCGAGATCGCCACCCGGGTGGGCGGTTCGAGGGGCACGCTCTATCGTTACTTCCCTTCCAAGGAACGCCTGTTCTTGGAGGTAGTGCTATCCTCAGGCCGGCGCCATCTGGAGCCGGTGTTTGTCGACCTCGAGCAGAGCACGGGCGACATCAACATGGCGCTGCAGCGCTATGGTGAAAAAGTCCTGGCCTTCCTATGCGATCCCGAGTCGCTGGCTGCGCAGCGAATGATCATTGCTGAAGCCGGACGCTCAGACATCGGGAAGCGTTTCCATCAGGCGGGTCCTAAGGCAGGGTTGGATCACCTGGCCAAGTACTTGTCTGGCAAGATGGATGAAGGGATTTTGCGTCGCTCGGACACGAGCGTAGCCGCTGATCACCTCGTGGCATTGCTGCAAGCCGAGATCATGCCGCGCTGCCTGATGGGGCTGCAGGGAACCGTGACGCGCGGTCAAATCAAGCAAGTCGTAAAACGAGCATTGGCCGTGTTTCTGGCAGCGTATGCTGTTTGACTATCGATGAGTACAGATAGCCGGTTCGAATCAGTTCTCGAGCGGTGGGCGCGCAGAAAGGCGCGTCTATTTCTTCAGCGTCACCCAGATCAGGTCGATCGGTTCTTTGCCGATATTGCCGGACTCGTGTCCTTCGCTGATGTCGATCGTCGGCATCCAGCCAACTTCACCGTCCGGCGACGGCTCCGGGTAGGCGTGCTCGGGTTCAGCCTTCGATCTTGCCGCCCATTGTCCCCCCTTGACATGGATGTACAGCATATCCGGATGGTGCGCGTGCACCCCCTCCCATTGCCCCGGATTGACGGTGAAGCGCTGAACGATGACGCTGTCGTTCTCCAATAAGTCTTCGCCGGGAATGTTCGGGTAGTTGAGGTAGCGGTACTTTGGCGGATGACCGGGCGCGTGTTTCGCCGCCTCGACCGGCTTGAGTGTCACCAGGTCCATTACAATCTGCGTCGAGCCGGCGTTGGTACTGCCTGAGTCGGGTGCGGCGGTAGTGGACCAGACGACTCGACCGTCCCTCCAGAGGATTGACCGCCCGGTCGCGTTCGACCTGAGTACGCCGCCCTTGATGAAAACCAACAGCTGATCGGACCGGGGGGTGTGGCGGCCGGTCGACTGTCCCGGCTCGACGGTGAATTGTTGCACGATCACCCGGTCGTTCTCGAGCAAAATTTTGCCTTGCAGGCCCGCATAGATCGACTCACTATCGGCGGGTGCCGCGCCGATGCCGAGCGTCGGTGGTCCGAGCATGATCGTCAACATAGCACACGCGTAGATCGGTGTTACCGGCGAGAAGCGAATCAAACGTATCACCCTCCTGATTTAGTGGAAATCCCAAGAATCCACTCTGCCTCATGAATGCCCGAGAGCGCACCGCAACGGAATCCGATCGGTCCGCGCGGGAGGCTGTTCCTCAGTTGCGGGTATAGGTTACGTAGTATTTCTTGTAGCCCGGCGTCGTCCAGCGCCCTTTCCAACCCTTGGGTATCGACAAGCTCTCGCCGGGCTTGGCTTCGAGGACCGTCCCGTCCGCCGACGTGAGTTTTATACTTCCTTCGAGCACATACATGAATTCGTCGTCGGGGTAGGACTCGATTGGCTGATCCGATGGACCCGCGGCGTAGAGCCCCGCTTCGAATCGACCATCGCGCGACTTCAGCAGCGCGACGTCGGTCACCGGCCCGTCATTGGGATCATTCAGCTTGACGGCGGACTTGCTGCTGAACACCGGTCCCGCGGCGTCCGCGACCGTGAGTTTGAACGGCTTGTTCGTTGCAAGCGGCCGGGGCGCATC
>Ga0116229_10014112_pt1 | contig 11151 bp, 10 predicted proteins | sample S1TSphgellanicum_3_FD_87313 | JGI IMG/M metagenome (GOLD analysis project Ga0116229, IMG submission 87313) | Host-associated microbial communities from peat moss isolated from Minnesota, USA - S1T2_Fc - Sphagnum magellanicum MG | ecosystem: Host-associated > Plants > Peat moss > Unclassified... | reverse complement strand
GCTTGCAGCAGTGTGCGGCCGGCGGTGCTCAGGCGCAGCTGCGTCACGTAGTGGGCGGCGATCGGCTCGCCGCTGCGCGGATCGATCTGGAAACCGGAGTTGTTCGGATGCCGGATGCTGATCAACATCGATCTGGCGTCCGGCGAGGGCCGGAATCGAATCTCCCCCATGGTGCCAGCCGTCAGCTGGCTTGGCGGCGCTGAGCAGCCGCCGCTGGCGTTGACCCAGGCGCTGCGCATCTCGAACCGGCCGTCGGTGGTCTCGGCGATGGCGCGCACGGAGGTAAAGCGATCGATACGCACACGCAGGCCGATGTCGGCCACGCGCGCACCGCTGGCCAGGTCGAAGGTCGCAGCCACCGGCGATGGATTGTTGTCGATGATGACCCGGATCTGCTTGATGTGGCCGACGGCGGCATCGCCAAAGTGAAGCGTGATCGGCGTCGCCGCCGGATCCGGCGTATTCGCCGGCGCCTCAAGGCTCATGTAGGCCTCATCCAGCAGGCCCAGGTTTCGATCCGGGTAGAACTGGCGCTGCAGGTACTCCCACGCGCCGCTCGACGGCGTCTGGCCGTCGCTGATGGCGGATGCCAGGCTGCAGGATCCGAGTAGCAGGCAGGCGAGCACGGCTGAGCGCGCCTGCGTCGCCGTCATGGACATCGAATGCGGGTGCACGATGATCGCTCCTGGCCAAACGCTTCGGCGGCCGAGACAATAGCGCGCATTTTACGCCTAAAGGCGGCGGTGACAGCGGACCATCGGGTCAATGCTGCTATGGCACAGCTATGGTATCGGGAGCCGACCGGCGTCTATCGATGACTTTTATATTAACGTAATCAATCAGCTACAACAATATTGTCGAGCCATTCTATCCAATGCATCACCGGCACCGAGGTGCCCGACGCCAGGTGCGCCATGCAGCCGATGTTCGCTGTCAGCACCGCCTGCGGCTGCCCCTGCAACAGGTGGCCGAGCTTGCGCTCGCGCAGTTCCAGCGCCAGCTGCGGCTGCAACAGCGAATAGGTGCCGGCGGAACCGCAGCACAGGTGCGGCTCGTTCACCGGTAGCAGTTGCGCACCCAGCGCCCGCAGCAGCTCATCGACGTTGTCCTTGAGGTGGAGGCCATGCTGCAGCGTGCACGGCTTTTGCAGCGCCATGCGCGTCGTGTCCGGAACACGTGCGTGCGCGCGCAGCAGCGGCAATTGCGGTCCCAGGAACTCCACCAGGTCGCGTGTCGCATCGCTGATGCCCTGCGCCCTGGCGGCATACGCCGGATCTTCGCGCAGCAGCCAGCCGTATTCCCTGACCATCACCGCGCAGCCTGAGGCATTGATGACGATCGCCTCGACCGCACCGGATTGCAGCTGCGGCCACCAGGCGTCGATGTTGCGGCGTGCATTATCCAGCGCGCCGCGCTGATCGTGCAGGTGGTGGCGGATCGCGCCGCAGCACCCTGATTGCCGATCCACCAGCGCCTGCACGCCAATGGCATCGAGTACGCGCGCGGTGGCGGCATCGATCGAAGGTGCCATCGCCGGCTGGGTGCAGCCATTGAGCAGCAGCACCTTGCGCGCATGCACGCGCCGCGGCCAGGCGCCGGGCGCACGGCGCTGGCTGAACTTGCTGGACAGTGAACGCGGTAGTGCAAAACTGAACAGGCGACCCAGCCACCAGGCGGCGCCGAACAGCGCCTGCCGGCTCAGCACCGCGCGCAGCAGCCAGTGCAGCAGTCGTTCCGATAGCGGTCGGGTGACCTGGGACTCCACGACCGCGCGCCCGATATCCACCAGGTGACCGTAATCCACGCCCGATGGGCAGGTGGTCTCGCAGGCGCGGCAGGTCAGGCAGCGATCCAGGTGCAGTTGCGTGCTGCGCGTGGCCGGTGTGCCTTCCATGACCTGCTTGATCTGGTAGATGCGTCCACGCGGGCCGTCCAGTTCATCGCCCAGCAGCTGATAGGTGGGGCAGGTGGCGTTGCAGAAGCCGCAGTGCACGCAGGCGCGCAGGATGCCCTCGGCAGTGTCGCCCTGCGCCGTGCCCTTGAACCCCTGCGCCAGCCTGGTTTCCATCGTGCCCGCTACAGTCCTGCGACCATTCGTCCCGGATTGAATATGCCGCGCGGGTCGAAGCGTGACTTGAGGCGGCGGTGTATCTCCAGCGCCGCGGGGGCCAGTGCATCGAAGCGGGCGCCGTTCGCGCCGCCACGCCAGTGCAGCGCGCTGCCCCCGGCGCTGCGTGCGAGCTTGCGCATCCCGTCGGCCGGCAGATCCCCGGCGCACCAGCGCAGCGCGCCGCCCCACTCGATGAGTTGCGCCGCGGCGGTGGCGAGCGGCGCGGCTGATGATGGCACCGACACTCGCCACAGCGCGCGCGCCTGGCTGAAGAACGGATGCGTCTGGTCGCGCAGGCTCCGCCACAGCGCCTGCGCCCCGGCGTCATCGAGCAGTTCGCCGCCCAGGCGCGCGCGCGCGGCATGCACCGCCGACGGCGCGCCGGACAGGCGCACCCATGCCTGGCCTGAATTCCACGCGGTGGCCGAGATCGGCAGCGGCTGGCCGCCCCAGCGGTTGAACAGCGTCAGCGCCTCGGGCGCGGCAACTTCGAAACAAAGCGTCTGCTCGCGGCGCGGCAGCGGCAGCACCTTGATCGAGATCTCGGTGATCGCCCCGAGGATGCCCAGCGAGCCGCACAGCAGGCGGGCGAGGTCGAAGCCGGCGACGTTCTTGATGACTTTGCCGCCAAAATGCAGCAGCTCGCCGCGGGCATCGAGCAGCACCGCGCCCAGCACGAAATCGCGCGCGGCACCGGCCTGGAAGCGCCGCGGCCCGGACAGTCCGGCGGCGATCACCCCGCCGATGGTCGGGTCGCCGCCGAAGGCGGGCGGCTCGAACGCCAGGAACTGCTGGTGTTCCGCCAGCAGGCGCTCGACCTCTGATAACGGCGTGCCGCAGCGCGCGGTAATCACCAGTTCCGATGGCTCGTAATCAACCACGCCGTGATAGGCGCGCATATCCAGCAGCGCCCCCTCGCAGCGCTCGCCATAGAACTCCTTGGTGCCGGCGCCGCGCAGGCACAGCGGCGTTCCGGCAGCATTCGCATCCATCACGCGCTGGCGCAGCTGTTGCAGCGCGGGGTCCATCCAGGCGACATCCATCTGAAAGGGCGGCAGCTAGAAGCGCGGCAGCTCGGGATGCGACAGCTGTCCGTGGCGCACGTGCATGCGGCCATATTCGGCGCAGCGCGCCAGTGTTGGGATCGCCTTGCCCGGATTGAGCAGCCCGGGCGGATCGAAGGCGCGCTTGACCGCGAAGAACGCGGCACGTTCGGCCGGGGAGAATTGCACGCACATCGAATTGAGCTTTTCCACGCCCACGCCGTGCTCGCCGGTGATGGTGCCGCCCAGCTGCACGCACAGTTCCAGGATGTCGGCGCCGAAGCGGTCGGCGCGCTCCCATTCACCGGCGGTGTTGGCATCGAACAGGATCAGAGGATGCAGGTTGCCGTCACCGGCATGGAAGACGTTCATGCACGCAAGGCCGTACTTGTGCTCCATCTGCTCGATCGCCTTGAGCATGTGCCCGAGCCGGTTGCGCGGAATGGTACCGTCCATGCAGTAATAGTCCGGCGAGATACGCCCGGCTGCTGGAAACGCGTTCTTGCGCCCGGACCAGAACCTCAGCCGCTCGGCGTCCGAAGCGGACACCGCGATCGCGGTGGCGCCATGCGTCGTCAACACGCGCTCGATCGCCGCGACTTCCTCGGCGACCTCCTCCGGCGTGCCGTCGGACTCCGCCAGCAGGATCGCCGCAGCACCGAGGTCGTAGCCGGCCTTGACGAACGGCTCGACCGCCGCGGTCGCCTTGCGGTCCATCATCTCCAGGCCCGATGGAATGATGCCGGCGGCGATGATCGCAGCGACTGCTTCGCCGGCCTTGCCGACGTCGTCGAACGAGGCCATCACCACCTGCGCCAGCGCAGGCTTAGGCACCAGCTTGAGCAGTACCTCGGTGACGACCAGCAGCAGCCCCTCGGAACCGATGCTCAGCGCCAGCAGGTCGAGGCCCGGCGTGTCGAGCGCGCCGCCGCCCAGCTCGATGGTTTCGCCGTCGATGGTGCAACCGCGCAGGCCGAGCACATTGTGCAGCGTCAGGCCGTACTTGAGGCAATGCACGCCGCCGGAGTTCTCCGCCACATTGCCGCCGATGCTGCAGGCGATCTGCGAGGACGGGTCCGGGGCATAGTACAGGCCGTACGCTGCGGCAGCTTCGGACACGGCAAGGTTGCGCACGCCCGGTTGCACGCGCGCGGTGCGCGCGACCGGATCGATCCCAAGGATGCGATTGAAGCGCGCCAGCGACAGCAGCACGCCGGCCGCGTGTGGCATCGCGCCGCCCGACAGCCCGGTGCCGGCGCCGCGCGCCACCACCGGCACCTGCAACCGACTGCATTCGCGCAGCACCGCTCGCAACTCGGCCTCGGTGCGCGGCAGCACCACCAGCATCGGCTGTTGACGGAACACCGACAGTCCGTCGCACTCATAGGGACGCAGTTCCTCGTCGCGGCTGAGTACGCAGTCCGCTGGCAGCAGCTTGCGCAGCGCCGCGGCCACTGCCGGCCGACGCTCGGCCGCAGGCGCTGCGGTGAGCACGCTCCAGCGCGATTCGTCGACATCGAACTCAGGCACGGACATGCCGCATCATGACCACACGCCGGGCTACCTGCAACGCCCCGGATCGGTTACGGTGTTCAATGATCGCATTCATATCATGCGCCGCCGGCTGACCGTCGCGGCACTGGCTACGCTGGTGCTGCTCGCATTGTTCGGCCTGGGCGTGTGGCTCGGGGCGCCGTCTGCCTTGACGGGATCGCGGCCGGACAGCGAGGTGGCCATTCGCGATTTTATGTTCAGCCCAGCCGCGCTGGTGGTGGCGGCGGGCACGCGGGTGCGATGGAAGAACTACGGCAGCGAACCGCATAATGTCCGCAGCAATGCCCCTGGCCTCGACGACAGCTTCCAATCCGGTACGCTTCAGCCAAACGACAGCTTCAGCCACCGCTTCAACGAGCCCGGGACCTACCGCTACATCTGCTCCATCCATTCGCAGATGGTGGCGACCATTATCGTCAGGTAGCGCGCAGGTAGCCGCCACCGGCCGCGACCAGCCGCGACCGCGACCCGCCGGCTAGTGCAGGGCCTGAATGCGCTCGGCGAGCACGCGGGCGGCGGCAGACGCGCCGTCCTCCAGCGCGATGCGATCGCGGATCGCGAGCGCGCGTGCGCTGGCCGCCTGGTCGGCCAACAGCGCAGACAGCTGCTCGCGTGCGCTTGCCGCGCCGTAGCGGCTGCGACGCAGCGTGCGCGCGACACCCAGCCGCACTGCGCGCGCGGCATTGTCGGCCTGGTCGGCGAAGAAGGGCACGATCAGCTGCGGGCGGCCCGCGCGCAGCGCCTGGGCCAGCGTGCCGACGCCGCCCTGGTGCACAACCGCTGCGGCTTGCGGAAACAGCCGGGAATAGGCGGCGTAGGCGCACACCAGTACGTCATCAAGGCCACTGGTGTCGATCGGTTGCCCCCAGGATTCCCCGACCAGCAGCACCGCGCGGCGCTTGAGCTGGCGCGCGGCGTGCAGGCTGTCGCGGTAGAAATTACCCGGATTGAGCACCATCGAGCTGCCGAGAGTGAACACGATAGGCGGCGGTCCGGCCGCCAGGAACGACTGCAGCGCGGGCTCGAGCGCCGGGTCGCCGCCGCGCTCGCTGTCGTAGAACGCAAAGCCGGTCAGCGCTGTCGGCGCCGGATAGTCCGGCTGCACGGTGCCGAGCAGCGGTGAATACATCGCCAGTGCGCCAGCGGGCGAGAATTGACCGTCGAGGAGCGGATCGACACGGCTGGCGCCGAGCCCGATCTCGCGCCGTAACTCATGCACCGGTGCCGCCACCCGACTGACCAGTCGTTTCACGGCGCGCAGCACCACGCCTGCGCCCCGTGGGCCGAGACGCCTGAGCAGCGCGCCCAGCCAGGCGCCAGGTTGCAGCACTGGTGGATCGTACGCCGACATGAACATCATCGGCTGCAGCACCGCGCCGATCCACGCGATGCCGCGCTGCTCTGCAGCCAGCCGCGCCCCGATGCAGATACTGCCCGTGACCACGACGCTGCTGTCGCGCGTGGCATCCATCATGTCCTCGTACGACTGTCGCAGGAACGGAAAGATCAGCCGCCGATACAGCAGATCGGGCCTGGCGATCACCTGGCGGGCAATTTCCGGCAACTGCGCACCCAGCGCGAGCTCGAGCTCGGCGAAAGCGGGGCGCACGGTGTGAAAGCGGATGCCCTCGGCCGTCACCTTCGGGCGGTATTCGCTGACGCTGGCAATCACCGGATCGTAACCCTGCTGCTTCAGCTTCAGCGCGACCGCGATGAACGGATGCAGATCGCCGAGCGAGCCCCAGACGGCGAACACGATGCTCCTGTTGGGCGCCATGGCGATGCCGCGTCTGCGACTTTAGCGACCGGCGGAGTCCCGGCCGCTGGCATCACGACCGCTTCCGCCGCTCGCGCCGCTCGCGCCGCTCGCGCCGGCGTGCGACTCGAGGAATGCCTGCAGCGCCGCCGCCGAGCGCTCGGGAGCTTCCTCCTGCGGCAGGTGACCGACGCCCTGCAATGCTACCAGCGTCGCATTGGGGATCGCCTTCAGGTAGTCGGCGGAATTGGCGAAGGGGATCATCCGGTCCTGCTCGCCCCACAGCAGCAGCGTCGGCGCCGTGATCTTGGCGAGCCTCGGCCGCGGATCGCTGAGCACCACCTGCTGCATGCGCTCGATCATCGCCTCCCGCGCGCCTGGCGCCAGCATCAGGTCGTAGTAGCGATCGGTGAGCGCGTCGGTCAGGAAATGCGGATTGGCGTAGGCCGGCGCCAGGCTCATGCGCAGCAACGGCCTCGGCAGGATGTAGCGCATCAGCCTGACGCTCATTGGCACCTGCGTCTTCCGGTCGTATTCGAAGCCCGGACTGGCAAAGCCATCCGGGGAGATCAGCACCAGGCACTCGACCCGCTCCGGGTGGCGAGCGGCAAAACTCCAGGCGATTCGTCCGCCCATCGAGTTGCCTACCAGCGTCGCGCGCGCAATGCCCAGCCGGTCCATCAGCGCCGCCAGCAACTGCATGCTGCGCTCATCGGAGTAGTCGCCGGTGGGATCGGGCGGGCTCAGTCCGGAACCCGGAAGATCAAAGCGGATGAGGCGGTAATGATCCGACAGCAGCCGCGCCCAGGGCTCCCAAGTGTGCAGACTCGCGCCAAAGCCGTGCAGCAGGATGATCGGCGGGGCGTCCCGCGGGCCGCTGTCGCGCACATGCAGCGTGACCCCGGCCACCTCGATCAGGTCGCCCGGAGCGGCCAGATACCTGGCCTTGAGAGTTGCCCAGTCGCGATCCGGAGTCCAAAGCCACAGGCCGACGACAATCAGCAGCGCCAGCACGGCGCCCGAGATCACCAGGACTTTCAAGTACTCTATGCTCCTGAAGGCGCAACGGCCGGTTTGCGCCACACGCTCGCCAGCCACGGCTGCTGCTCGAACGGCAAGCCGGCGGGCCGGTAGTAATGCTCCAGCGCAACGAATCCCGCCGCGCTCAGATAGCCGCGCCAGGCGTCCCAGTCATGGTAGGCGCCGTAGCGGCCCCGGTTCCAGCCTTCGGTGTTGTCGCCGCGCGGGTTGGAGCTGAACAGCACGCCGCCCGGCCTGAGCGTGGCATGTAATTGTCCGAGTACGCGCGCCAGCTCCCTGCCCGGCACATGGAACAGCGATGCGTTCGCATAGACGCCGTCAAAATGCGCATCCGGCAGTTCGAGCCGCAGGAAGTCCTGCTGCCAGACTTCGCAGCCGCTCTCGCTGCGTGCCATCGTGACAAATTCCGCAGCCCCCTCAAGCCCGATGGCGCAATGTCCGAGTGCGCCAAAGGCGCGCAGGTCACGACCCGGACCACAGCCGAAATCGAGGATCCGGTAGGGCGGGGAGGCGAGGATGTGACGCAGCAGCGCCGCGATGTTCTGGCTGACGTCGTGATCGCGGGTGGCGTCGCGAAAGTCCGCGGCGCGCTGGTTATAGTGTGCCAGTGTCCTATCGACGATCAGGGCCGGGTCGGCGGTCTGCGCCGCATCGGCTCTCTGCGCCGCATCCTGCGCCCGCTGATCCATCCGCCAAACCCTCCACCAGCCCGTTAACGTTTGCCTCGATCCACCGCCGCGTGCATTCTAGCCGCATACCCAGTGAGACCGCCCCGGTGAGACCTCAATTTGGCAGAAACCGCGAACACCGCTTCGGACCAGCTCGCGCGCCGCGCGCTGTTCGGTTTCATCCTCACGTTCATCGCCTCGCGCACCGTGGTGTTCCTGATCATGGCGCAGCGCATGCCGAACCTGTATTTCTTCCTGCGCGGTACCCACGTTCATCACCTGAACTACGGCATCTTCCTGCTGGCCGGCGTCGGCGCCTGGCTGCTGTTCGGCACGCCCGCAGGCGCGGCGCTGCGAACCGCGGCGCTGGTCTATGGCATCGCGATGGCGCTGACCTTCGATGAATTCGGCATGTGGCTGCACCTGGGAGGCAGCTACTGGCAGCGCGCGAGCGTCGATGCGATCACCGTGGTGGCGGCAGTGCTGGCGCTGATCGCCTACGCGCGCTCGCTGCGCCGCTTCGAGTCGCGTCATGTGATCGCCTCGATTGCGATCGTGCTGGCCGTGGGTGCCTTTGGCGCGGTGCTGTACGACACCTCGATACATATCGGCCGGCTCGAGGGGCCGCGGCTGCGGGAACTCGAGTTGTCGTCATCGCCGTAGTCGCGCGGCGTGAGCCTGTCGTCGTGAGCCTGTCGCCGTGAGCCTGGACATCCTGGCCATCGCGCCGCTGATCGTCTGGCTGTACCTGGTGCTGGCGCGCGGCGGATTCTGGCGGGTCGCCCGCCAATTCGCGCCGCCGGCGGCGAATTTGGCGGCTGACCAGGCGGCCGATCAGGCGGCCGATCAAGCGGCCGCCCGCCACGTGGTGGCGATTATCCCGGCGCGCAACGAGGCGCCGGTTATCGCGGACGCGGTCCGATCGCTGCTGCTGCAGCAGGGCGGCGGCTCGCTGCATGTCATCGTCGTCGACGATGGCAGTAGCGACGGCACCCGGGCCGCCGCGCTGGATGCAGCCGCCGGCCTCGGGCTGGCGGGGCGACTGAGCGTGCTGACGGCGCCGCCGCCACCCGCGGAATGGAGCGGCAAGGTCTGGGCAATGTCGCATGGCGTCGCGGCGGCGAGTCGGTGCAATCCGGACTTCATATGGTTTACCGACGCAGACATTCATCACGATCCCGATGAACTGGGCATGCTCATCAGCCTTGCGGCGGCGCGCCGGGCTGACCTGGTATCGTGCATGGTGAAGCTGCACGTTGCGACCGCCGCCGAGAGATGGCTGATACCGGCGTTCGTGTTCTTCTTCTTGAAGTTGTATCCGCCGGCCTGGATCGCATCGCCACACGAGCGCACGGCGGGCGCCGCCGGTGGCTGCATGCTGGTGCGAACGACGGCGCTCGAGCGCATCGGCGGACTTGCCAGCCTGCGCTCGCAGATCATCGATGACTGCGCGCTGGCACGGGCCATCAAGGGCACCGGGGGCTCGATCTGGCTCGGGCTCACGCGCAGCGCGCGCAGCACCCGGCCGTACGGCTCGGCCGCCGAGATTGGCCGCATGATCTCCCGTACCGCGTTCAACCAGCTGCGCCACTCGTGGCTGCTCCTGGCAGCAACGCTGGCGGGCCTGACGGTTACCTATCTGCTACCGCCACTGCTGCTGCTGTCGGGGCACGCGTTCGCGATCGCGCTGGGGGCTGCGGCCTGGCTCATGATGTGCCTGGCGTACGCGCCGATGCTGCGCTTTTATGGCCTGTCTTCCATCCGGGCGCTGAGCCTGCCGGCGGTGGCGCTGTTCTACGCCTTGGCGACCGTGCACTCCGCCGTGCAGTACGCGCGCGGTCGCGGCGGACGGTGGAAGGGTCGCGTGCAGGATGTGCGTATCGGCGTGGAGGAACCGCGCGGCTGACGCGTATGATCGTAGCGGTTCAGTTCTGAAGCAAAAGGCAGCGAGATGATTGCCCACGTTTCAAGGAGAGATGCCGCTGGCGGCCTGCTGTGCGCGCTGGTCGCTGGCTGTGCGCCGACGCCAGCGACATGCTTGACCGGCGCGTGGAAATCAGGCCGATAGAGCCGTGCACCGAGGCCAGTCACGCCTGAGGGGTCGTGCTTCTACGCCTGAGCCGTGGCGCTTCCACGCTTGCGAAGTCCGGCTCCCAAGCGCTCAGCCGGCCGGCGGCGGCTGGTGCTCGAATTGCGGCAGTTGCCGGTCGACGCAGGCCCAGGAGGGCGCCTGTGACACCCAGATGCTGGCCACCGGCTTGCCGATCTCCGGATCGTCCAGCGTGCCGGCACGCACGAAGATCAGGTGCGGACGCGACTCGGCGGCGCTGAACAGGTGCACGCCGCAGGTGGGGCAGAAGCGCCGATGCATGACGTTGCCGCTGTCGGCGGTGCACACGTAATCGCTCAGCGTCCCCTGGATCCTGGTTGCGGCGCTCGGAAAGCAGACATTCACGGTGTTGCTGCCGGCCCCGATGTACTGGCACAGGCGGCACCAGCAGGCGCGGCTGGTGATCGGCGCGGCGTCGATCTCATAGCGCACTGCCCGGCACAGACAGCCACCGGTCACCATCACGTGATGCTCCCGTCCATGGGGGTATCTTAGATCGACAGCCGCTGGGACAACAGCGCCAGGCCAAGCCCGGCAAGTCCGAGCGCGAACAGCGCCAGCGCCGGCCGCAGGCAGGCCCGCACGCCACCGAACAGCAGCGCGTAGCCCGCGTTCAGCATGTTGTTGGAGGCGACCGCTATCAGGATGGCCGTCGCCAGCGCCGGAAGCGACATGCCGGCGACGCCGCCCTGGGCCAGGCTGAGCACGAATGGGTTGATGTCGGTGATGCCGGTGACCGCCGCCAGTGCATACACGCCGTGCTGGCCGAAGCTGCGGCTTACCCATGCCGACGCCAGTGCCACGACGACGAACAGCAACGCGAATGTCAGCGCGGTACCGAGTTGCAACGGGTTCGGGGGCGTGACACT
>Ga0116229_10014110_pt1 | contig 11153 bp, 9 predicted proteins | sample S1TSphgellanicum_3_FD_87313 | JGI IMG/M metagenome (GOLD analysis project Ga0116229, IMG submission 87313) | Host-associated microbial communities from peat moss isolated from Minnesota, USA - S1T2_Fc - Sphagnum magellanicum MG | ecosystem: Host-associated > Plants > Peat moss > Unclassified... | reverse complement strand
AAATTTCTTTTTTTAACATTCTTGTTTCCAAAATCATAATCTTCTATGCCTATATAATATATATGCAATCTAAAACAAAATATAGGACAAATATGAAATCTGACTTTTAAAATTTGTTTATTTATTTTGCCCATTTTGGCATTATTTTTATAAAAAAATCATAATGGTCCATGCATATACAATATATGTGGAATCTAAAAATATATATAAATCAAATCTAAAATCTGATTTTTAAACAAAAATTCTTCCATTTTGGCATTCTTGTCTTTAAAATTATAATGGTCCTTGTGTTTCCCTAATATGTGTATAATGTAAAGCAAATTTTAACCCAAATCTGAAATTTGATTTTTTACTTCATTTCATTTGTTTTTGTTTGGCATCATTTTTTTCCAAACCTTCATGATCTATGATTTTTTTTTAAAAAACAAACAAACAAATTTAACTAGGGTCATTTGCATTCTCTGGCTTTATAAAATAACCAACAACAATCATTTAGTGAAGGAAAATTTCCATAAAGTTTTGTAACCCTTTCTTACTTGGAAAGCTATGGTATCTCCTTTAAGTCTAGAATATTTTTCTAGAATCAAATGGATCCCATTATTAATCAGCTTCAAATTGGATTTATTTGTTTTAGTTTTAAAGTTGAGAAAATTACAATTGATTTAACTAAAGATGTTGCCATGTGTGATATAAGAATCTACTCACAATAAACATGGAAGCAAATTGTATAAACTTCTTTTGTATTTTTAATCATAACACCAGATTATAAATGGTCGATGACAAACACACATTTCATGTGGTAGCATATTAAACTTCATTTTTTGCATGTACACATTTCATATCAAATTTTCCCTTCTTCATTTTTTTCCCCCTAGATTGCAAGTGAGCTTTCACAAGGGACTATTAAGAAAATATCGATAATAAGTTTTTAATGTGGTTAAGTGTGGCCTAAAATCCATGTTTCACATCACCACCCACTATCAATTGTAGTATTCAAAGAGGATAAAAGATAAAAACCTTACAATGCAAATTGGTGCAAACTTATAATGTTTGCAAATAAAGGTCATATTGGTAGCATGTTGTCCTCCTTCTTCCAATGGATTTTTTGCAACTCCCTCCCAGTCAGTTTCATTGCAAACATTGTTCCTAACATAATAATCACATTGCAAGTTTTGGCAAGACACATGGCCAACACATGATGACCGTCTAATTGTCAAACCATCACCATTCTTGATGTTTGTAGTATTTACTTTACACCAGGGCTAAATGCCATGTTTCTTATCCATGCCTTGCATTAAACTTGCAAAGCCACTAAAATGTTTTGCTAGTGACAACTTGAACATGACATTTCCATCAAGCTTGGAAGGTAGATATTACATTATCATCTTAGAAATGACATCATAATTAAAATGTTGCAATTCGCTTTTAAAAACATTTGCAAATGCCAATGATTTAAACATACAACATTTGAAATCCCTTGAATTTTAATGTTTAACATCTGTGAAGGAGTTTGATGTGACACTAATAATGTCAAACTGAAATTTGAAACCTCTTATACATCTCCATTTGCAGAATCACTCAGCTCAAGGATCATTGGTTCTATTTTGACATTGGCAAATTTTGATGTGTCCAATTGGGGTTAAGACTTATCCCTTTCTTCTCCAAGAACTTGGTACCTTCTTAGTGAAAGGTGCCATTCTCTTTTTATTAAATTTTCAATGGGCTTTTCCAAAATGGCTTGTGTTACTTCCCCCCTAGAATACAAAACTATTTTTTTAAGGAGAATGGAGTGAATTTGAAGTTTGAAGTTGGTTGAAAGGGTTAAGTCATGGACAACAACTATTGCATCTTTCAACATAAGACCAATGGAACTATCCTATTTTTAGTGAAGATTTCAACATCCATGGTGTTTAATGTAAAGCATGGAATAGAAGAAATTGTGAAAATGTGAGATTGATGGAAGAAATATTGGCCAACAAAAACAAAATAAAATGTGAACACTGATTTGCACACATAAAAAAATCTACACAACACTAATATGCACACACAAAAGAAATCTACGCAACATTGATCCCCACACTCAAAAGAAATTTTCAAAACACTTATCCATGCACAAAAGAAATATGCAAAACCCTTAACCACCCACACATGAATGCACCTACTAGATATGTATAACACACCACCAAAATTGGGTGATGGAAAAAAAAGTCATAAATTGAAACCCTTTGTTTAACATCATTAATTAACAACTTTTTTTGAATCAATGAATTTTAAAATTATAAAATGGTGTTCCAAGAAACCATTTTGTTGTCGAAGACTTAAAATTATGAGTTTCAGAACTTTGATTGTTGAAAAAAATGCCAAAAAATGGATTCTAGAATAAACATCCAAGATGTTGGGATTGTGGCCATGTTTAGTAAGGGAAAAATGTCAAAATTTAGAAGAGATATTTTATTAATGGACAAACAAATAAGATTCGTTATTTACACATTATGTGAAAGGAAGCAAGAGCTCTAGATCTCATTTAAGAGGCTATCATATTTTATTAGTTTTAGCAAATTAATGATTCAAAACCTTATTCCAACAATGTATGTGTGAGTATTAACACCAAAATGCCACCAAAAATTTATGCCATCCTTATGACAATGTCTAAATATCTTTCCTATTAATGAATGAATTAAAAATCCTATATATTCACCCATTAAAAAAATCCATTTCAAATGGATTGTTGGAATTTTTGCAAAAATATAAAACAAAATTTCAAAAGTTTGTTTTATAGGTATTACAAAGTGGTATTTTTTGGTTTAAATTTGTGCTGAAATGCAATTAATGGATGATTTCAATTTGTGAAATAATCTTGGCCATTAAATTTATTTTTTATTTTTTTCCCGGATTGTGAATATGTTATATAATCATGGACCATTACAATCATAATGACAAGAATGCCAAAATGTGGGGGGAAAGTCAATATAAAATTAGATTTCAAATGTGGGTTGTATTTAGTTATAAATTGCACATATATTACATAGTCATAGATCATGAAGGCTTGAAAAATAAGATGCCAAACACAAAACAATGAAATGGAATTAAAAATCAGATTTCAGATTTGGGTTAATGTTTGTTTTATATTATACACATATTATGTAGACACAAGGACCATTATACTTTTAAATATAAGAATGCCAAAATGGATGAAATGAAGTGAAAAATTAGATTTCAGATTTGGGTTAACGTTTGTTTTATATTGTACACATATTAGGTAGGCACAAGGACCATTATAATTTTAAAGACAAGAAGGTTGAAATGGATAAAATGAAATAAAAAATAAGATTTCAAAATTGGGTTAAATTTTGCTTTATATTGTACAGGTATTAGGTAGGCATGAAGACCATTATAATTTTAAGGACAAGAATGCTGAAAGGGATGAATGAAGTAAAAAATCAGATGTCAGATTTGGGTTAAATTTTGCTTTACATTGTACACATATTAGGGAGGCACAAGGACAATTATAATTTTAAAGACGAGTGCCAAAATGGAAGAATTTTTGTTTAAAAATCAAAATTTAGATTTGGCTTTATTTTGTTTTGGATTAGATACATATTATATAGGCATAGAAGATGATGATTTTAAAAAAAGAATGATAAAAGAGGAAATTAAAAATAAAATACAGATATAAATATTAAAAAATAAAAGATACAAAAATTCAGATTTGGCTAATTTGGCGTTTTAAAGGCCTTGGCCTTAGGCTTTGCCCTTTGCCCCCCTTTCCCCTCAACGTACGTGCCTTAGGCTTTTTAAAGATGGGTTTGAATTCATGGCCTCTTTGTGGGGAAGAAGAAGAAGCTAACCATTAAGCCACTTTATCACAAGTGTAACAATAACATCCACTTCCCTACCTATTGACTTTTTCCCCTTCTCTTTCTAGCCCTAAGCCCTAACCCTTATTCAGGTTGTAAACCACTATGTCTAGCCCCCTCTTCCCAACTTCTTCTTGCCTCACTTCCTTGACATTTTTTTGACGTACTTTAGGTTGTTGTGGAGCTCTGGATACCTCAAGAAAGCAATAGAAGTGCCGATAGTCATTGTATTTCACAATTCCAAAACAATGGATAAAAGCAAGGATGCTTCCAAAGAGTGGTTTGGCCATGTGTATGTAAAATATTTTTTCCTTCTCCTTTCTTTCCATGAATATGTTTTTTCAACTATGGTTTTGCAAGCAAAATTGGTTTCATGAGTTTCATTAGATTTGAAAGTTTTGTGGACATGCTAGTAGTTTTGCTTACGAAACTAGATTCAGAAATCTTGTGGACCTATTGTTTCACTTGCAAAACCATATTCAGAAGTTCCGTGGACCTATTGTTTGCTTGCAAAACTAGATCCAGAAGTTCCATGGACCTAATGTTTCACTTGCAAAACTAGTTTTGGAAGTTCAGTGGACTTAATGTTTCACTTATGAAACCAAATCCGGAAGTTCCATGGACCTAATGTTTTGCTTGCAAAACTAAATCCCATAGTGATTTTGTAAACAAAACTTGATATAATAGTTTTGTAAATATGGTGATTTCGTTCATGAAACTTGCAAAACTATATTATGTAGTTTCGCACATCTAATAGTTTTACTTGTGAAATTAGATTCGGTTTATTTTTCATAACTTTCTTAGAATATTATTTTTGGGACATTATTTAATTTCGTAAGTGAAACTTGATTTGATTTGTTTCTTTTGGCTTTCCATCTTATTTTTGGTTCATATTTCATCACTTGCAAAATTATATGTGGTCTAGTTTTTCCCTCACATTTGCAATACGTACGGTGTGATTATTCAATTATGGTTTTTTTTGTTACATTTTTGTAGGATACTGGACAATTGCCACCCCATATAAGAATTCCTCTGGACCTTATTTCAAAAGAAGACGATTTTGGAACTTTGGTCCCATTATATGTTCAACATCATGGAAAACATATATGAAATCCCTTCACCCACTCTTGATGTTCGACAAGCTAGAAAAGTGAGAAATTTTTAGCCTCCAAGTGATCATAACATGTTTTCATTTTGCTTCTTTTTGTTCAAGTGATATTCAAATCTAATATGTTATTTGACTTTTGTAGAGCTTAGTGTTCAATGTTTTTGTCTATGCCAAGCAAGCATCAAAGTTCAAGTTTTTCAATATAAACAAGTAAATTGATTTGCTTGTAGACCCATACGAAATTGATGTGCTCTACGATAACCTCAAGGATGATATGCTTCCAAAGCAATCCTCATCTCAAGCATGGCGACAAGAATGAAATCATAATCCCATTATCATGCAAGTCATTTTAGAGAATTGTTCACCACCTAACTCATGTGTTCTTGACCTTATTGTGGGCACATGTATGACTCTTGACCTTAGTTCATAACCACATACATGTAGCATATCATTGTATCTTCTCAAATTTGATTTTTTTTTTTTTTTTTTTTTTTTAGAAAGGTTCTACTCTCCTCGTTGTTATGGAGTTTGGGCGCCATGTTTTTGGTCTGGAAGGTGATGTGGAATTGGCAACAACATCTATCTGCATTACAAAAGTCCAAGCAACCCATACCTGTAGAAATGCATGATCTTGGTGATGGAGATGATGACTGATGATCCACCTTTTGCAAAAATTTGCAAGTTTCCACTTCCATCAATGTCGTAGTATGTAAATGGAAGCCTCTACATTCTACAATTCAATATTGCGTTTGTAATATTCTTCCATTCTTATCTTTTTATGATTTTTGAAATGTTCTTTGTTGGATGTAGCCCAAGGTTGAGATCCATCATTTACAACATACCAAGGAGCCCACCACCTTCTCCATACCTCCCACCATGTGTTGAGAAGGAGGCTATGCAATCAATTGAACTGGATTTTCAAATGACTCCTATCAATACCATATCTTCTAGAAAACAAAAGAGATTTTTGCATGTTGCTAAGGGTTTTTTTTTTTACTTACAGGCATTTGAATCATGTGATGGAATCCATATGGAAGAGGACCAATAGGCATAAGTAGATGGTGATGGTTCATCCACTAGGTGGTGTTTGACGATACCATTTTATTTTCTTGAAAAAATGAATTTCATCCTTTGCTTTCCTATGTCCATATTTTTGATTTCAACTTTGTTGAATGTTATGGATTTCCAGCATGTATTTTTTTTGCTTACCTTTTTTTGAAATTTTTTGATGTTCTATGTATTAGGAACATCATCTTTTATCATTAAAAAAAACTTTCCTAAGAGGACCAAAATGGAAAGAAACCCAAGATATTTTTCATTAATGTTTCATCCATCATTCATCCACCATTCATCCTTGTACGACCTTAAATTATTATTTTTGATTTGGGATATTTGGTTCAATGCTCATTGCTCACAACTCACCACTCATGCACTAACATTTTCCCTCGAATCACATAGATGTTCTCCAAGTCTTTTAATTCTTCTTCTTCACAAAATCACACAAGGTTCATATTGACCCTATGAAAGTAGAACCTTTATCCTAATCTCTTCCGAAAAATCTTCTATATGATTAAGTAGATTATTTTCAACCACTTATTAACATGAACTATTTAATCCCATTAGCTTCACTCCTTCAATAAAAGACAATAAGTCTACTATTAGTAAGTATTAATTATTACGATGCCTATGATACTAACTAGTTTAAAGATTTCTATTCTTTAACATGGTTCTTTGAATTTTTTATTTTAAATACCCAAACTTGATTATTATTATTTTTTAAACAAATACCCGTCCCACATTAGTGCTTACCTGATTTGGTGTGTTAGAACTGTCAGCTCTGATTTTGGGAATCAGAATTTATTTTAAGAGGAACTGATATTTTTGGGAGAAAAAAATTAGAATCAGGGGTTAACATGAGGTTAACTTGCAGTTAACTGTTGCTCCAGAGATGGGTTACCTACAATTGGGTCTAATTTTCATAACCAAAACTAGAATGAGAATTGGATTTTTTATTTTTTATTGAAGAACTGGACCCAAAACCTTACTCTCAGGTTCCATTTATGCATGGAACTGTGAACTGTTCTAATTTATTTTTTAAACCAAAGGTTCTTTATAAAAGTAAAGAACCACACAACTGCAAGAATAGGGAACAACAATCTGTGGCAATAGGGAAACTGGGGTGAAGCAATAAGGTAATTGGAACGTGAGACCCCTTTGCCTCGCATCACGACACATATGGTTTCCAAAGGTCCTTTTGATAGTTTTCCAATTAAACGCAACATTTTGACTGTGGATTTCCACACATTGAGTTTATACCCATTGCTGATCCTAAAAGTCTCTAACATAACCCCCCACAATATACCTGAAGCTTCTAAGCTTCATGACAAGCCAGCCAGCAAACCCAGTATACGAATTTGCACTTGCACCAGGGTGATCCACACTTAGGAGCCCAAGATCTTAAATAAGCAAAGGGTCCTTACGAAAAGGGTTCTGATTCTTTTTCTCTTTATCTGCCCTTGGCCGGATCCATTGTTTTCTTATAAAAATGGATGATGTTCATTATAGACTTTGGGTTCTGTTAGCCCAAAGTCTATAATGGGCAGTCAGGGAAAAAGAAAGCACACATTACTTTTGTACTGTTTGCAATAAGGATCCCTTGCTTATTTAAGGCCTAGGCCCTGGGGTGTAATGGGCTTATAACTTAACCAGAATAGGTAAGAAATTCCTTCTGTGAGTACTATTTGACACCAGTAAACAAACGTACAAGCCAGTGGCCTTCCAAACTGGCCCCCTGACCAGCCAGGGTGAACCAGCCCCTACAGTTGTACCTTCACTTTCTTGACTGAGACCTCTTAAGGTTTATATTTCTGGCAAATGTTAAATTTGGACTCAAAGACCCTGATTGTTTCTAATGGGCACCTATCTATAATGTTTAGAGGCTGCCCGAAAAGGAAAGGCATTTTTACTATGGTACCAGTGTAGGTGCCGGTTCACCCAAGGACCCCCAGACCAGCCTTCACAATGAGCCAAAAGTACCACTCCCGACTATCCTAAACAATAGAGGCAAAACAAAAGGCTTTCAAAACTAACCCTCACAATTACCCTAAATAACAGCGGTAAAACGACAAGAAGTTCCCAAAAATATGGCACACAATCAATTTTTTTTTGCTGGAAAAAATTTCACAACTTGGCAACAAAAAAAGGAAAGAGAAAAGAATATTATCTGTGGCAAGGAAAAATCGTCAAAATCTGGGGAAAAACATTTATTGGGAGAAAATTCCGCTCATTTCCACTGATTTAAAAAAGAACTTGCGGCAATTTGTTGCCGGGAGTCTGAAGTTTGGATCACAGATTTAACATTGACTTGATTTCCATTGATACTGAATCTTTATTGGGATGCTCACCAATTTGATGGTACGTAAAAGAAAATAAAAATTGAAAACCTAAATAAATAACTGAAGTAAAAACAACAAGTAGTTTTCAAAATCACCACTCACAATTACCATAAGGTTTTGACCCTAAACCCACAGGTTTTGACCAGAGTTAAAAGAACCACATGCAACCTTGTAACTTAACTGTTAGGTTGATGACAAAAACCCTAAACCCCACACCGACTTTTTGTTGGAAGTTGTGCACTGCAACAGCAGCAACTCCTCTGCTACTGCTCAGTAACCCTGTTGCTTGCTTGCTTGCTGTACTACTGGCGCGTAATGAGCTTTCAGCAATTCCACAAATGAACCGACAGTGCACGGCTTCGTCTTTGGCATGTCAGATCTATCCAAATTTTTCGCCCAGCGAGTGCAAGAAGATCACTCCTAAAAAAATTTAAATTTTTTATTTTTGTCTTTAGGAAATTTTACCAGGCTAATTATTACGTCTGGTCGTTTATGTGTTTTTGTTGGCAAGGATATTGTGTTTAGATTTATTATATAGTATAGAGTATAGTAGCTTAAGGGATTTTGGCCCTTAGGTAATAGGTCTATTTTTATATGAGGATTTTTGAAAGACAATATTTTGGCTTGTGTTGAAACTTGAGATTAGTTATAGAGTTATAACACCTTGAAGGATTTTGGTTTCTTTTAGAGAATTTTTTTGGAGAATTTGCATGGTGAAACATTTGATTTTTCATAATTCTTCTTTTGCCTTAAGATACTTTTTAATGTAAATGGCAAGGCCACTGTGTGACACACCCCTTGTTCATTTACCTTCAGTTTGCTATTGCTGGATTTTTTTTTGGGTTGGTTTAGACTGTCATGAAAGTGTAGTAGGGTAACACCCAAGGCCATGGGCATTATTGGAATAAGGGCCCAATTTGGGTAATGCCTATGGTTGAGGGTGTCACAGGCATACAAATAAACAAAGACACAAAGTGTCCATGGACCCTCGGTTGGTGCGAGGAGAAGGCTTATTTGACAATAGTTGTTTGTTTGGTGAAGTGGTGATATGGATGGAAAATATTTCAGTGTGCAACCCCATGTACACTAAATCTTGTTGCAAGTTAGATGCACAAGAGAAATAAAACGTCATTTACAAAATCTGCAGCAATTTCAAAGCAAGTTTGAAATTGAAAAACAAGGTCCACAAAGCGAAGTAAAAATAAAAAACATCTTGCATTGATTTTAACTATCGACATCTAGGGCGTAGGGAATCAAAGGTGATGGTTTTTAAGAACCAATTATAAAAACATTGGGAATTGTTTTTGAAATTTGTCCTTTCATTAATTAAAATGAAGCCAACATTCCTATGATTTTGGGGTGGGTCGTTTTTAGTGGTACCACCCAAGCAAGCCTTCACCCAAATGGTAGTGGGGAACCCATTATGAGAATATGGCAAAAAATTTAACATTTTCAAACATTGCAAAAAAATAATTTTTGCCTAATGTCCCCTCAATGACAAGCATCAATGATTTTTGAAAAGTTGCAATAATCTAAAAGAAGTCATGATATTCAAAGAGGACTTAAGTTCACCTTGCATGTGTCCATAATATAACACAATGATCAATTGCAATTCCAATTTGACTTTGTGTGTAATACCAAGAAAACCCCACATGATCATAGTCAAAATAACAAAGGGGAAATTGTTTCAAATTGCAATTTGAGAATGTTGATCCCACAATGGGTAGTCAACAATTAGAAAGGCCAAGAAATCCTCAAATTTCACACCTCCTAACTTACTTTCAATTGGCATTGTTAATAAAAACCAACATCCCATATGTAGGAAGTTAAGATCCCAACATGGTATGAACATCGTGGAAACAACCCTTCACAAAATACAAATCCCTCTTGATTTTTTGGAGTTGCAATTTAATTACTCACATGTGATATCATGTGACTAGAGGCCAAGCTCTTGCAAAAGCTTGCTTACCCATCATTCACAAAATTCCATGCAACTTGTGCAAGTGTATTTGTAGCCACCTAAAACTTCCTAATGGCTACCATCAGTGGCTTGTAAGGATGATGAATGTTAATATCAAAGTCCAATGCAATGAGCACTAGCCTTTCCCAATAACACTTTTTTTTTTTTTTACTTCATAAACATCTTGAACATCTACACACATCATAGTCATCATTAATACCCAAAGTTACAATAGACCTTAGTAATAGAAAAATGCAAACCATATTCAAACCTTATGCTTGGCCATGGCTTTCCAAAATCCTTAATTAGTCATTGGCCATTGTAGAAGTTCATTGATGTTCTACCTTTAATAGGAAATAATGTAAACCATGTTCAAGAAATCCATTAAGACAATGCAAGCTTATATTTATTAATTTTACTCCTTACATATGGTTGGATGGGATAAGAATGCAACAGAAGCCACAAATGCTACAAGTAGAGATAGATTAATGGTTGCTTCACATTACAACTTCACCATCTTTCCCACACTAATGGCTCTAATTGTATGTGTTATATTTGTTGAAGTAGCAACTCCTCTTATCACCATCTCATTACTATTGTTGCTCTCAAATCCCCCTTCCCAAACCCTAAACACACTTATCCCTAAAAACTTGCCAATGATAAAAACTCCAACATACCATAGAAGTTTGTAAATATCTTCATTAACTTTACCTAATAGGGTTTGATAGGTTCATGAGAATTTTCGGAAGAGTAATGGAATTGCTAAAAAGATATCATTTTTTTTCAATGTTCAATAGAATAAGGTTACATGTAGGCCTAAAAAATTATTTTTT